>Ga0105048_10013656_pt1 | contig 12686 bp, 6 predicted proteins | sample MAT05_FD_78382 | JGI IMG/M metagenome (GOLD analysis project Ga0105048, IMG submission 78382) | Freshwater microbial communities from Lake Fryxell liftoff mats and glacier meltwater in Antarctica - MAT-05 | ecosystem: Environmental > Aquatic > Freshwater > Ice > Liftoff microbial mat | place... | reverse complement strand
GCGATGATTTAGCAAAGCGTTCCGGATCGAGTAGCCAGCCAGTCTGCGGACCACCGACGCGAGGTCGATGGAGCCGTGAAATTCGTTGTTTATTCTTAAGTCCTCACCCTAGCCCTCTCCCCCGTGGGGTATTGATGTTGATGGCGAATTGATCGCGGGGGAGAGGGGACATTCGCAAGACCATCGCCGGATTCATTTCGGACCGAGCGGAGTATAACCAAACTATCGTGTAACCACGTCCGATCCAGTCTTTGAACGTTTTGCAGAAACCAGCCATAACGCTTCGTAGACCGCTCAGAACGCATTTTCAACGCAGTTTCCGTCCCAGGAACCTGCCGGAGCCACAAATCCAGAGTGCCTTTCGTGCCAAACTTCAGGAAGCTGGCGCCAGGCAGCTCGAAACCTGCTGAAAACCTGCACTATCGGGCAGGTTCAGGTTATACTGCCGATCATTGATATTGTTTGGTTATTGGGCAAGGTGCATGAATCATGTTTGCGGATCGAGTCATTCTGTATTGTCGCGCTGGTGATGGCGGGAATGGGTGCAGCAGCTTTCGTAAGGAAATTTTTGTTCCGCGCGGTGGCCCGGATGGTGGCGATGGTGGCGATGGCGGCGACATTATTATTACGGCCGACGAGAATAAAGGCTCTCTTGGCAATCTTGTCGGCCACCGACACTGGAACTCTGATCGTGGCCAGCACGGCAGCGGTGCGCTCTGCACCGGACGTTGCGGCAAACCCACTGTCATTCTGGTGCCACCTGGAACGTTGATTACGGATTTGAAGCATGGACACTTGTTGAAAGACCTGCAGCGCCACGGCGAGAGTGTCGTGATCGCAAAAGGCGGGCGTGGCGGGCGCGGCAACAAGCGTTTTGCAACCCCCTTGAATCGGGCTCCGCGAGAATCCGAAGAAGGACATCCAGGCGAGTATCGCGAGATCTCGCTTGATCTCAAGATGATCGCCGACGTTGGCCTGGTTGGAAAACCAAACGCTGGCAAATCGACGCTGCTGAGTCGCGTCTCACGAGCAACGCCCGAAATTGCCGATTATCCTTTCACTACAAAGTATCCGAATCTTGGAGTGGTGAATGTCGGCTACGACTATGAGTTTGTGCTGGCAGATATTCCGGGGTTGATCGAGGGAGCTCATGCCGGCGTCGGACTGGGTCACGACTTCCTGCGGCATGTCGAACGCACGCGACTGCTGGTGCATCTTGTCGAACCTTCTCCGATGGATCAAACCGATCCGCTCGACAACTATGCTCAAATCCGCGAAGAGCTGCGTTTGTACGATCCGAAACTCGCCGAGCGGCCAGAGATCATCTGCGTCACAAAGGCGGAGCTGCCCGATGCCGCAACCTGTGCCGAGTTATTGCGGGAAGTCACTGGCAAAGAAGTTTTTCTGATTTCTGCAGTAACAGGCAAAGGACTTCCCGAGTTAACTCGACTGATCATTCAGCGGTTAGCCAGACTGGAACCCGAACCCGTCACAGCGCCAACAGCCCCTGCAGTCGCGACGTGAGCATCGAGCGGAAAACAACTGCCTTTACCTGTAGTGGGATTCGCCAGAATTCCATGTATTTGCAGGACTTCTGGCGAAGTCCACTACGACACTTATTGACCGCTCGATGCTAAGGAAATCTATGAAAGTGCTGCTGGCGAATCCCCGTGGCTTTTGTGCGGGGGTCAATATGGCGATCGAATGTCTGGACGAAGCCATTCGTCGCGTTGGGGCGGGGATCTACGTGTACCATGAGATCGTACACAACAGATACGTTGTCGATCGGTTTACGAAGCAGGGCGTTAAGTTCGTCAATTCGCTTGAAGAAGTGCCCATTGGCGGAATCCTGCTTTTCAGCGCTCATGGAGTTTCTCCGGAAATTCGCAGCATGGCCCGCGAACGCAAACTCCAAACCGTGGATGCGACATGTCCCCTGGTGACGAAAGTGCATCTGGAAGCCATTCGTTATGCAAATCAGGGATTCAATATCCTGCTGATCGGACACGAAGGTCACGACGAGGTGATCGGTACGATGGGTGAAGCGCCGGAGAGCATCACGTTAGTTGAAACGCCTGACGACGTCGGCAGGCTGCCGTTCGCAGGCACAGACAAACTGGCCTATCTGACACAGACGACGCTCAGCGTTGACGAGGCCACGGCAGTCATCAGTGCGCTCCGCAGCCGTTACCCGCAGATTCAGTCACCAAAGAAGGAAGACATCTGCTATGCCACGACCAATCGGCAGGATGCCGTCAAAGCGCTCGTCGATTCTGCGGATGTCCTGATTGTGCTGGGAAGCCAGAACAGTTCCAATAGTCGTCGTCTGATGGAAATCGGAGCCAGCCTGGGAGTGGCCTCGTATCTTATCGATGGAGCCGATGAACTCCAGCGAGACTGGTTTGAAGAAGCCGAAACCGTCGTCGTCACTGCCGGCGCCAGTGCCCCCGAAGTGGTCGTCCGTGAATGTATCAGGTTCCTGCAGGTGAATTTTGCGGCTGAAGTGTCCGAAGAAACACTCCGGGAAGAAAATGTGCATTTTGCCACTCCGCGTGAACTGCTGACCCTTAAACCAGCCATGCTGGAACCAGGTTCTCAGGGCTGACAGAAAAACAGCCTGTCTGGCGGCGTAGCTTGAGTGTTGAGCGCAGATGCAGTGAAATGACGGGCTGCCGCATATTCCCTTATTTCTGAATGTCCTGCCGTGTTTCGAGCTTCGCTGCTGGTGATCAACGGGCCCAATCGTGGCACTCGTTACGAAATCGCGTCTGATCAGGACGTCGTGATCGGTCGCAGCGTGGGTTGCATTCTGCGACTGGACGACAGCGAAGTCTCCCGCCAGCACGCAGGAATTTCCTGTAATGGTAAGGATTTTGTACTGAAAGATCTTAACAGCGCGAATGGCACGCGGGTGAATGGTCATGTCCTGACAGAACGAGTCCTCTGCAATGGCGACAACCTGCAGTTTGGATCCAGCGTACTGTTGTTTCAAATGGCTGAACAGAATTCGCCGCCGGTCGCATCAATTGATCAGATCCAGTTTATTGATGATTCGCGGTCGATGCAAACTTCCGCGATTGTTCAGAGCGTCGAAGTTGACGAGACACTTGCCACGGTCGCGGAAGTCAATCGCAGCCATGGGCTCGAGTTGCTTTATCATGTCGCCGAAGAACTTGTGACTCCCATTCGTTCGCTGGACGACGTCCTCCAACGCATTCTCAATCTGGCGATGCCAGCCATTGATGCGGATCGCGGCTGCGTGTTACTCAAAGATCCTGTGGGTGTTGACCTGACTGCCATCGCATTTGCCAGACGTGGCGGGAGTCAGTCCGTCTCGGCTCAAATGCCCGTGTCTCGTTCCATCACGGACTACGTTCTGCGACATGGGATGGCCGTACGTACGTCAGACGCAGGGCAAGACGATCGATTTCAATCCGGAAAAAGCATCGTCACGGCCGGAATCCGCGAAGCCATCTGCGCTCCAATGCGCGGCCGCTCCGATTTGCTGGGTGTCCTCTATCTGGATACAACGACGCCGGTGGATCAGGCGATGAAACCCGGCGTCAATTCCCGTTTGACCGATGAACATCTGCGGACGATTGTCACCGTAGCGCGTCAGGCGGCGTTGGCGATTGAATCGCGGCAATTTCAGGACGCGATGCTCAAGGCCGAACGATTCGCGGCGATGGGCCAGACGATTACGGTGCTGAGTCATCATATCAAGAACATTCTGCAAGGGGTCCGCGGCGGCAGTTATCTGATTCGCATGGGCCTTGATGAGCACAAGGATGAATTGATTCGCCAGGGCTGGGGAATTGTGGAACGCAATCAGACGCGAATCTATGACCTCGTGATGGACATGCTCAATTACAGCAAAGATCGAGTCCCCACGCTGAAGCTGGCCGACGTCAATACGGTCGTCACCGACGTGATCGAGCTCGCCGCCGCCCGCGCCAATGAATGCGGGGTGAAGCTGGAGTTTCGTCGCGGCGAAGATGTGTCGATGGCCGTGTTTGACGAAGAAGGAATTCACCGCGCTGTATTGAATATCGTTTCGAACGCGATCGATGCCGTCGAGGGGATTGAGAACGGTGCGGTGGTCGTGCAGACCGGTTACGACAAGTCGGCCGATATGCTGCTGGTGGCCGTGAGTGACAATGGTCCGGGGATCCCGGAAGATCAGCGCGCGGCAATCTTTAACGTGTTTGAATCATCAAAGGGTTCGCGAGGAACTGGGATCGGGTTGCCGGTCAGTCGTAAAATCCTGCGAGAGCACGGTGGTCGAGTCCGAGTGGAAGGCGGTCCGGGGCAAGGCACACGATTCGTTCTCAGTTGGCCTCGCGGCAATGCCACGATTCCGGATATCAACCGGCTGATTCAACAGGATGAAGCAAACGAACACGACATCCGATGAGCCCGATGCGTCAGCGAGGGATTTTTGGGGCTCGCAGCCGAATACTTCGGATAAAAGTGGCGCTGTTCAACCAGGAATTCACATTTTCAACAGAAAGCAGACCCTCAACATTATGCCAGACTTCAAAAAGCATCGCGTGCAGGAGAATGACAAAGTTAAGCTGAGCCGGATAGAGACTGACGGGAAGAAGATTGAAAAGGACCGCGCTGGCGGTGAGGCGCTGTTCCAGTCACTAAGGAGTGAACTTATCACGCTCCAGGCTCAACTCTACGCCGAAGCCAAACAGCAACTGTTGATCGTCTTTCAGGCAAAGGATGCTGCCGGAAAAGACGGCACGATACGTTCTGTATTTGAAGGTGCGAATCCGCAGGGAGTCGTTGTGACATCCTTCAAACGCCCGTCTGAAGAAGACCTCGCTCATGATTTTCTGTGGCGGGTTCACAAATCCGTGCCAGCGAAAGGCATGATCGGCGTCTTCAATCGTTCGCACTACGAAGACGTGCTGGTGGTCCGCGTACACAATATTGTGCCGGAATCGGTCTGGCGACCTCGGTACGAGATGATCAACGATTTCGAAAAGATGCTGACCGCTTCGGGCACTCGGATCATCAAATTCTTCCTGCACATTTCAAAAGATGAACAGAAGCAACGGTTTCAGGAACGCATTGATGACCCGTCCAAGCGCTGGAAGTTTGATCCGGCAGATCTTGAAAAGCGAAAACTATGGGACGTTTATGTGCAGGCATTTGAAGACATGCTGGAAAAGTGTTCCACCAAAGAATGTCCCTGGTACATCGTTCCGAGCGATCAGAACTGGTATCGCGACCTTGTGGTGACAAGTGTGATCGTGGAGACGCTCAAAAGCATGAACCCGAAATACCCAAGTCCTCCGGACGTGACAGGCGTGGTGATTGATTAGGCTCGACTTGAACCGCCATTCAAATAACGTTACCGAGCGAACCTCAATTTGGAGCAATTCAAGTTGGGCTTAGAGCGAGCGGGGGATGTAGACTTCGCTTGGCCAGAAATGCGACCGGCGAGCGGAGCGGCGTGAGCCCTCCGGTACCTCGTTCTTGTACCGGCAAGCTGACGCATGCCGCTCGCCAGTTCTCTCATTCTTGACCGCGCGGAGTATAAGAAGCGGCCAGGAATCGCAACGTACCGGGAAGCTGACGCATCCCGCTCGCCGAAGGGATTCCTGAATTCCGCGCCATTGCAGCCTTGCCAGGCTGTGCCAGGTGGCGGAATAGAAACTCGGGCGCGCTCTATGGGCGCTGTTCCAGGGTTTCGATCAGGAACAGGATTTCGGTGGCCATCGAGTAGTCCAAATCCGAGGCGTCGGCGAGGGTGCGGTCGCGGCTGCCGGCGACGATGGCCTGGAGGGCGCGGATGAAGCCGCCGAAACCAGCGGCCTCGAAGCGGGGTGCCTGTTGCTGGAGGAGGGACGCGGCTTGGGCCGGGTCGGCGGCGAGAAGGGACTGAGTCACGGCGAGGCTGATGCGGCCCGGCGCGTCATGGTTCTCGCCGCCGGCGCTGCGGTCGGCGAGGTAACTGGCGATGGCCGTGCCCTTCGCCTTCGCAGCGGCGGCGGGGTTGCCTGCGTCCGTCTCGATGACGGCGAGGATGGACCATGACATCCACGGTGAAGATGCGTGGCCGAACTGCGCACCGCATTCGATCGCCCGGCGGATTTCCTGCCGCGCTTCGGCCGGGCGGCAGAGCTTGCGCAGAAGAGCGGCAAGATTGTTCCTCTGCCGGCCTTCGCCAGAAACGTCGCTAATCTCGATATATTTGTCAGCCGCTTGCCTGTAAAAAGCCACAGCCTCCTCGGCGCGAGCGACGATGGTCTGATACAAGTTCCCCAGTTGGCCGAGCGTCAGCGCCTGCCCGGCAACATCTCCGAGCCGCACGTTGATCGCGAGCGAATTCCGGTAGGCATCCTCCGCCGCTTCCGGCTGGCCTGCCTGTTGATATACCCTGCCGGTCTCATGCCAGCTCACGGCGACGGCGCCCGGTTCGTCCAACTGCGTGAACCTCTCTCGCGCTTCGGCATGCGCCGCCAGCGCCTCCGGGTAGCGGCGCTGGCTCGTATGCGTCGCCCCCAAATTGCCCTTTCCAACAGCCATCTGCCGAACGTCTCCTAGTTGTTCTGCGCGACGGATATTCTCCTCGTAGGCGGTAACGGCCTCATCAAATCGACTGAGTCTATCGAAACACTCAGCTTTTTCCCCAATGCAGACGTTCGCCATCCTTTCTGCGGCGTCGTTGGCGCGCGCCTTCGCGATGGCCTCGAAACGCTGGCGGGACTCGTCCAGCAGCGGCAAGGCCTGTTCCGAGCCGCCGGCAGTCTTCAACACGCGGGCTAGGGTGAAGTGTGCCATCGCCAGATCGTCATCGGCGCCGGGATACGCCTGCTCTCCGACCGTCCGCGCGCGCTGGAGCAACAGCTGTGCTCCCTTGAACGCCTCGCGCATCTGCCCGCCGAAAAGCTGCTGCTCGATGCGGGTCCGCGCCGCCTGGAACCTCGCGTGATTTACGGTGTCGCCCAGGGATGCGGATGCGGCGGCGCGCACCTGCCCCACGCACTCCAGCAGCCGCGGCTTGCCGAGCATGCTCAGCAGGCTGTAGAGCGAAGTGGTCAGGTTAATCGAAGCCTCTGCATCCCCCGCGCGCTGGACGAGGTCGAGCAGGGCAAAGAGGTTCGGCAGCTCCAACACCGCCAGCCTCGCCGCAACTTCGGCGTTCTGGGTACGCTGCTGCACGAGAAACCCGGCATACTCGCACATCGCCTCGACCCAGCGCTCTTGTAGGCCGGACCCAGCGGAGCGCAGTTCCGGCAATGCTGGCGGCATCGCCGATTCCTCTGCCGGAACTGCGCTGCTCTGGGTCAGGCCTACGATTTCGCGAAGATAAGGGCAGAGCGCGGGATTGAGCGTGAGATGGTTGAAGCAATTCGGCGTCGCCAGCCCCGTCTGGATCAACTCGACCGCCAGCGAGGCGACGTCCGCCTCTTCCCAGGAAAGCTGGTCGTAGGATGGGCATTCCTGCCCGTCGTCGTTTCCCTTTTCGTCTTCGGGACGGACAGGAATGTCCATCTTACGGGATTGCATCATCATGTGAAGAACGCCAAGTTGCACCCCGCCGTGAAACACCCCAAGCACGTGCGCCCTCTCTCGGTTCGCCTCCGACATGCGGCGCAGGGATAGCTCGACGCTGGCGAAGACCGATTGTTCCCGGCTGCCGGGGAATCGTTTTCCCATGTCCGCCATAAGCTCGACGAGCGAGGTGCGGGTCGCCTCCACCCCAATGCTGCGGAGCGCCGGAGCCAGCAACGCCAACGTGCGCGCGTGGCCGTGGACGGCATCGACGAGTTGTTCGATTTCCTCGCGCTGCACGTCCTCCGGCCGCACCGCGCCAGCGGCCGGTTGGTTCGGGAACCGGGGGCTAGCGCCCGGCGGCTGATTTGAATTCAACGCGCGCTCGACCAGCTTCACCGCATCGCCGCGGTCAAGCTGGTGCAGCTCGCGCCGGTGCCGCGCGGCGTCGAACGGTGCGGGCAGCACCTCGCGGCTGGTGAAGATTAGCCGCGTGTCGCCCTTTGCATTGAGACGTGAGCAGAGCTTGAGGATGGCGTCCAGTTCGTGGCGCGCGTCTTCAGTGAGGGCGGACTGTAGGCCGGACCCAGCGGAGCGCAGTTCCGGCGATTCAGGCCGGCTTTGAGAATCAACTGCCGGAACTTCGCTGCGCTCGGTCCAGCCTACTTGGTACGGCAACTCCAAAATGCTCTCCATGTTGTCCACCACCAGCAGCGTCGCCTGCTCGGCCAGCGCGCGCTCGACGGGGAGAATGGCCTTTTCCAAATCGTCGAACGTGGCTACGGAGTAGTCCTTGCCCGCCAACTGGCGACCGATGGCATCAAGCACCGCGAGGACATTGCTGTTCGTCTCGACGGAGACAAATGCGACGCGGCGCATCTGGTGGGAGCGAACCATCCAGCGGGCGAACTCAGCGGCGAGCGCGGTCTTGCCTTCGCCACCCTGGCCTCGGATGACGGCGTAGCGTTCGTCGGCCAGCAGCCGCTGGAGCGCGAGTAGTTCGCGGCTGCGCCCGATGAAGCCGGTCTCTGGCACTGCGGGCAGTTCGCCGAGGCGCGAGCCAAGGATGGTCCGCAGATCTTCATGGGTTTGCGGCGCGGGGGTGTTGCGGAAGAGTTGCGGGTCGTCCTTTTCCTGGAAGAGCACAGGCACGAACCAATCGTGCAGCTTGAGTTCTCCCACTCCGAAGATGCGTCCGCGAGACTTGTCAGCGTTCAGCGCGATTTGACCCTCGAGCATGGCATCGCCAACACGGGCACCGCAGGCCAGAGCCCCGTAAAAGGTCTGGACGAATCGACGGGCCGTCTCGACCAGCACACTGTGGCTCATGGCGACTACTGAGGCGACGCCGCGCTGCAACAAATCGGACGCGACGGAATCCGAAGCATCCTCCGCCGTGGCCGTCTGACAGGCTTCGAGGAACACCAGCGGGATACGGTGCGCCTTCAACAACGGGCCGAGTTCGCTGGTGAACACTGTCAAATGCCCGCGGTCTTCGAGCCTGTCGATATGGTCGGGATTCTCGAAGCACAGACCACCGAGTCCGACGCGGCGGTCATAGACACCGTGACCGTCAAAGTGGACGACGTGATATGGCTCATGAGCGTCGTAGGCGCGTTTGAGTTGGGTGCCGAGCGCAGGCAACGTTGGCGGGCTGAGCACGTGAATGCGTACGAGGCCGCCGAGTTCTTCCATCGCATCCACCAGCGGCAAGGCGCTCGCGCGGTGATCGATGTAACCACAGGCCTCGTCCTCCGGCCGCGCGGTGACGAGCAGAACGCGGATGGGCGCAGCGACGGTCGCCACGTCAAGATCCTGCCAATTTGGAAGACGACGGCGCACGCGCGTTGGCTTCGCGCCTTGGAACAAGTAGGCGTCGCGGTCGTGAAGCAGTTCCCAGGGCAGACCGAGCAGGAGTGTGGCGGCTTCGCGCGCGGTCGCCAAGTCGGTGTCAGAAGCACCAGCTTCGAGCGTCGCATCAACATGGACGGAGAAGCGACGACCGGCGTGACCGTGGATCCCTGCCCAAGCCCGCATGACATTCGCCGTGTGCGCGCCAGGCAAAGCGCCTTCATAGAGAAGCTGCCCCCATTTCACGAGGTTCTCCTCCACCTTGCGCGCCCGGTCGCTGAAATAGTGGCTCGGCCAAACGGCGTATTTCTCGAGATACCAGCGCAGTTCTCCGGCCTCGATCGGGCCGATGGGCGCGATGAATCTCCACTGCTGCTCGCTGGCGACCTCGCGCTGTCCAGGGGTAGCAGGCTCATAGACGAGCCGGGCGCGAGCGGAAGCGCGGCGGACACCGTCCGGTTCTTGGAATTTCAGGTCGGTGAGTTCGAGAACGAGTTCTTCCAGCGGCTCAGTCTTTGGCTGCGGCGTGTCCGGCACTTCAGCGTGAAGCCGTCGTCCCATCGCGACGAGGATCGGGTTCATCGCAGCCTCAACGCCGCCGGCCATGCTGCTCACGGGGATAAAAAGCGGTTCGTAGTTAAACAGCCGCTTGAATACGCCGAGTTTCGCGCCGTTCAAGGAGAGCGGGATGACAGGGTAATTGGCCCTGCCGCGCTGCTCCTGGACTTTCAAAGCGTATTCCAGTTCTTCGGCCACCCAATCGGATTCAAACGCCCAAGTACTGACTACGATGGCGTATCCCGACGCATCCTCGATGGCCTTCTGAATCTCCGGCAATAGCAGATCGCCGCCGCGCAACTCGCGCGAATCAATCCAAGCGTCCTGTTTAAGATCGGCGAGCGTCCAGCGGAGTTCACGCACAAATGCGTCGTCCTGCGAGCTGTGGGAGATGAAGAGTTTGGGCATATCCGATGTTCCGGAAACAGCAAGCCTTGATACGTCACCTTTCGAGCGATTAGTGTAGCCACTACGAGAGTTGACGCTACCCGTCCGGACGCCGTTTCGGAGGCAGACGTGTTGAGAAGCAATTAAGTAGGTCCTGCCTGCCGGGCAGGACTTCGCGGCTGGCCGCTATTAACGTCGTTGAGGTGGAATCCGATCCGGCGCAGATTTCTGTTGCGCGAACGGCCTTCAAACATCAAGCGGCCAATAGTCGTGGATTTCCCCAGAAATCCCGTGCACATGGAATTCTGGCGAATCCCACTACATCTCAGAAGTTATAGGTCGCCTGCAGGTAAAACTGCTCGGCGTCTGATCGAGCCAGCGGTCCTTTGGTGATGGCATCGCCGTAGAAAAACCAGAAGTAGCCAGCCTGAAGATTGAATGCCTTGCTGTAGGTCCACGTTCCCACGAAGTCCAGTTCGTTCCCCAGTTTTGGACTACCACTACCCGGCAATGGTGTTCCCGCGACGTTGTAAAGGACGTTGGACGCCTGGGCCTGTTCGAAGTAATGCCACTGTGTGACGACGGATAACTTTTCTGTGGGCTTGACTGTGGCCTGAACACCGTAGTCGAGCAGATTCTGGCCGCCCAGGTTGTCGATCTGACCCCAATACGCATGATTCAGCGGATAAAGAATATTGTACGTATTGATCGTCCCCGTCGTCGGATCCTTGTCGCCTGAACCCCAATAAAAAATGCCCCCCAATGACGGCTTCCATTTCGGAGTTTCAAACGTGTATCCGCCGAGGGCTCCAATCATGCCCGCCTGAACGCTGCGCGCTGGCAACGGTCCGAATTTGTCTTCACCAAACTGATACGCTCCTTCGACATCCCAGTTCCATGTTCCAACGAGCGACTTGCCGTCTTTGACCGGATGTTTCCCGGCGTAGCGGGATCCGATCGTGCTTCGGGTTCCATCCATGAACCCGGGGCTGGGTTCCTGTTCATCGAAGTACAGATAATAGAAGTCGACTGTGCTGGATTCCCAGCCTTTCCAGGTGGAGTACACGCCGCTGATCCAGCGACTCTGGTCCGCTTGATCGAAACTGTATGGACGATTTTGGCTGCCCGACGTGCCGTTGAGGCTCTGCATGGCAAAGGCGTCAATGTCCCAGTCGCTGCTGGTGTACATCAGTTTGTGGCCTTCGAAATTGCGATAGGTATTCGCCCAGGCAAGCGACGACAAAACACGTTGGCCCCCGTACTGCAGAAACTGACGACCATATCGGTATTTCAATTTTCCGTCACCGACGTCACCCAGATTCAGTTCCGCATAACACTGCAGCAGGTCCGTGCGGTTGACGTCAAGGACAGTGGGCGTGTACGGAGCGTCCAATCCAAACATCGACGCATCAATCGCCTGGACATAGCCGCCGATGAAGTCGTTATAGTTCGCCTGCAGGAACGGCGTAAATCGCCAAAGCTGATAATTGGATTGTCCCGGTCCACCCGGACGCAGACGATTGCGTTCGTCCATGTAACGGTAGCGAAGCTCGCCGCCCACGCTGTACTTCAGATCGCCGACCTTTTGGTCCTTGTAGTTCTTCAGCAGCGGCTCGTCACCTGCCACACCATCAAAGAATTTCCTCAGATCGAGCACCTTGTAATTGCAGGTGAGGCATTCAGTGTCTTCACCACAACCAGTCTCGCCGCATCCCTCCGCCGCGCAGGCGTCAGGCGCGCAACTGGTAGCTTTCAAAGCCGGACCTGAAACCGGCTCACCCGCGAAGCAGCATTGCGTGGCGACAGCGCCCACGATCAGCATTGCAAGTGAAGTAGGTCCTGCCCACAGCGTGACGCATTGACTCTTCGATATCATCCTGACATCTCCAGCAATTTTTGCCTGAGTCCATTTTGCCGCTCCCGCTGACAAAACAGACATGATCCTGTTCCATGGCTTCGGCGGATCAATGTGCGGCTTGAGATGCTTATTCCCGCTCCACGCGCGAGCTTTTCAAAAATCCGATCAACGTGGCAGAAGAATCAGACGAGTTCCCCGACGGCATGTGTACGATTGCTGACACACGGACGTTCCATTCGTCGTTCGAACATCGGTGGAAACCGCCGGTCGTCGAGGAAGCACCAAGCCGCGCCACAGCCACGCGGCCAGAAAAAATTCCTTCAGAGACGAATACACAACTCGAAACGCAGATCTCAGAAACTACTGTGACGCTTTGTCGCCATCGCCCCCGCCGCAGCGGCCTGACAGCGGAGGCCGGAGCGTTCAGGACCGTGTGTTCCGAGGGCGAAGCCTCCGAACAAAAATTCAACGACATCGTCTACGTCAGCAGCCCGGTGTCGGGCGAGGAAGATCGAGCATAATC
>Ga0105048_10013651_pt1 | contig 12688 bp, 10 predicted proteins | sample MAT05_FD_78382 | JGI IMG/M metagenome (GOLD analysis project Ga0105048, IMG submission 78382) | Freshwater microbial communities from Lake Fryxell liftoff mats and glacier meltwater in Antarctica - MAT-05 | ecosystem: Environmental > Aquatic > Freshwater > Ice > Liftoff microbial mat | place... | reverse complement strand
TTTTGTCCATCTGTTGGATAACGCGCAGAATCGCGTCAGTGGCTTTGACCAAGTGCCGCTAGAGCAATTTCCTACCCGCTACTGGCGCGCGGGGGATCGGATTATCAGCCAATTTGGGCTAACACCACCGACAACGGCAGGCGAATTTACACTGTGGGCTGGTCTCTATGAAGCCGACAGCGGCGGCACCTTGCTGCTCCCCATCACCAACGACGCCGGGCAAACCACGGGTGACGGACGCGTGCGCATTGGCACAATGACCATGCAGCCCTAACCTACTTACCAGTCTAGGGCACCAGCAAGACTGGTCCGTTCAGTGCGCCCAGCAATTCGGCATATTCTAGCGGCAACACCAGCGACTCATGTTTGAAGCGCGGCAATGTGTTAGCCAACTCATTGCTACTCTGGAACAACGTCAAGGTGGCTGGCACATGATAGGGCTGGAGCAGGGCATGGATACGCGCCTGTAAGGCTGTCGCTTCGGCCGGTGGGCTGACAAGGAGCACAGAAAGAGCGTGACCGGCGCGCTGGGCCAGTTGTGCGGCCAACGCCAGGGCGCGATCGGCACTGGCCGACCCGCTATAGAGCACCGTGAATGGCTGGGTCAATCGATCATCTTGATCGAGGATCAACAGCGGACGCCGCGTTTGTTCCATAAGCGCACGCGTCGTTGAGCCAATGCGCTTACCGGCCAGCCCACCGGTGCGACCTAAGCTCAACAGGAGGGCGTGCTCGGCGGCCAGCAACAATTCATGTTCTACGGCCCCGCGCGCCACCTGAAAAGACCAGCGCACCTGGGCATCGCCAGCGACACGCGCCAGGGAACGGCGCATCTCGGCCGCCAACACCCGCAGCTGGCGCTCGACGGTATGGCTTTCCAGTTGACGCACCACGGCTGTACGCAAGCCGATCTCGCGACAAAATGGGCTATTGCACAGCTGCAAGAGATTGGCATCCTCAACAAATAACCCCAATAACTCAGCATGCAGCGTAGCGGCCAGCCGCGCGGCCGCGCGCAACGCCACCCGGCTTTGCGGTGAAGCGTCTAGCGCAACCAAAATATGTTCGCGATTCTCGTTGCTCATAGGGTAGTTTCCTTTGTGCGCGCACGCGGCTTTTGACGTTTGAGGCTGGCTTGATCCAAGGCCGCGCGGCGTTCAGCGAACTCTTGCAAGCGTTGCTCGACCAAAAAGTTGATGGTGCCCTTGGGATAGACTCCCTTGGCATTGGCCGTGCCAGCCGGTATCCCCGTCAACAGTTCAATGCCCTCATCAATTGTGGTAATCGGATAGATATGAAATTGCCCTGCCGCCGCGGCATCGACAATATCTTGGCGCAACATGAGATGTTTGACATTGGCCACCGGAATCAAAACGCCTTGCTCGCCCGTTAACCCTCGCGCTTGGCAAAGATCAAAAAAGCCTTCGATCTTTTCGTTGACCCCGCCAATCACCTGCACTTGACCATGTTGATTCACCGAGCCGGTGACGGCCAACGATTGTTTGATGGGCACATTGGCAATCGCCGAGAGCAGCGCATAGAGTTCGGTGGACGACGCGCTATCGCCATCGACACCGCCATACGATTGTTCAAAGACCAAGCTGGCCGAGAGCGCCAAAGGACGCATTGTGGCGTAGCGCGCTCGCAATAAGCTGGCCAGGATCAAGACTCCTTTGGAATGGGTGGGGCCACTCATCTCCACTTCACGCTCAATGTTCACGACATTGCCGTCACCCATGTGTACCGTGGCCGTAATACGCGCGGGCTGGCCAAACATATAGGTGCCCAGTTGCAGGACGGATAATCCGTTGATCTGCCCCACCTTGGCACCGTCCGTATCGACCAGGATCGTTGCCCGCAAAATCTCCTCTTGCGTGCGCTCGCGCACCCGGTCGGAGCGATAGATCTGCGCGTCGATGGCTTGTTGCACATGGGCGGCGCTGACCACCGTCGCCCCGGCTTGTTGTGCCCAATAGTCGGACTCTTCCATGAGATCAACCACCACCTGAAAGCGCGTAGAGAGTCGTTCGGCATCGCTGACCATGCGCGAGCCTTGTTCGATCACACGGGCCACGGCAGAGCTATCGAAAGGCCGTAAACGCTCGCGGCGTGTGATGGTAGCGATCAATTCGGCGTAGAGCAATTCAGTGTCGGCAGTGCGCGCCAATTCGTCACCAAAATCCGCCGCCACTTTGAACAATTCATTAAAATCTGGATCGTATTGAGCAAGCAAATAATAGGCTTGACGGTCTCCAATCAAAACCACCTTGATATCCAGCGGAATGGGCTCGGGCTCCAGCGAGACCGTGGTAGACATATTCATCATCTGCACAGGGGACTCAATGCGGATCTCGCCAAATTGTAGGGCGCGCTTCAGCCCTTCCCACGCATACGGGCTAGCCAATACCTTGGGTGCATCCAAGATCAGATAGCCGCCATTGGCGCGATGCAGAGCACCTGGCTTGATCAAGGTAAAATCGGTGATCAGTGCGCCCATGCTAGCCATCTGCTCCACCCGTCCCACCAAATTTAGATACGAAGGATTGCTTTCATAGATCACCGGTGCGCCGCTCAGATCACTGGCATCCACCAGCAGATTCACGGTGTAGCGGCGTAACAAAGGCGACGCGGTCGCGCCATTCGGCAACACGGTCAGCGGTTGATCTTCGGGCTTTTCCTCGGCGGTCACAAAGTTGGTCAGATTCTCGCTGACATCCTTTTGCAACGCCTGCAAAAAACTGACCACATCAGCCTGCTCGGCATACTTTTGGTAAAAATCATCCATCAATTCATTGAGCACAAAACCCGAAATTTCTTCGTTCAGCACGCGCATACGGCCGCGCAGTTCACGCTCCAAGCGGGGCACTTGAATAAGCACCTTCTGCAAGCGTTCTTGCAGTCCTTCCAATTCGGCTTTGAGATGATCTTGTTCCTCTTTGGGCAACCCATCAAATTGCTCTGGTGTGAGGACATTGCCCTCTTTATAGGGCGCAAAGACCAAACCGGTGGGGGTGCGCAAGAGCGTCAGCCCCCGTTCGCGCGCCTGTTCCTGTAGTTCGTCGAGACTCTTTTGCTGCTGCTCCTGTAGCTCCATCTCCAGGGCACGACGACGCGTCTGATACTCTTCATTCTCAAACGCGGAAGAAAGCGCGTTGCGCAACTCTTCAATTAACTGTTGCACATCGCTACGCAACGTTTTGCCCATGCCCGCGGGCAGACACAAAACACGCGGCCGGTAGGGCTGCTCAAAATTATTGACATAGCACCAATCATTGGGCGGCGCTTCGGTGGCGGCTTGCTGCTCGACATAGCGCTGGCTCAGTGCATGTTTGCCCGTGCCCGATTGGCCCAGCGCAAAGATGTTGTAGCCATGGCGGCTCATGCCAATGCCAAACTTAATCGCCTTGATCGCACGGTCTTGCCCAATAAAATCGCCAATATCGGGCAATTCTTCGGTAGTCTCAAAAGATAACGTTGCTGGATTGCAACGTCGGTACAAAGCTTCGGGTGGCAGGGAAGGTACAGACGGCATTGTCGCTCCCTTTCATATACTTGCGGTGTTCTTGGATAAGAAGTTGTTCGATACAAATCATTATAGACGAAATTATAGAAGAAGGTTATTGAAAAGGATAGCAATACTCTTGATCTAAGAATATGACCTAGCATCCGATTTCGGCTAGTCGCCTTGGTTAGACGATCCGAGCGACTTGTATGATAATAGAGCATAAGGGATCGTCACAACGATATCTTTCTCGATTTATATTATATTCATGCCGGATCACACACTTGCCGAGAAAGTGCCATAGGCTATAGGTGCGGATAGCAGCGTGAGGAGCAGAGAAAAGAGCGTTACCCCGATCAGCAGGGGCTGCCAAGCCAATCATTTCTGCCCCCGCAGTGGGAAGGCGCGCCAATATTTCATCTGTCTCTATTGGAACCACAAAAATGCGCCCACCCTTCGGACAAGTGGCGAGTTTCGATCCTGGTCAGATGACCGGATGAGACCAAAGCCAGCAAAATCCGTAGCACACAGATATTCAGGTTTGTCGAGCGGGTGTCTGCCTGATTACAGGGGCTACAGATCAGAATGATGATCAGGCTCAACCCCCAAATACACAGCGCGACTTATCTACTTTAGCAGAAGATGTGGTATCATCATCCGTGATAAAAACCAATACCATTTCTTGCAATAAAGCTGGACACCGCGCACAGCGTTTTGCTTTACAGTTTTGCCATATTGTGTTGACTTATAGCGGGGTTCACAGCTTTCAGGAAGCAGATCTACAGATGATGTTCCAGCCGATGATGATCTATACGATAGAAACAACATGACAATTCGTATCGAAATTCGCAACAAGCAACACACCACCAACCACACCATTCTGCACAATGCCCCCGCCTTGGGCATTCACGGTTTGACCGATTGTCAGACCGTTCGTATCTATTTTCTGGCTGCCCCCTTGGATGCAGCACAGATCGAACAACTCTGCACACTGCTCCTGGTTGATCCGGTCACCGAGATGGCAACCTGGCGCGCCAGCATCCTCGATCAGCCCATCGGCCAAAGCAGCACTTCGATCATCGAAGTTGCCTTGCGCCCAGGCGTTACGGATGTGCCCGCACGCGAATTGGCGCGCGGCATGCGCGAAATTGGTCTGCCCGCAGGCGAAGTCGCGACCGCCACCCGCTACGAACTCACTGGCGATCTGGGCGAAGCAGAGCTGCGTACATTGGCGCGCGGGTTGCTCTGCAATGAGACAGTAGCACATTACAGCTTGGAACCAATCAATCCGCAATTTGGCCAGAGCGCGGCAGCCAGTGAACGCGTGGAACGGATTGCGCTGACCGGGTTGGATGACAACGCGCTGATGCAACTGAGTCGCGCCCGTCTGCTCTCGCTCGATCGCGCCGAGATGCGCGCGATCCAGGAATTCTATGCAGAGCTAGAGCGCGATCCAACGGACATTGAGTTGGAAACGCTGGCCCAGACCTGGTCCGAGCACTGCGTCCACAAGACCTTCCGCGCCAGTATTGATTTCACCTGGCAAGCGGCCGATGGCACAGTCAAGCAGCAGACCCAGGTAGATGGCCTACTCAAGCAATATATTCGCGCCGCTACCGAGCAACTCAACCCCGGCTGGCTGCGCTCGGCTTTTGTGGACAACGCCGGGATTATCGCCTTTGATGATGTCTATGATCTGGCTTTCAAGGTCGAGACGCACAATCATCCGTCGGCGCTGGAACCGTTTGGCGGGGCCAATACGGGTGTCGGCGGTGTCGTGCGCGACATTATTGGAGTTTCTGCCCGCCCGATTGCCACCACCGATGTGCTCTGCTTTGGCCCACAGGATTACGCCACCGACGCCCTACCCAATGGCATTCTCCATCCACGCCGCATTGCCGATGGAGTCATTGCCGGGATTGGTGACTATGGCAATAAGTTGGGATTGCCTACCGTCAATGGCGCGATTCTCTATGACGAAGGCTATCTGGGCAATCCGCTGGTCTTCTGTGGCTGTGTCGGCTTGCTGCCCCACGGTCGCCACCCCACTGCGCCACAAGCCGGTGATCTGGTGGTCGCGCTGGGCGGACAAACCGGGCGCGACGGTATCCACGGCGCAACCTTCTCGTCGGCAGAATTGACCCACGACACCAGCGAAACCGCAGGCAGTGCCGTACAAATTGGCGACCCGATCACCGAAAAAGGCTTGATCGAATTGATCGAAGTGGCGCGCGATGCCGGTCTGTACAGCGCGATTACCGACTGTGGCGCCGGTGGTTTTTCGTCGGCCGTGGGCGAAATGGGCAAAGAGTTGGGCGCAGATATCGAATTGACCAATGTCAAGCTCAAATATCCTGGCCTCACGCCCTGGGAGATCTGGATTTCCGAAGCCCAGGAGCGCATGGTGTTGGCTGTGCCACCGACCAAGCTAGCCCAGTTGCAAGCGCTGGCCGACCGCTGGGATGTCGAAGTGAGTGTGCTGGGCACCTTTACTGGCAATCAACAATTGCGTGTTCATTATAATGGCACCATTGTGGCAGATCTGCCCATGCACTTTCTGCACGACGGCCTACCCCGCCGCCAGATGCAAGCCATTTGGCAGGAGCAGACCGATACGCCACCGTATACTGGCTTTCCTACAGCCAATGTCAATGATATTCTCTTAGGATTGCTGGCCCATCCCAACGTGGCGAGCAAGGAAGATGTGATTCGCCGCTATGATCACGAAGTGCGCGGCGGCACCTTGGTGCGCCCGCTAACAGGCCCCCAAATGGATGGGCCAAGCGATGCCGCGGTACTCAAGCCGTTGGGGACATGGCACCATAACAAGGCGTTTTCGCTGAGTGTCGCGATCAATCCCCTCATTGGTATGCGCGACCCCTATGCCATGGCTGTCAGCGCGATTGATGAAGCATTCCGCAACTTGGTGGCCGTGGGCACCGATCCGGATCAGGTAGCGATTCTCGACAATTTCTGCTGGGGCAACCCAACACTGCCCGACCGCCTGGGCGCGTTGGTGCGCACATGCCAGGGCTGTTACGATGGCGCGATTGCCTACAAAGCGCCGTTTATCTCGGGCAAAGATAGCCTCTACAACGAATTCAACGGCAAACCCATTCCCGGCACCTTGCTCATCTCGGCCATTGGAATTGTGCCGGACATGAATCATTGCGTCACCGCCCATCTCAAGACGCCGGGCAACCAGCTTTATCTGTTGGGCGAGACCAAAGCCGAATTGGGCGGCTCGCTGCTCTATCATCAGCTTGGTCATCGTGGTGGCACGGCACCGGCCATGCCCGCCGAGCCCTTACAGCGTTATCGCTTGCTGCATAACGCTATTCAACAGGGCCTGGTCGTCACCTGCCACGATCTGAGTGAAGGTGGGTTGGCTGTGGCGCTAGCCGAAATGTGTTTGGCTGGGCGACTGGGGGCACAGATCGATATTGCTGGATTGAGTAGTGATACTTTGACTGCCCAGGAAGCGCTCTTTAGCGAAAGCAATGGTCGTCTCTTGCTCGAAGTACGTCCCGAAGATGCCGCGACACTCGAAGCGCTGCTCGGCGCAGTTACCCTGCTGCCCCTGGGCACCGTCACAGCCGAGCCAACCCTGCAAATCACCACTGGCGGCCAAGCTTTGATCAATTTGCCAGTCAATGAACTTGTCCAAGCCTGGAAAGGGCACGCATAGGATGATCATGAAACCATCGATTCTCATTTTGCATGCCGCTGGCACCAATCGTGACGCCGAAGCGGCGCGCGCCTGTGAACTGGCGGGTGGTGCGCCAGAAATTGTACATATCAACCAACTACGCCAGGGTGAACGCCGTTTGCAAGATTATGAGATGCTTTTGCTGCCGGGCGGCTTCTCGTATGGTGATGCGCTGGGTGCCGGCGCGCGTATGGCCTTGGACCTGCAAGTCTTCTTTCATGATGAGTTACACGCCTTTGTCGAAAGTGGCAAAACGGTGCTTGGCATCTGTAACGGCTTTCAGGTGCTGGTCAAGGTTGGGTTATTACCGGGGGTGATGAGCACGGATGGCGCAGCCAAAGGCAAGCGGCGAGCAACGCTTACCGACAACGCGTCGGGCCATTTTGAATGTCGCTGGGTGCATTTGGCCGTCAATCGCCAGTCGCGCGCCAGTGCGCTGGCCGCTATCGATGAACTGATTTTCTGTCCCGTAGCGCATGGCGAGGGCAATCTGCAAGTCCAAGATGATGCGACCCTGGCCACCTTGGAAGCAAACGGACTCGTGGCATTTCGCTATGTGGATGCAGCCGGTCAACCAGCCAACGGCCAGTATCCGCTCAACCCCAACGGTTCGGTGGCCGATATTGCGGGCCTCTGCAATGCGCGGGGCAATGTGATTGGCCTCATGCCCCATCCCGAAGATCATCTGTTGCCCATCCAAAATCCGCTCGGGGGCCACAACCACCTGGGACGTCAACTCTTTACGGCGGTCATTAGCAGCCTATAAACGATCTGTAGCATAGCGCGCGGCAACAGTAAAGAAAGTTTACACCCCCTCACGCTCTGTAGAGCGCGAGGGGGTGTCTCGTATAGTTCGTACACACAGAAAACAAGTTGAGAATCTATGGAAGAAATCCATGTTGGCGTAACCTTGTTGTGGATTGCCATAATTTTGTTAGCGGCACGGTTTTCCTTGGTGATTGAACGGTGGGGTCAGCCACCGGTGTTGGGTGAATTGCTCGTGGGTGTCCTTTTGGGTAATCTGGGCCTGATTGGGATCACCGTGTTTGATCCGATTCACGACGACCATATTATCAAGTTTTTGGCTGAGCTTGGTGTGGTTATTTTACTTTTTCAAGTGGGGCTCGAATCGAACCTGCGGGAAATGGGGCGCGTGGGGGTACGCGCTTTGCTGGTGGCATGTATTGGGGTGGTTGTGCCTTTTGTGCTGGGCACCTATGTGGTCGGCCCCTGGCTCTTGCCGGGTCTGCCCTTTTATGCCTACCTTTTTCTCGGCGCAACCTTGACCGCCACCTCGGTGGGCATTACGGCGCGGGTGTTTCAGGATCTCAAAATTCTGCGCTCACGCGAGGCCCAGATTGTGCTGGGGGCCGCGGTGATTGACGATGTCATGGGCTTGATCATTCTGGCGGTTGTGTCGGCCATGGTTACGGCGGGCAGCTTTAGCTTGGGTATGGTGGGCGTGATCACCTTCAAGGCTGTGGCCTTTTTGGTGGGTGCCATTGTGATTGGGCAGTTGCTCGCGCCGTTGCTCGGGCGTGGTCTTTCCACGATCCACAGTGGCAAAGGGATGAAGCTCACCCTGGCGCTCTCTTTTGGCCTGATCTGTGCCTACTTGGCAGGCGAGATTGGGTTGGCCCCCATTGTCGGCGCGTTTGCGGCGGGACTCGTGTTGGATCCGGTGCATTTTCGGCACTTTGCCGAACCCCAAATGGTCAGTGATATCCGCGCCCATCTAGCAACAGCGGATCGCGAGCTTCAAGGCAAATTGAACGAAGTAATCGAGCATCACAGCAAGCACCATGTGCAAGATCTGCTGGAACCGATTGGTAACTTTCTGATTCCGATCTTCTTTGTGCTGACCGGCATGAGTGTACGGCTGGAGGCGCTCTTTGATCCGAAAATTGTGCTTATCGCGCTTATCATCACCGTCATCGCCTTTATCGGCAAAGTGGTTGCTGGGTTGGTGGCGGGCAACGTCAATAAGTGGATTGTCGGGTGGGGCATGGTCCCGCGCGGCGAGGTCGGGTTGATCTTCGCCGCCACCGGTCAACGGCTGGGCATTGTCTCCGATGAACTCTTTGGCGTGATCGTGATTGTGGTCATTCTCAGCACGCTGCTCACCCCGCCCATTCTCACCTACATCGTGCGGCGGCAGACACCCCCTATTGCGAGTTAGCAATTAACAAGTGTCAATTGCTAACTGCTACTTGACACTTGTTAACGATTCATGTCATAGACCATGCGCAAGCCGTCCAGGGTGAGCCAGGGCGCGACATGGTCGATCACCGTGGTTTCGCTGGCAATAATCGTCGCCAGACCGCCGGTGCCGATCACGCGCATGTCATTGCCTAGTTCGGCGCGGAAGCGCGCCACCATACCCTCCACCAGCCCGACATAGCCAAAGAGCAGCCCCGATTGCATGGCATGAACGGTGTTGCGGCCAATCGCGGTGGGCGGGCGCACGAGATCAACTTTGGGCAGTTTGGCGGCGCGCTGAAAGAGTGCATCGGCAGAGATGCCAATGCCCGGCGCAATGGCACCGCCCAGATAATCGCCATTGGCGGCGATGGCGTCGAAGGTGGTGGCTGTGCCAAAATCGACCACACAAGCTGGACCGCCATACAACCGATAGGTCGCCACCGCATCCACCACCCGATCCGCGCCCACGGATTGTGGCGTTTCATAGAGAATGCGCACACCAGTTTTGGTATTGGCGTCCACCACCAGCGGCTCACATTGCAAGTAGGTACGGCATAGCTCGATCCATTTGCCAGTCAGGGGTGGCACGACTGAGGCCAAGGCCACACCGTCAATATGGGCAATCGTCAGCTTGGCAAAATTCAACAGGCTGATCAGTTGCATCGCAAACTCGTCTGGCGTGCGGTCATGATCGGTCGCCAGACGCCAATGTGGCCCGAGTTGTTCGCCGTCATACAAACCGATGGTGATATTGGTATTGCCAATGTCCAGGCAAAATAGCATCGCGAGCTCCTTGCACATTTCTGAAATGGGTAGGTAAACCGGGTTGCCTTGATTGTACAAGAAGTTGTGCCCTGCGCCAAGGTTCGGCTAGGAATAGTATTGGGGATTGAGAAAGCGCGTCAGGGCAAAGATCACCGCGGTTTCGAGGGCGGCGGCGCGCGAGATGAGGCCATTGGTCATGAGGCCGACTGCACCCTGCTTCTGTTTGGTGTTGTGCTGTCCGGCCCATTCGTCGATCAGATCACCCAACTCTGCGCCCTGGCGCACGCTGGCGGCGAGTAGAGCCGGCAGCAGAAAACGGCCACTACTCCCAATGCCCACGGTTGCATTGCGATCCACCACAGCAGCCCAACCGGTGACAAAGATCCCATACGTGGTCTCTGTTGTATTGCCTTCCAAGCCAATGCCCAGATCACTGTTGCGCTGCTGACAAGCGCCACGCGCACGGTTGACAGCCCCTTCGATCGCTTCCTCATCACTGAGTGGTTGCGCCCGCACGCCGGAAGCGACGGCCACGCCAGCTACTTCGGCATTGGGCCAGATACGCTGTATACTATGACAAACGGCCTGAATTTTTACCGGATTGGTAGAGCCAACAGCCACGCTATTGATCATGAACGGGCTGATTACTTGATGACACATTTGGTTATTGCCTCTTTCCCTGCAATCTATGTCTGAAACAAGCGGCGGAGCCAGCCTGCTGGCACACCTACAGCACGTAGCGCTGATCGCGCGGCTGCGCAGCGATCTGCCGGTCCAAGAGTTACTGGAAATCGGGGATGCGCTCTTGGCCGCGCCAATTCTGGTGGTGGAGATTGCCATGGATTTTACCGAGGCCGCGGCGACGATTAGCGAATTTCGCCAGCGCTATGGCGAGCATCTACAGCTCGGTGCCACGGCTATCCATACCGTGGCGCAGATGGCAGCAGCCCACGCCGCCGGTGCCGATTATCTTGTGCTGCCCACACTCGATGCCAAACAATTGCGCGTGGCGCGCGAACATGATTTGCTTTGCATTGCACAAGTTGCTACCCCCACCCAAGCCAAACTGGCGCGGCTAGAAGGCTGTGCGCTGGTCGCGGTGGCAATCGAACACTTGTCACAATTTCCCGCGGCCGCATGGCGCGACGCCGAGATACCGCTCATCGGTGACGTAGACGACATGCCGTCGCTTGCCGTTACACAGGCCGCGGACGTAACCGCAATCCGCTTGGGCGAACTGCTGTTCCCAAGCACGGTTTGGTCACATGCCGCAATCATTACCACGGCGCGCCATCTGCGAAAGCGCTGGGAAACCCCAGGCTAATAATCCACCAAGCCGCATAGAGGTGCACACAAGGCCCGATTCTATGCAAAAAACAATGACCAGAGGCGTGGAACTAGGATGGCGCTTGCCACACCGAAACTGCCCAATACGGCAAAGATAAGCGCACCCGCCGCGGCATCCTTGGCGATCTTGGCCAGCGGATGATAGTGGGGCGAGACCAGATCGATGGTGGCTTCTACCGCTGTATTCACAGCCTCTAACGCCAACACGCCACTAAAAGTCAACGCGAGTAGGGCCCACTCAATCGCGGTAATCTCCAACCACCAGGCGACGATACTCACAACAGCAACCGCCACTAGTTCAATCCAGGCATTGGGCTGTGTGACCAATGTATATCTTGCACCAGTGAGCGCAGCTTTGAAGCTAAACCAGCGCCCAGCCAGAAAGTGGCGATCGCGTCCAGCCAGGACGGTGACAGGGGCAGGGACAGCAGGCGAGGTTGCGGAAATTTTGTTGGCCGAAGTCGAACGTTTAGGCGTCATAAGTGCGTTGAGATAGGTGGGCATCGCCAAATGCAGCCAGAATTTCGCTTTGGCGGGCCCACATAGCGGCTTCTTCTTGGGGCGTTGCATGATCGTACCCGAGCAGGTGCAACACCCCATGCACGGCTAAGAGACGCAATTCAGCCTGAATGCTGTTTTGATAGTGCGCGGCCTGGTGTGCAGCATAGGGGTAGGCAATCAGCACATCGCCCAAATAGTTACCCATTTCGGCGACCAATTCCGGGGGTAGATCGGCGAGCACCGGCTCGGTTTCTGCGCCTTCCTGGGCCGCAAAGCTCAGCACATCAGTTGGTGCATCAACCCCGCGATAGTCACGATTGAGGGTTTGGACGGCCTCATTATCTGTGATGACAATGGTCAGCCCAGCCGATGGCAAGCCGACCTTGACCAACAGATCGGTGACTACCGCGCTCAGATTTTCAACATCAACCAAGTCCGCAAAGGGGTCATCTACCTGAATATCAAACGTGTCGTTCAAGTTTATCTCGCTTACTTTTGCCTACAGTATCTCTACATTATCCACAGTATACTATAGACGGAATTTTAGAGAAAAAGCCCGTAAACCCCAATTCTTTAGGTTTGGGATATAAGGGCTTAGGGCGTTAGCCCCGTTGCGAAGCAGCGTGACCTTTAGGTCGAAGGAGTTGCCAGCGTACTGAAAT
>Ga0105048_10013650_pt1 | contig 12688 bp, 11 predicted proteins | sample MAT05_FD_78382 | JGI IMG/M metagenome (GOLD analysis project Ga0105048, IMG submission 78382) | Freshwater microbial communities from Lake Fryxell liftoff mats and glacier meltwater in Antarctica - MAT-05 | ecosystem: Environmental > Aquatic > Freshwater > Ice > Liftoff microbial mat | place... | reverse complement strand
TCAGCGTATTTGAGCCACAATCAGTGTTCGAGGATGCGTGGCTCGCCATCGTCAACAAACCTGTTGGCCTACTTTCGGTTTCTGGGCGCAGCGGGTTGGAACGGGACAGCGTACAAGCTCGTCTGCGCGAACGATACCCTCAAGGCAACATTCAAATTGTCATCCACCAACTCTCTGAAGGCGCCTCAGGATTGGTGTTGGCAACGAAAGAATCAAGCGCTCATGCATCACTGCAGAAGCAGTTTTTCCTTGGGCAGCTGCACAATAGGCACATCGCTTGCCTCGAAGGAATCGTCAACGGCAACGAAGGAATTGTTTCCTTGCCCTTACGCCCTGATCCTCAAAATCGACCTCGACACGTTTTCGACCCCATTCATGGAAGCCTCGCCGTTACCGAATGGAAAGTGCTTTCTCGGCACACAGATTACACCCGCGTGGCTCTCGTTGCCCGAACCAGTCGAACCCATCAGCTTCGGGTACATGCGGCGGATCCACACGGGTTGGCAGCGCCTATCGTAGGAGACCGAATTTATGGGCATGCCGCAGGACAACTCGTTCTTCATTCTCAAGACCTTTCCTTTGTGCACCCTGCCAGTGGCAAACGGATGGAGTTTCGATTGCCAGCGCCATTTTAGGCCGTTAGCATGTCGTGAGAGCATCTTTCGGCTAAATTGTTCTGGTGCCAAGTTTGATTGAACTCGAAGAGCGCATTGCCTACCAGGATCGCCTCATAGCCGAATTGGATGACGTGCTACGCGCCTTCACCACGCGTGTAGAGGCGCTGGAACGCGAAGTTAAAAAACTCCGTACTGCGGTGCTAGATGCATCTTTGCCCTCAGGCCCCGCCAACGAACCGCCGCCGCACTACTAAAGCATGCCGGTCACGCCACACGGACAGAACAATTGGCAAGTCGCGCGCCTATCCGTGATAAAATGAATGTCCTATGTCGGTTGGAATTCGGTGTTACGGGGTTGCCATTGTTGCAGGATCAATTTTCTTGGTTGCCGCTTGCGACTCAGAAAGATCGAAGTCGAACGCAAACACGGTAAACGCAGATGGTGGAACGATCGCTGCGGTAGATGGAGCGGCGTTGCCCATTCCTAGTGGAATGACGTACTACCAAGATGTCGCTCCTATCTTGCAAAAAAGTTGCGCTGGATGCCACAAGAGCGGCGGCATTGGCCCTTTCGATATCACCTCATTTGAGCAAGCAAAGAAGTTTGCAGAAACCGCGGTCGAAGCGATTGATGAAGGCCGTATGCCTCCCTGGAGCGCACAAGAAACCAGCGAATGCAAACCACTGCTGCCATGGAAAGACGACCTGCGCGTTGTTGCTGCCGATCTGGCTATTTTGAAAGGCTGGCTGGCCGATGGAACACCCTCGGGCGACGCCACCAAAGCTGCGGTGTTGCCTACTGCGCCCACTCTTGAACTCAAAGACGCCAACGTTCGTGTCACCCTGCCAAGCCCCGTGCAGATAAGCGGCACCGAAGATCAGTTTGTCTGCTTCAGTTTGGATCCCAAGATCACACAAGACGTGTGGCTCAATGGCACCCAGATCAATGCGGGCAACGCAGCCATCGTTCACCACGTACTGCTTTACGCTGATCCCAAAGGCGAATCCGTCGCGCTGGCTGGTGCAAAGGGTAGTTATCCTTGTTTTGGCGGACCAGGCATTGGTGGGTCAACGGAACTGATTGGCGCTTGGGCACCAGGCGCGCTTCCTTCAACAACGCCACCTAGTGTTGGCATTTTGCTAAAGGCCGGTTCGCGCGTCGTCATGAACGTTCACTACCACCCTACCGGTGGCATGAAAGTGGAAACGGACAGCACCACATCAATGGATCTCCGTTGGACCACAACCGTTCCAGAGAACGCGGGTCGCTTGGCCTTGATTGGAAACTTTGGCTCCGCCGATCTGCAAGTGGCGGGCGGCAAAGGCTATGGATTGCTTCCTAGTGCCGACGAAAATGGAAGCCCACCAAAATTCCATATCCCTGCAGGAGCTGCGAAACACATCGAAAACATGCGGTTCCGGATCCCTGGTAACCCTGCAGCCCGCGCGGCCGGCGTTCCAATTCGTATTTGGACGGTAGGAACGCATATGCACTATTTGGGGCAAGACATGAAGATCGACCTCGTCCGCCCAATTCAAGGGGATCGGCCCGCAAAAGAGTGTTTGTTGCATACACCCAAATGGAATTTCGACTGGCAACGAGGCTACAGCTACGACGCTCCGCTAGACAAAGTGCCAGGCATCTATCCTGGAGACGAACTAAATTTCCGCTGCACGTACGATAACTCCATGAACAATCCCGCGCTTCGCAAAGTGCTGGGCAGCCAAGGAAAAACCGCTCCCATTGACGTAGATCTTGGCGAAGGCACGTTAAACGAAATGTGCCTTGGTGTGTTCGGTATCTCTGTGCCACAGAAATACTCTGATTCATTTTAACTCTAAGAATTTCGGCATTCAGACACAGTGCGCTGCGTAACGCATTGAGATTGGCGACGAAGGCAAGGTTCGGCATTAGGTCCTTTAGATTCAACACCCCTGCCGACCAATCCGAGAAAGCGGGCATTTGCGGCACACTGCGGCTAGCGAGCGCGGTACCTACACGTCAAACTATGCCCGTTTGGTGAATCTGAGTGGAGGAAAAGTGGAGTTAACGGGGAAGACGTTCGGCGAAGTGATTGCGCAGGAAACGCTGGCGCAAACGCCGGTCGTGAAGGTGTTACGAGGTATCGAAAACGGATCGAGGCTGCCCGTTTTGGTTTTCGTTTTTGATAGAGATCTCGAATCGCTGTCCGCCCAAAGGTGGGCGCAGGCCAGGTCGCTGCGCGCACGTGCTCCCGTCATGCAGATTGCCATCATCAATGCACAGCAAACGGCTGAACTGTTCTTCGTGTCTGTGGCGTGGAATCCGCAAACCACCACAAATGTGGGAACATTGCCACCGAGACTGGTTCAGATAATCGCTTGGTTGGAAAGCTCGTGCCGCGACGATCTTGGCGTGCGCGTTACGGACGTGCTGCGTGCGCTTGAAAACCTGGAACCCCGCGCGGTCGCGCGAACGATGATGCTTGAGCCGGATGGCAAACACGTGCCTGCGGCTAGCTCGGACAGCAATCAAGCCACACCGAATCTTCCTGTAACCAACCCACGTAGAACAACCACCCTTACTGCCAGCCCGGTTGAACTGAGTGACTTCAACGAATTCGTGGACGCAAAACCTACTTCCCGAAAATGGCTGGTTTGGGGAGCTGGATTGGGCGTCGCGACGGCGGCAATTGTTGGGTTTAGCTTTCGAGGCGAAGCACCCACCATCGTGGCGTCCGTGGCGGCTCTTGCACCGCCCGTGGCGGCTATTGCACCGCCCCCTCCCCCGCCTATAGAAGCCCCGGCACCGCCCGCCGCACCTGAAGCCACTGAAACGCAGATGGTTCTTGTTGCCTCGCGCCCCGCGGGGGCTACCGTTTGCGACCCAAAAACGGACAAGATCCTTGGAAAAACACCTCTGAAATTGCCCAGTTCGCAGTTCGAGGCTGGATACAAACTGTTGCTAACGCGGGCTGGCTCCCAGTTTAGAACCTTCCGCTGGCCTGCCGACCACGCCATGACTCTAAAGCGACTTGGCGCGGACGAAGCGCAACCGTTATCGCCCTGCTCGGCTCAATCACCGTAAGTTCGCCTCAACTACAGCGACCGGGACGCCGATGTATGGCTGCAACTTTCGGTCCGATAGCAAAGCAAACCTATGCGAAGAAACACGATCGAGCAGCACGTCATGCGGGGCAGCCATCAACTTGAAAAGGGTAGCTTTCGCAAAGCATTAGACGAATTTCTCGCCGTCGTTCAGCGAGATCCTGATGACGCACGTACTTGGCTACGCATTGCGGAACTCTATTCGCGCATTGGAGAAGGACGTAATTCAGTTGAAGCCTATAGATCTGCTGCCGCGATCCACGCGCGGAAAGGCTTTCAACGACACGCGCTGGCGCTCTACAAAACCGTGCTCAGTCTTGTTCCAGACGATCTGGATGCACTTCGCAATGTCGCAGAGTTATCGGGATTGCTGGGTTTGCTCTCGGATGCAACCCTTCAATACGAGTCGTTGTTAAAAGTTTGTCAACTTCAAGACCGCCCCGACGAAGCCTTGTCGGCCCTTCGATGCATTTTGAAACTAAATCCCACCGATGTTCGCATACAGTTGCATTTTGCCGAGACCGCCTTGGCGCTTGGTCACCGCACCGAGGCCCTAGAGAAACTTAGATCAGCAGCGGCGGCTTTGAAGAACACCGGCCGTATTGATGAGTACCTGCGCGTGGCGGAACAGCTTTTCAAGGAAGAACCACAGAACACGCCTTTGGCCCGCGAAATTGCCAAAGGTTACTTGGTGCGCGGCAACGGTCGCTTCGCGCTGGCGCGGCTGCGGGCCTGTTACGACGAAGAGCCCAAAGACGCTGAACTGCTTGACCTCCTTGCGCAAGCTTTCGAGCTGATGGGCAACAAGGACAAAGCAGTCATACTGCTCAAAGCCCTTGGCCAAGTTCACCGTGATCAAGGGCGTCGCAGCCAAGCGCTAGACACCCTGCACCGGGCCGCGGATCTAAAGCCGGACGACGAAGAGTTACAGGTCGCGCTTGCTAACCTTGAGGGACGCCCCATAACGCTGTCAGAACTCTCCATTGATATCGACGTAACGACAACAGGCGAGCATGCGGCGCCACAAATCATCGTGACCGAAGAAGAAACGCTAAGGATGTACATGCCGGCCTTCGTAACGTCGACCGAACTGCAGGCCATTGACGTTAGAAAACTCGATGGCGCCTTTGATCTTTTCCCCGTAGCGGAAGCTCAAAAAATCGCTTCCGAAGTCACGTTCTTGATTGATAAGACAGCCACAAAACTGCGCAAGCTTATCGCCTTGCTGCCTGCGCAGATGGAAGCCAAGCATAGGCTCTCGTTATCAACTTCCGTACTTCATCCAGGAGGCCAGTTGTTGGCTGAACTTACAACTTTGACGGAGGAACTGCGCAGCAACGATTGGATCGAAAGTTTGCCGAGCGCGGCCGACGGTTAGCTAGCGCATCCGCAAGAAACCGCGACCATGGAACATGGCTAGCGCTCGCAGCGCTTCCAACCGCGGCATTCCGCAGATGTCCAACAACGAAGCAATGTCTGTTTGGCCATCAATGCACGAAAGCAAATACCCAGTGCGGTGATCCACCACGCCAGCGTCATAACCGCGAACACCGCGGAACAAAAAAGGCACGTTGGTTTTAGGGCCCAGTGACGTCGCAAAGGCGCGCTCAATCAAAGACAAACGCGGACCAATGAGCGCCCAGGCGTGAGCGTCATCGGTGGATTCCGCCGCCTGCAACGCAAGTTCTGCGGCGGCTGCGGCCGACTTCGCATCGTCTTGGTTTAAGAAGCGCTGGCACTGATCAAGCTGAAATTGCGCTCGATCCGATGCGGAAGAATGTTGCTTGCGCACCAACGGTGGAGGGGCAACCAACACAGGGCGGGTGGAAACTTCGTACGTCGCCTTGGTGGGCGCTCCGTCCTCGCCCACAGCCATGAGTTCCAATTCGGTAGGATGCGTGCTTGGAGCCAGCCATGCAGAAAGCGGTGACACTGGCGATAAATCGTTTTCAACCAAGTTCACCGGCGTTGCACCTGGTCCCGTTGGTCGGCGTTTCGGCGTAGGCGCCGCAGGCATCACCATGCGCTGTTCCACAAGCTGAACCAAGCGTTGGGCTTCTTCATTGCGAGGAGCCTGCACCAAAGCATGACGCCAGGCCTCAAGCGCTTCAAGCACCGCACCACGGCCATAACAAGCGAGCCCACGCTCAATATCTCGCCTCACGTCCACTGCTTAATTATGCCTCACTGGCACCACATCGGCTGGCAATAGTGTCGGCTTTATGGCGCGGTGCCCTCTTAGCCGAGGTCTATTGCCCCGAAATGGCCTAAATCACTAGGGTTCGTCGTAGTTTTTTAGCGGGCGAATCCACAAATTCCGGAAGCTCACAGGGTTGCCGTGGTCCTGCAAAACAATGGGACCAGAGGCACTTTCGGGCTTATAGGGAGGGTTCTCTTTGTGTGAGCTGGGGCCAAAGTAAGCGGTGCCAGCATGCGTAACCACACCGTTGTGGAACACCGTTACGACGGCAGGGCTTTGCAGTTTCTCTCCTTTGAACTTAGGGGCTTTAAAGACAATGTCGTAGGTCTGCCACTTGCCAGGAGGACGGCACGCGTTCACCAAAGGCGGGTATTGGCCGTACATCGCCGAAGCCTGTCCATCTGCGTAGGTTTCATTGTTGAAACTATCAAGAACTTGGATCTCGAATTTACCAAGCAAGAACACGCCACTGTTGCCACGTCCTTGGCTTTCGCCTTGCACTTTCTTCGGGCTGGCCCATTCAACGTGCAACTGAAAATCTGTGAACGTTTGTTTGGTTTGAAGGAAACCTTTGCCACTTTGCAACACACCATTCTTCATGCTCCACGTGGGCGCCGTGCCGTCTGTGTGTTGCCACAACGACAAATCTTTGCCAGCCCCCACCAACACCACGGCGTCAGACGGTGGCTTACCAGGCTTGCTTTCAGTGCTGGATTCACCTGGTGTGATCACGGTAGGCCGCGCGCGGTTTGGATCGTGAACGTGCCACTTGCCGTTCGGTTGCAAAGGCGTGTCGGTATATCCGATTTGCTTGTGTTCAGGCGCCGCAGCGTCTGCCGCAAGGCCAACGGAAACAGTGGCTGGCACGGAGGCTGCCACAAGGACAAAGGCGACGTAGATAGATTTGCTGAGCGACTTCATATTGCACATCAAACCTGCTTGCTGGCCTCGATACAAGCCAAAAGCTTCTTCGTAAACGAAGCCAGGGGCAAGGTGGAAGCCTTGTCACACGGCAGCCAAATCTGCGCAGAGGTGTCACCCGTCGTTGCTGGTTTTGTAAGCCTGCCCACCCAAGCGGTAACAACGGTGGCCCAAACGTCAAGATGAGTGAATACGTGGTGAACACGTGACGTGGCGACCGTGTGTTTTTGGGTCGAAATGCCCAATGTCTTCGCAAACGCAACCACCGCAGCCTGCACATCATCTTGCAAAGCAAGCTCGATTGAAGGCAACGTCCACGTTCCGCCCAGGAGCCCTGGTGAAGGTTGTTTTTGCAACAGCACCTTTCCTCTGTGCATCACCGCCAAACACAACATGTTCACTGGTTTCTTTGGCCGCCTTGGTTTTCGGCGAGGCAATTGCGCCGCGGTATTTTTCGCAAGGCCTTCGCACATAGCCGCCACAGGACATTCGCTGCATTTTGGGTTTCGAGGAACGCAAACGCGCGCCCCCAGTTCCATCACCGCCTGTGCGAAATCACCTGGACGCCCCTTCGGCACAAGCGCCAATCCTTGTGCGCGAAGTTCGGTTTTTGTTGCCTCGTCATCTAAAAAACCGTGATGATTTGCGAGCCTAGACATCACCCGAATCGCATTTCCATCCAAAGCAAACGCCACTCTGCCAAATCCGATGGACGCCACAGCGGCGGCCGTGTAGGGGCCTACGCCCGGCAACCGCAAGAGGTCAGCCTCAGTGCTAGGCAAGGCTCCACCAAACTCATCAACCACCATTTGTGCCGCTCGCTTCAAACTGCGCGCCCGGCTGTAATAGCCAAGGCCCGACCAGGCGTGCAAGACCTGCGCTTCATCGGCACGAGCAAGGTCCCCAACTGTGGGAAACGCCCGCAAAAACCGCAGGTAATAGGGAATCACGGTCGCCACCACGGTTTGCTGCAACATCGCCTCAGAGATCCAAATCCGATAAGGATCGCTTTGACCCCTCCAGGGCAGGTCTCTTCGTTCTTTGTCATACCAGGCAAGCAGCTGGCGGGCGAAACGTGGTCGAGGGGCAGTCAAGGCAGTACGCCACCCTGGCTTTTTTCCCAGCTGCGTTCAAGTGCTTGGTGTAGAACCCCGGACGTGGCTGCAAGCAAAGGCGGGCCAACCGCACCAAAGTCAAAGGAGGCCACAAAGGCCCCAGCAAAGGCCTCGAAAGGGGATCTGTTAGGTAGCATCGCTGCAGGTGATCTAGATCCGATCTACGCGCTGCATGGCGCCGAACGATATCTGCTGCAGCAATGCCTTGATGCCCTTCGAATGGCAGTGGTAGGCAACACAAAGGGACAAGCTCTTAACGAAGAGTCCTTTGATCTCAAAGACTCCGGGGTCACGCCTGTATTGAACGCCTGCCGCACTTTGCCCATGTTTGCCAAACGCATGTTGGTTTTGGCCCGCGGGTTGGATCAGGTCAAAGCCGATGCGCTTGAGCCGCTTGTTGCTTATGCGCAGAAACCAAACCCTTCTACCGTCTTGGTTCTGGTGGCTGACAAAGCCGACAAAGTGGACGGCCGACTCAAAGCGTTTCAGGCACTGAAAAAGCTCGGGTTTCTGCATGAATTTGGCCGTTTGCGCGATTCGGAGCTCGCGCGTTGGGTGCAGCAAGAAGCGAAGCAACAAAAGATCCAGATTAGTGACGACGGTGCGCGGGCTCTTTGCGAATCGGCCGGACCTGATCTTGGGCGATTGGCACAAGCTCTGGTGCAACTGGCTTTGTTTGCCCGAACTGATGGCGGGCAAGCGGAAGAGATAGAGCGCAGCCACGTCGATGCGCTCATTCCTGAAAGCCGAGAACGACAGGTGTTCGAGCTTACGCGGGCGCTGGCTGATGGCCAGCAAAGCAAAGCGATGTCCTTGGTAGGTCAGTTGCTTCGTGATCGAGAACCACCCCTTCTGATTCAAGGCGCGTTGTTGCGGCAGTTGCGGCAGATCTGGCGGGCCAAGGAACTTGTGGCAGCGGGTGTTGCTCGATCTGAACTGCCGGGAGCCATCGGCGTCCCACCGTTCGCGCTAGATGAGATACTGGGCCCCGCGAAGCGCATGACGGTGCCAGCCCTCAAGCGCGGCTTCGATCAACTTTATCGGGCGGACCGCCTGCTTAAATCGTCCCGGGTTGACCCTGAACTCATTGTATCCCGTTTGGTGCGCGATTTGGCCGAACAACTCGGCCGGCGCTAGGTCCCAGAACGCTTTTTAGCCAAAAACAACAATGGCGCCCGCGCTTCACGAGGAAGCGGGGCGCTGCTGTTTGCGACCTAATTGGTTAGGCGCGCGGAGCGTTAGCGGCGACTGTAAGGCGAGAAACCAAACGAGCCGACGTGTTCCTGCTAATGAGCTGACGGCCGCCAGCGCGGTCGATCAAGGTCACAGCTTTCTTCAAAAGAGCCTGGGCATCATCGCCAGGCGTCTTGGAGGCCAGGGCTGCCCGGACCTTCTTGATTGCCGTCCGCATTTCGGAGCGACGTGAGTTATTAGCCGCGGTGCGCTTGATGGTGCGGCGATTTTGCTTCTCAGCTGACTTGGTATTGGCCAATGGAAAACCTCTGAAAGAACCCCTACAGGTTTGCTTAGGGAGTCGCGGATTCTGGTTAAAAGCGCCCCGGTTGTCAAGGGCAACTCTCGGCAAATTAAGGACTCCTTGCCCCTTACAGTTCAAGTTCGTCGCTGGCGGCCTTCTTGCTGTTCGTTGCGCCCGTCTTCTTGTTCACGGTTGCAGGCTTTCCTGACCCACCCTTACCCGCTGCGTTTACTTGCGAAGCGCTGGGGCCTTGGCCGTTTGTGTAGGGAACAACAATGTCGGCAGGCGCGTTTTGCCCCGGCTTCGAGGTGTCCTTGCCGGTGAGCTGATCGATGATGTTTTCGTTTACGTCAGCGTCGTTGCGGTTACCTGTTAAAACGGCTTCGACCAACGAGTCATTGCCCGAACCTTTGGGGTGAACCCGGTCACGCGTCTTCTGCAGTTCGTCGGCCACTTTGCGATCGAAGATCACCAAGCAGTAGACGTCGTAAAACTCGCTGCGATCCACCAACCGCAAACCATCACCCGAAGCTGACGCCCACGCAAAATAGTCTAGTTTGACGCTGACGCCAGCTTTCTTATTTTCCTCGACCATGACTTGCTTCGCCTTACCGAAGCGGGCTTGCATCAACTCACCGAAATCGGTGAAGGTCTTGTCGGCAAGGATCTCTTTCCCGAAAGCGGTGAAGATCTTGTACAGATTGCCATCTGCAAAGAAGTAGTAGCGTGTGTTCTTGTCATCACGCGAGGTCAACATCGATTCGTCTGTTTTGTGCGAGAACTCCTGGTCAACGATCGAGGAATCGTAACCGGTCTTCTTGCTCTCGAACTTCACATAGTTCGCTTTGATGGCCTTAACTTCCTTTTCCACCTCAGCGCGCATCCGCGAATACTGGGTGGGATCCTTGATCGCCTTCTTCAGTTCATCGGCATAGCTGTCACGCACCCTCTGTTCCATTGATTTTTGGACCAGTTCAACGGACATTCCCCATTTGAATTCGCCTTTCAGCTTTTCAAGCTCTTCGGCATTCGCATTGGGAACAGCGGCTGTGCCTTTGGCGGCTTTGGCGGCTTTGACGGTGGGTTTCTTCGCGGCAGCCATGGCACCCGCAGCGGGGACCAAACACGCCAACACTAAGGTAGATACAAGTTTCAGACGGGCGAAACGCTTCATGAACGGCTCCTGACGCGCAAAAGGTAACAGGGTTTTAGCATTGGCCGCATGGCCAGAGCTTCTAAATTCTTATTGTGCGCCCGAAGGCGGTGACGAAGGAGGCGATAACGTGGCCTCGGACCCAGCGGCCTCTTCCGATTCCGAGGAGGCTTCGTTGTCTTTAGCCCAAGCCGGATCAATGGTCGTTGGCTTAAACGTATCGGCGCGCCCAGAGCGCAAGTCGTCACTTGGGTTTTCCGAATACATAGAATTGCCCCCCGGGGCAGAGTAGTCAATCCAGAAGGCGGAAGAACCCGTTCGAACGTCAAAGTGCACGAAAGACGAATTGGGGTAATACCCGACGCCCACGTGGTCATAAGTCTTCCGCAGGTAATCACGCAATTCCTGGTTCGATACACCAATCACCCGAAAATCGCAGGCAAGACCTTGCTTGTGAGGGCTTTTGGGATTCTTCGCCACACCCGGATCCCGGTACCCAGAAATCACTTCCAGCCTCTTTCCATCATAGTGTCGTCCAACCTCGTAGATTAGACGCATCAGCCGGGGATCCATTCGATGCTGGCTGTTGGTGTGATGGCAGCGAAAGAATTTGTCCAACCGCTTTTGGTTGCCCTTGATGGCCCGACCGCGGCTGTCAGCAATCCGAAGATGCAAGGATTCGCGACGGTTTACGTGAAAAAGCTCCACGGGCGCCCAGCGGGGCCGCCTTTGGGTCTTCTTCGCGGAAGGCCTTCGAGAATGGAGTAACGAAGCCCTTCCAGAACGGGTTGCGGACCTCTGTTTAGCCTTATTTGACGAAACTTGTCCCCCACCCTGCCCCGCCAAAGCAGTTAAAGGCGCTGCCCAAAGCAGCCCGACCAACAAGGCCAGAGTATGACAGCACTGCAGCCGCACAAGATTGATCCTGCGCAGCAATCGCGTCAGGTCAACTTCTTTTGCAATTCGTCCAGCAGGTCCCAGGCCGCCCTAGGAGACAGCTCGTTGAGTTCGGCCATGCGCAAACGGTCTAGAACCGCTGTGGATAGCGTTGAGATCTGTGGGGATTCGGTATTCGACGATTGGGGCTCGCTTGGACCTGGGGCCACCACCACCGGACCAGCCGCGGCACCGCGGGTCGATTCAAGCGATTTCAAAATCGCTTGCGCCCTCGCCACGACGGCATCGGGTAACCCCGCCAGCTTCGCGACTTCAACGCCAAACGAACGGCTGGCGCCGCCGGGTGTAAGTTTTCGAAGAAACACAACCTCGCCATTCCATTCGCGCGCTGCCACGGCCACGTTGATGACGCGAGGGTGCAGATCGGCAAGTGCACAAAGCTCGTGGTAGTGGGTCGCAAACAGCGTCCGCGCGCCTACGTTGTCGTGCAAGTGCTCCGCAACCGCCCAAGCGATAGAAACGCCATCATATGTGGATGTCCCACGCCCGATCTCGTCCAAGATCACCAAACTCTTCTTCGTGGCGTTGCGCAAAATGTGTGAAGTTTCGCGCATCTCAACCAAAAAAGTGGATTCACCTCGCGCCAAGTTGTCGCCAGCGCCCACGCGCGTGAACACGCGATCGCAAATGCCCATGCGCGCCGTGCGCGCTGGTACAAAGCTTCCCATTTGCGCCATGATCACACACAGCGCTACTTGGCGAATCAGAGTGCTCTTTCCAGCCATATTCGGCCCTGTCACCAACAGCAACTGCTGCTCATGCGTATCCAGGCGCACGTCGTTGGGCACAAAGCCTCCTGGCGCAGCCAAGCGTTCCACCACAGGGTGACGACAATCTACAAGGTCGAGAATCTCGCTGTCATCGACATCGGGTCGGACATAACCGTTGCGATGCGCCTGTTCCGCCAAAGAGGCCAAAACATCCACAGTGGCGACCTTCGCGGCCAGACTCAACAACTGAGCCGCGGCCGCAGCCACTTTGTCGCGCAGTGCCTGGAAAAAGGAAAGTTCCAAAGCAATGCGCCGGTCGTCGGCCGAGAGTATCGTGGCCTCGTATTCGGCCAACTCGGGCGTCACAAAGCGTTCAGCGTTCGCCACCGTTTGCTTGCGCGTGTAATCCGCGGGAACCGAAGCCAAATGTGATTTCGTGATCTCCAAGTAG
>Ga0105048_10013644_pt1 | contig 12694 bp, 5 predicted proteins | sample MAT05_FD_78382 | JGI IMG/M metagenome (GOLD analysis project Ga0105048, IMG submission 78382) | Freshwater microbial communities from Lake Fryxell liftoff mats and glacier meltwater in Antarctica - MAT-05 | ecosystem: Environmental > Aquatic > Freshwater > Ice > Liftoff microbial mat | place... | reverse complement strand
GGGCGTCGCCGAGTTCGGCAAATTCCGCCAGGCCGGGCTCGGCATCGCCTTCGCGGTCGCCGTGGTGCTGATGGCCTCGTTGAGCTTCACCCCCGCCCTCCTCTGCCTCACGGGCCGCTGGGCACTGTGGCCCCGGCACAACCCACCGCCCGTCGATCCGGACGCCGAGGTCGGTGGGGTCTGGGGCTGGCTCGCCCGGCAAATCGCCCGCTGGCCCGGCCGCATCTGGCTCGGCACGGTCCTTGTCATGACCCCGTTCGCAGTCTACGCCGTCGCGAAATTCGACCTCGTGAGCTACGACCTCACGCGCAGCGTTCCCGCCGACTCCGCGAGCACGAAGGGGCTGCGGTCGCTCCGCCAGCACTTCCCGGCCGGTACCACCGGCACGGTCACGGTGCTGCTGCGGAACGAGGGCGTGGACTTCCGCACCAAGGAAGGCCAGGCGCTGATTGCCGAACTGTCGCAGCGGCTCGGCGCCCGGGCCGAGGAATTGAAGCTCGCCGATCACCGCAGCATCGCCGATCCGCTCGGGACGACGCCCGCGGCGAGGGCGAAGGTTCCGCAGACGCCGTTCGCTCAGGATGCCGTGCGTGCGAAAGCGGCCGAGTACTACGTGGGCAGCGGCGTGGCCAGCGGCAACGTTACGCGGCTCGACTTGGTGCCGAAGGAAGATCCGTTCACCGAAGCGGGCCTGAGCCACCTGGACGATCTCGAAGCCGTCGTGCGCGAAGAACTTCCGGACGGTTTGAAAGGCAGTACCGAAGTCCGACTTATGGGCTCGGCGCCGAGTATGCGCGACCTCAAGCGTGTCACGCAACGCGATCAGATCCGCGTCGACATCGCCGTGGTGCTCGGAGTTTTCTTCGTACTCGTCGTTTTGTTGCGGCGGATCGCCATTTCCTTCTACCTGATCGTCAGCGTGGTCTTCAGCTACTTCACGACGATGGGAGTGACTTTGCTCGTGTTCGCTGCATTTGAAGATGGGTCGTTTCCGGGCCTCGATTGGAGAGTGCCATTCTTCCTGTTCACGATCCTGGTTGCCGTCGGAGAGGATTACAACATTTTCTTGATGACGCGCATCGACGAAGAAAAGAAGCGGCATGGCTCGATTGCAGGTGTGACGGTGGCTTTGACCAAAACCGGCGGCGTCATCACGAGTTGCGGCCTCATCATGGCGGGAACGTTCGGTTCGCTCTTCGCCGGTTCGCTCACCGAACTCCGCCAGATGGGTTTCGCGCTCGCCTTCGGTGTTCTGCTCGATACGTTCGTCGTCCGGCCGGTCCTCGTCCCGGCGTTCCTCGTTTTCATTCGGCAAAAGCCATGGAAGGGGCGACTGGCCGGGTGAGCACGCGGTTTGCAGGAAGCAGTCCCGCTTGGAAAGCCGGAGCCGAACGAACGCGGGGTCGATGGCCGACGACGTGGCGAGTGATGAACACGAAGAAGGCTACGCTCGCCGCGGAGACCAGGATGTGAAAAACTTCGTGCGAACCGATGCGGTACGGGTAGCTGCTCACCTTGGGCCAGTCGAACAGTTCGCACAGCGCCGCCGCGGCGTAGATTGCGAGGCCGGTCCAGGCCCACAGAGTATTGTCCAGCGGCACGGCCCGCAGGTAATGGCGGAGGGGCAAGATGCCGAGGATCCCAATCGCGACGCACAAGGAAACGATGACGATATAGGGCGTGTCCGGCACGACCCACAGGCTCGCAACGCCGCAGAGCGCGAGGCCCCACATTCCCCGCAGGCTCGCCATCTGCCAAGTGCCGCGGAGCAAGATTGCCATGATGGGGGTATTCGTTCCGGCGATGAATACGAATACCGCAGATTGATCGAGCTTTTGAAAAAATCGATAGAACCCGGGTTCGTTTTCGAGTGTGAATGGCACCCCGTGGAAGATTGCACTCAGCGTATACAGGCACACCATCGAAACTCCGTACCCTACGACTGCAATGCGGTGGCTGCGAATCGGCTGAGTTATGCGATAGAGGATAAGAGCTGCAAAAACGGCCCAAATTGCCGTTAAAATGTGGGAGGTTGCACAGACGGGGTCGCGAAACTCCATGACTAGTTCCTCGCTGATGAGCTCGACTGTCCCAATGAAAAGGGATATACGTGGAAGCGGTAAATCTTACAAATGCAAATCGTATGCCAGTTCGGGAAATGCTATTGGATGTGCTCGGATTCGATTCGTGCGCGTAAGACTTTATAATCCGTTTTGCCCGTGCCCAAGACCGGAATGCTGGGCACGCGCTGCACTTCGTCGAGTCGAATGATGCCCCGAAATCCTTCCGCCGCCAAGAGGCCGTTCGCGTCTTTCAAGGAGTAGTCTTCGGTCGTGAAGAGGACGATGTGCCTCCGCTCGGGCATTTCGATTCCCTCGACGGCCACGCGGGGGCCTTGGTCGGAGGGCGGGAAGAGGCGAGCGAACGGCTCCTCCATCGCGGGCAGCGAGATCATCTCCCCCGCGGCCTTGAGGAAGCGGCGCAGGCGTCCGTGGAAGCGGACGTAGCCGTCGCAGCCGACTTCGCCGAGGTCGCCGGTGACGTACCACTTCTTGCCGTCGAGCACTCGGAAGGGAGGCGTGCCTTCGTCTCCGATGTACCCGGGGAAGACCGTTAGGCCGGCCACGAGCACCATGCCCCGCTGACCGTCCGGCAGCTTTTCGCCGGTATCCGGGTGGGTGATGCAGATTTCCACGCCTTGCACGGGCCGACCGATGGTGCCGCGCTTGGGGGCATCCAGGGGATTGAGCGAAATTACCGGCGAACATTCGGTGATGCCGTAACCCTCGACGATTACGGCGTTGGGCGCGAGGGCTTTGGCGCGGTCGAAGATCGAGTCGGGGCAGCGCTCTGCGCCGACGATGACGATTTTGAGCGAATCGAGGTCGCCGGGTCGGGCGCGGTCGAGCATGTAGCCGAAGAACGTGGGCGTGGCGGCGATGGCGGTCGGCTTGTACGCCGCGACCTTGCGGACGAGGCCGCCCGCGTCGGTCGGGTCCGGGTGGTACACCACCTTGATGCCGCCGAAGAGCGGGAAGATGCCCGTGACCGAATAGCCGAAGCTGTGGAACAGCGGCAGCAGCACCATGCCGACGTGCGAGCGGTCGATCCCCAGGAGCGGTGCGGCCCCCTGCATGTCCGCAATCACGTTGCGGTGCGTGAGCGGAACGGCTTTCGGAGCCTTTTCCGATCCGCTGGTGAATAGTACGACCGCGGGTTTGTCCGGGTCCGGGTCCAAAGTTTTCAAAAGCGACCGGACGATCGGCCCGCGGGCGATCTTCATCGCGAAACCGCGTCGGAGTTTCTCGTAGCGGCCGATGGTGGAGCGGATGTCTTCGAGGTAGACGAGTTCGGCCCCCGGCACTTCGATGTGCGAGCGGTCGATGAAGCGGCGGGACGTGACGACGTGCCGAACGCCCGTCTTGCCGATTCCGAAGGTCATATTGGCTGGCCCCGTCGTCCAGTTGAGGATGACGGGAAGCTTTTTCGCCAGGTACAGCCCGACCAGCGCCACCATCCCCGCAGTCGAGGCGGGCATCAGCAATCCGACGTTCGGCTCGGGGATTTTCTCGAACCGCTCGGCGAGGACCATCGCGCCGATCAGGAACCGTTCGTAGGTAATCGCGCCGCTCACGTCGTCCGAACAAGCGATGTCGTGCGGGTGCCGCAGAACTCGATTGAGAATTCCTTCGGTCACGGTCGCGCCGAGGGGCTCCATGCTCAAGCTGCCGGTCGGTTTCTTGAACCAGACTGCTTGCGGGGGCTTGGACGGTTCCGCGTCCAAGTAGCCTTCCGCTAGTGCCCAGAGGTGTCCCACGGTCGTCGGCATCGAAGGCCCGGCGAAGCCGAAGCGGCGTTCGACTTGCAGCGTCACGTCCATCGCGTCCAGGCTATCCAGGCCGAGTTCCATGAACGTCGCTTCGGGCCGGTTTTCGTCGAGTTCCAGAGGGCGCTTCAATCCCTCGGCCAAAATCTCGGCCACCCCGATTTTGGTCGCTTCCTTCACGCGCGACGGGTCGAATGTCGGCACGACGGGCCGGGGCGGGAACTCCCAGGTCCGCGGCCCGAACAGGAAGTGGTGGGGCACGAACGTGGGCACTTCGGGGCAAACGTCCGCGTTGTACCACCGCTCGAGCCAGGGGTTGAGAAGTTCCCGGACGGGAGCCGGACGATTCGATGTCGAAAACGCTTCCACCGTCATCGTGATCGACCGCTTCGGAGCGAAGATGAGGAGGTTGGCGATGAGGAGGCCAGCAGCTTGGAAGAGACCTTTGATGAACGGCGGCCGAGTCGCGGTCGGCGCCCAAGTGTACATGCTTCCCCAGAAGCCTCGGGAGCGGACGAGCACGACCGTGGCGTGGGGCGCGCCCGCGAGGATTTCTGCGACGCCGCGGGTGCCGCCGATCCGTTCGACCCCGTCCCGCATGATCCGCCCGGCGGGCCAGAGCACGACGTTTTCCCCGGCTCGAAGCGCGGCCACCGCAGCGCCGACGGACACCGCAACCCGCTCGCGTGCCGCGACGCTGGCTTGATCGATGTCCGGCAGGGGAATCGAGCGCATCACCCAGGCAAACTGGGCGAGCGGCGGCAATCGAAACATGGTTTCGAGGAGCATCGGCCGCATCTTGAAGTACGGCCAGAAGCGGACGAGGATGTTCGGCGGATCGCAAAAAGCGGGATGGTTCGGCAGAATCAGATAGGGGCCGGGAACGCGGAGAGCTTCATCCATGCCGACGAAGGTGATGCGATAGCGCAGGGCCATGACCGCACGGCCGACGGCCCACACCACCCATTGAAGCCCTCGGAAAACCATCGACACGTTCCTCGGCAGTCGGAATGCTCCGCATCACTGTTCGCGATCAACTTTCCGATTGTCCAAGATACGGACCGGACGGTTCCTCCGAAAGTCGCCGCGGAGCGGGTCGGCACCAATTCGGTTCGGTAAAGAGTATGCAAACTTTGTCGATTCGGTTGAAACGTTGACGTGACCCACAGATGTTGGAGATCTACCGAACGGTCGAATCGACGCTCGAATACGAGAGGCGTTGCGGGCGCTTCAAGACCTTGGTCGCGTGCAGCAAGTAAGTCATCTCCAACAAGTATTCCCGCACGCTTTGCGGAGAAACGCCCTTCGAGCGAACTTGCCGGGGATCGGTCCGTTGACGCCGAGCAGTTTGGTTCAAAGGGCTCATGGTGAAACCTGGGTTGAGGGTGCAGCCTGCGAGACTCGCCGAAACGGAATGCATTTGGGATGCCGAACGCAAATTTGAAATGGTGGCCCCGTAGGACGGCGGGAATTGGTGAGAGTATTGTTCGGTGAGAACGATTCGCACTCAGCTTTGGGAAATCGCGTGCGCGATTGGGGCACCTGGGCCGAGTTGGTGAGCTTAGCGAGATTTCGACAAGATCGCCTCATTTCCGAGATCGATGCTAGTGCCCGACAACGTGCGAAACCATTCCGCATGGCAGGTGAAAATGAGGAGTTGCAGCGGACCCGATTTCAGCGGAGAGTTCGAGTCTCCTTCGGCCGCGGCCTTGAGCACGCTGCGAATGTTGCGGAGCCGCACTTCGTCGCTGTGCGTCAGCGGGTCGTCGAGGATCGCGGCGACCGGATCGCCGGGCGACGAAAGCGTGGCCCCCAGCGCGAGGCGAACGAGCAGGGCGATCTGCTCGATCGTCCCCACGGATTCCTCGCGGACGTTCAACGACGACGCGCCGCCGCGGACGGTCATCGATTCGGGCAGGAAGCGGTCGCCGAAGTTGAGTCCTTCGTACTGCGCGATGCCGAGTTGGCCCATCCATCGGAAGACGCGGTCGTGAATCGGCGTCATTACCGCGCCGAGTTGCTTCACGCGGCACTCCTCGAACAGTTGGTAGAGCCGGTCGTACGAACCGCTCTCCAACTGCTCGCGATCCACGGCTCGTTCGAGTTCCTCGACCCGCACCGCGGCCGAGGCGCGGCGTTCGGACAGGCCTTCGGACTTCCGCAGTTCGCCCGTGAGTTCGCCGAACTTCCTCCGTTCCTCGACGAGGCCGAGGTCGAAGATTTCCAAGGCCTCCTTGGCCGAATCGCGGCGCTCGCGGACCGTGCTCTCGCTCGGGCTCAGGCTCGAGTCCGCGAGGTCTTGGCGCGCCCGTTCCAAGTGTGAAGTTGCGGTTCGGATCGCGGCATCGCGTTCGTCCGCCGAGGGCAATTTCAGTAGGTGCTCGTTCAAGATCTTGGCGTTGACTTGCGCTTCCGCGAAGGCGAGGCCCGCAGCCGATGCCGCCGCTCGAAGCCCTCCGCTGCGAGTCGCCGACGACTTGCCTTTGGCGTTCGCAGGCGGGCCATCGATCCGCTTTTCGAGTTCTGCGATGCGCGCGGCGACGGCCTCGATGGACTTCGCGTTCTTCGACTTCGCTCGTTTCAAATCCTCCAAATCGTCCGATTTGTCGCCCTCGACGACCCCTTTTAGCAAAAGGGCCTCGATGTGATTTTCGAGCCGCGCGAACTCGGCGCGGAGTGCGTCGATCCCCCGCGGAGCAACGTTCGACAGCGCCGCGTCGGCGGCGGCGATTTCGATCGTGCGGATGCGCTGATCGGCAATTCGCTCCCGAAGGGATTGCAGCGCTCCGTCGTCCGCGGCGATTCCGAAGGGCGCGAGTTCGTTCGCGAACGTTCGGTCGAGATTGCGGAGTTCGGTTTCGATCTCATCCAGCGCGCGGGCGTCGGAACCGCGCTTCAATTCGATTCGCCCCCAACCGGAGATGGCGAGCGAGGCCCGCCGCCGTACGGAAAGCGAACCGGATAGTTCTTCCGGCGGGCGTTCGTCGAGCGCGACGGACGGTTTCTCCGCGCCCGATTCGAGCACGATTTCCAATGCGATTGCGGACGCTTCGAGGGCGGAGCGAGACTTCGCGGCCTGCACCCGGTTGCGGTCCAGCGATTTCACCGCCTCCTCGCTGGGCACGGCAATTTTCGCAGCGTCGGCTTTCAGTGCTGCGAGTTCCTCCAACTTGGCTTCGGCAACTTCGATGGCGCGCTGCACGGACTTGGACTGATTGCGCAAGTCGATGAGCTTGCTTCGATCGTCCGCACGTTCGACATCCGCGAGCAAGTTCCGTTCGGCCGTCCTCAGTTCCGCGAGTTCGGCCGCGGTGGCCGCTAGATCCTCGAGCGCCGATTGCAGTTCCTTCCCGACCTTTTCGTGGACCTTTCCGGCCTCGGTCGCGGCAGTCTCGGCGGCCGCGACTCGCTCCGATTCCGCTTCGCGTTCCCCACGTTTTTCCTTCGCCTCCGCGAGCGATTTCTCGGCGAGTGCCAAAACTTCCTTGGCGCGATCGAGCGTCGAAAATTTCCGAGCCGCTCGTTCGTACTCGAGTTGAAGGTCGTCGAACGCGGTCAGCCTCTCAATTCGCTCGACTTCGCGAAGGCGGATCGTCACTTCGAGGTTCGCCGCGGTTTGCAGCTTGTCCGCGTCTTGGGAATACTCGCGATCCAACTCCTCCAGACGCCGCCGAGCCTCCGCGAGCGCGGCCGTATTGCGAGCCAAATTCGCATTCTTTTGGAGCGTCGGAGCGTCGCCGGGCATGCTCTTCGCCGTGAACCACTTGGACCAAGCGCTCTGAATCCGCTTCTGCACCGCATTATCGACATCGGTTTGCAACACGCCCAGCACGGTGCGGAAGCGCGATTCCAAATCGCTCTCGAAGCCGCCCTCGGGCAGGTCGATCTTCGCCTGGGGCAACCACAGCAATTGGTGCAGGCCTTTCTCGGAACTCTTGCCGCCGACGAGGTCTTGCGTGCGGTCGTGGGCATCGCTGCCCTGAGCTTCCACTTTCCAATCGCCCGACGGGGTCCGACTTTCGAGAACGCAGAGGCCGTTCTTTTTGAACTGCTTGGTAATCCGGTAGGAGTCGTTCGCCACGCGGAACCCCACGCGAATGCGGGGCGGTTCGGTCGCGTTTTTCGGCTTCCATCGCTCCAACTTGGCGTGCGAAGTTCCCACCTGATAATCCATCAAACACGCCCGCAGCGCGGCGACGATGCTGCTCTTGCCGGTGCCGTTCGGCCCGTGGAGCACGACGACGCCCGTGGGCGGGAGGTCGCGTACGACCGCGCTCTTGATGCACGACCAGTTCTCGATTTCGAAACCTTCGATAATCATCGCCGGGCTTCCTCCGCAACGATTTTGTAAAGCTGCTTGATGGCGTGGCCCGCGAGCCGCTTCGTCGGAGCGTCGGGCGATGCGAAGTCGAGTTCGAGTTGATTCAAGACCCGCGAGAGGACGCCGTCGCCGACGAGGCGCCGCAACTCGCCGTCGTTCGGCTTGCCGAGCAATTCGTCCGCATCGACCCGCGAACCGACGTGGAAGCGGCCGTCGACGATGGCCCGCAACTCCTCGTCGATTTTGGCGTGCTTTTCGAGGTCGAGCACGCCCGTGAGCTTGAGCCGCAGGATCGTCAGGCTGGCGGGTTCGAGCGCGGCGATGCGGCCGGTCAACTCGCCGAGCGAATGCGAAGTGAGATCGCAGGTTTCGGAAATCCAGTGCAAGTAGCCGATTTCGATCGGTTCGATCCTGGGCGCGGCCCGCGGCGCGTCGATGGTCACGAGGTTCGCCCAACCGTGGCCGTCGTCCGCAAAGAGATCGGATTTTTCGTCTGCGGAATATGCGGTCCACCCCGTGGAGAGCGAGGCCGAAACGCCGGGGAATCGCATCGGTTCGTGCGTGCCGCAATACGCGGTCCGGACGATTCCATCGGCCGACTTGTGCGAGAAGGGCTTGTGCCAGTGCCCGAGGGCGAGGTAGTCCAGGTCGTAGGCATCCGCGGCATCGCGGCGGATGAGGTGATCGTCCGGCGGCAAGTTCGGCAGTGCGTTCAAGCTGCCGTGGGCGAGGCCGATGCGGATCGTTTCGTCGCCGGGGGCACGAGGGTGCTTGGCAATCCACTCCGTGGGGTCGTCGAGCGATTTGCGGTGCCGAAGCGGGCAGGGGAATAGCGTGACCGGTTTCTCCGGGACGGCCACGGGCTCGGGCGTTCGCAAGAAATGCACGCGGAGGATCGGCTGCTCGCGCTTCCAAGGTTCGCGTTCCCAAACGCCGCCGGGGCTCAGCGGGTCGTGGTTGCCGGGAATGATGTAGACGGGGCAGTTCCAGCCCTTGCCTTCGAAGATTTTGAAGGTTCGTTCCGAGATCGCGGTGAGCGAGACGCTGTGGTCGTCGAAGAGGTCGCCGGCAATCAGGACGAAATCGACGGCCAATTCCGCGGCTTTGGCCTTGAGCCGATCGAGCGCTTTGAACCTCGCTTCGCCGATGCGCTTGCACGCTTCCTCGTTGAACCGCGTGATCCGCAGCCCGAGGTGGAGGTCCGCGGCGTGGAGGAAGCGGATGCTCATGGGGCAGACTCGCTGCGAAATCGGGAATCGCTACTTGCGATTGAACAAGTATACCGCACGCCTCTGCGAGAGTGGAAAGTCCGTAGCGGAAGGAAAACCGGAGCGAGAATCCATTCCCTCGATCGAACGCGGCTGCGGGGCACTACCATGAGGCGAGGTTCGAACGCCAATTCGCTCCACTCGCACAATCGGAGGTCGCCGTGAGGCACTTACTCGCCACTGCTGCTTTCTTCGGCTCGGCCGCGTTCGCCGCGGAACCGATTCCGAACGTCGCCGCGAAAGCGACCAGCACGCAGGTGGACAAGCTCTTCGCTCCGTCCAATTTGTGCAACGACGTCGGCCTCGCCGACTCGGGCAAGAACGACGGGTCGCGGAAGTTCACGACCAACGGCTACACCGGCGGCGGGTGCATGTGGCACTCCGGCTACATCGCACTCGGCGGCGACGAGAACCCGATCGTCGAATTCGACCTCGGCAAGCTCTATTCGGTAGGACGATTCCACGTCTGGAACCACAACGGCAATCCCTCGCGCGGCTTTCACCACGTCTCGGTATTTGCCTCGGACGACGGCAAAAAGTGGCAGCCCGTGCCCCAGCGATTTCAGTTTGCCAGAGCGCCGAAGTCCGAAGACTACCTCGGCGAAGACTACGAGTTCTCCCCGCCGCTCGCGGCTCGGTTCCTCCGGTTCCACTGCGATTCCACGCACCGCCAAGGGGGCAACCGCGAACTCGCGGGCCTCGGCAAGGTGCGGTTCTACGAGTCGATCGAACCCAGCGCTATCGCGGCCCCCGCTCCCGGAGCGGGGATTTTGCCCGATGCGGCCGGGGCCATCAACGTCGCGCTCCCGCCGTACTCCGCGAAGGGCGACGGCAAAACCGACGATACCGCGGCGATCCAAAAGGCCATCGACGATTGGCAGGGCTCGGGCCGGACAATCCTGCTGCCCGCGGGCACGTTTCGGATCTCCAAATCGCTGCGGTACACTCCCGCGAAAGGCCACGGCTACAACAACCTCCGCGGTGCGGGCGCGGGTAAGACGATCCTGAAACTGCGCGACGGGGCGTTTCCCGATGCGGCGAAACCCGAGCCCGTGCTCACGCTCGCATTCAACGGCCAGCCGGATGGCAAGGGCGTCCACGCAGACTGGTTCAACAACAACCTCGCCGATTTCACCGTCGATACGGGCCGCGGCAACCCCGGCGCGATCGGCTTGCAGTACTACTCCAACAATGCCGGTGCCCTTCGCGACGTGGCCATCGTCAGCGGCGATGGCTCGGGGTTGATCGGGCTCGACCTCGGCTACGCCGACCAGAATGGTCCTTGCCTCATCAAGAACGTCCGCATCGACGGCTTCGCCACCGGCGTGCGGTCCGGGGCCACCGTGAACAGCCAGACGGCCGAGCACATCGAAGTCCGAAACTGCTCGAAAGTCGGCTGGGATAACGGCGGGCAGTGCCTTTCCATCCGAGGGTTGAAGGTGACCGGGACCGGGGCCGGGTTCTCCAGTTCCTTCGGGGTCGTCGCGCTCATCGATTCGGAGTTCGTAGGCAGCGGCGGTTCGTCCACGGTGCCGGCCGTAGCCAGTGGGGAAACGCTCTTCGCCCGCAATTTGAAGACCAGCGGGTTCAAACTCGCCGTCGAAAACCGCCGCAAAAACGACGGGCCCACTCAGAACGCGGAGGGGCCGATGGTAGAGGAATGGACTTCGACTGCACCTTTAACGCTGTTCCCGATCGAGAAGCCGCGGTCTTTGCAGCTGCCGATTCTCGAAACGCCGTCCGTTGCGAACGACGATCCCGCGAAGTGGGTCAACGTCCGCGCGTTCCGCGAACTTTCGGACCCGGACGATTCGGCCTCGTTCCAGCGGGCCATCGATTCCGGAGCGAAGGCGATTTACTTCCCCTCCGGCGGCGTTTACTTCTTCGGTAAGCCCGTCGAAATCCGCGGTGCTGTCACCCGCATCGAGGGCACTTTCGCAGTGGTTCACGGAGTCAAAGGCCCGGCGAAGTGGACGGTTGGTCCGGGGGCTCCCGTCCTCGTCGTGCAAGATTTCCGGGGCGACATCGCCATCGACCACGCGGCGAATCGCACGCTCGTGGTCGCGAACGGGCAGGGGACCGGCGGCACGCTCACGGGCGGCGGCGACCTCTTCCTCGAAAACGTCGTCGCCGATTGGGACTTCGCCAAAGGTCGAGCCTGGGCCCGGCAGTTCAACAACGAACGGCTCGGTACGCACATCACCAACTCCGGGGCAACGCTCTGGATCCTCGGCTTGAAAACCGAACGCGGCGGCACCCTCATCGAGACCAAATCCGGCGGAACCACCGAACTCCTCGGCGGGCTCTCGTACACCACGAACCAGGGCAAGCTCGCCCCCATGTTCGTCAGCGAGAATGCAAAAGTGTCCTACGTCATCGGCGAAGTCTGCTACACCGGCGAACCGTACTCTCGGCTCGTCGAACAGAAGCGCGGAGCGGAGTCCAAAGTGCTCGATCGCAAGGGCGTTCCACTCCGCCCGGCGTTCCTGCAAGGGAGTCAATTGCCGCTCTTCGTGGGACAGCCTTAGCGAGCGATGAGATCGTCGCGGCGATGATCGACCGGACGAGCGCCGGGTCCGAAGTCCACTCCAAAAAGTTCGAAGGCAACTCGTGGACGCCGGGGGGATTATTCGGAGGACTCCTCACTCCACGAACGCGAACTCGTTGCTCGCGAAGATCGCCTGAGCCGCGGCCTGCCACGCCGCTCGCTTTTGCTTGATCGGATCGGTCTCTCCGGATTGGGATGCGATGAACCCGAGCAGTCGCGATGCCTCCTCGGTCCGCGGTTCGCGGGCATAGGCAATGCGATACGCGAGTCGAACGCGGGCCGCGTCGTCGCTCGGCTCGGCTTTCAACAAGCGGTCTGCAAATGCTCCGGCATGTTGAGCCACGAACGGGCTGTTGAGCATGTACAGCGCCTGCGGCGCGACCACGGTGCTCGCCCGCTGGCCGGTCATCGTGCTGGGGTCCGGGAAGTCGAATGTCGCCAGGAACGGGTAAACGTTGTTGCGGATCACGGGCAAGTAGATCGTCCGCCGCGCCGTGTCGTAGCCGACGGTGCTCTTCGATTGATCGGTCGTCACGTACTCGAAATTGCCGCCCTTGTAGAGCGTGCCCCCGAGCGTGGGGTCGAGCGTTCCCGCCGCGGCGAGCATGGCGTCGCGGATCGGTTCGGCTTCGAGACGACGGCGGGGATAGTACGACAGCAAGCGATTCTCCGGATCGGCATTCGCCTTCGAAGCCGGGTTGCGGAGCGAAGAGCGCGAGTACGGTTCGCTC
>Ga0105048_10013643_pt1 | contig 12694 bp, 12 predicted proteins | sample MAT05_FD_78382 | JGI IMG/M metagenome (GOLD analysis project Ga0105048, IMG submission 78382) | Freshwater microbial communities from Lake Fryxell liftoff mats and glacier meltwater in Antarctica - MAT-05 | ecosystem: Environmental > Aquatic > Freshwater > Ice > Liftoff microbial mat | place... | reverse complement strand
TTCCACCAACATACACCTTAATGCCCGCGTCTCTGTACAACTTAACTTTTTGTTTTACATTTTTTGAAATGATCGATGTGCCAAAGCCCAATTTTACAAAATCAACAAAGGAGGCCGACATTTCTAAAAAATCTTCAGCCTGCCTTAAACTGATTCCTTTATCCATTACCATCGTCACACCATTAATACGTGGGCTGCTTGTGCGATCTGGCAAATCCGATAAATTAAAATTGTATTTGGTAGTCATAAAATAAATTATTTTTTAAAAGTAGAAATTAAAGTTAGAATTTCCTTGTCATTTTGAAGAATCGGGGCGTATTCAAAGATTTCGTTGTGCTTGGCATAATCCATTTCAAGAGCCTTCGCCAGAAACTCCATTGATTCTTTTCTTTTGCTTTTATCTAGCAGAATGATTGCCATTCGGTAATAAATCTCGGCTACATCCGGAAACTTTGTCATTCCTTCTTCCAAGGTACTTATCGCTTCTTTCACGTAACCCGACTGATGAAGCAGTCTTGCATAATCCAGCCAAACGTCGTAGTCCGGATAATCAAGTTCTATCACTCGCTGATAGGCCATTGCAGCCTCTTCACTAAACCCCAGTTTTTCTTGCACCTCAGCAAATACATACCAGTAATCTGGCTCGGTAGGATTAATCTCAATTGCCTTTTTAATATAATGTACGCCTTCCGTTAATCTGTTTAGCGCATCGAGTACTACACCTATACCCAACCAAGCATCAGAATGGGCAGGATCGAGTTTAACACACTTGTTGTAATTGACGAGTGCCTCTTCAAAACGGTTTAAGTTTTCAAAACATTCGCCAATATAAAAATATGTGGTTGGCTCCTGTTCTTCGTATTTAAAAGTTTCTTTATAAACATCAATGGCATCTTCGTATCTATTGAGCTGCGCCAGTGAGTTTGCCTTGTTAAAATAAGCGGAGCTAAATTGTTCGTTAATGGCAATGGCGTAATCATAAGCTTCGATCGCCTTTTCAAAAAGCCCTAACCTACCATAACCTAGGCCTAGATTAAACCAAGCAAAGTAACTGTAAGGATTATTATCGATGTAATTTTCGAAAAAAGAAATGGCTTCATCGGATTTACCGGTTAAGTCGAAACATAACGACAACTCGTTGAGGGCAATTTCATTTTTAGGATTTAGCTTGATGGCCTTCTTCAGGTAGTACAGCGCGTCGTCGGGTTTATCTTCATTTAAGAATTCAACGCCTAAAGCCACGTATACCTCATCTTTTTGCTCGGCAAGCGGAATGGCGCTCTTAAAATTCTCGATGGCCTGTTCTCCAAGTCCCATTTGGCTATAAATAAAACCGCGAGCCATGTACAGTTCAAAATTATTTTGTTCGATCTGTTCCACTTCATTTAAAATAGATAGGGCTTCGTGGGTATAATGCTGACTTGAAAGATATTGCGCATACCTGATTTTAATAATTGAAGAAAAAGGATAACGGTCTAAGCCGTAATCTATGGCTTTTTTAGCCATCTCATAATTTACCCATTGCAAGTAATAGTCGATGATTTCTTCAACATCATCGGCATCAAAAAAATGAACCTGACCAGTAGCCAGCATATCTTCAAAAAGCTTTAAATTCTCTTCAAATTCTTTGTCATTTAATCCTTCTGCATCATCTTCAAACGCACTCATACTTTAAAAATACTGAACATTAAAATTAAACGATTTTTTATTGTTAAAAAAGGCCGAATTTACGAAATTTTTTATACTAAAAAGTCTGGTTTTGTCCTGTTGGCAGCCTATTCAATTAACTCTTAACGCAATAGAAATAATTAAATCGGGTCTTCAGAAATCGTTGTACTGCCATTGGCGTTTAATGTCACTGTCCATTTCCGTTTCCCCGCGCCTGAAACCGCTTCCGTGGTCGATAGCTGAACCCCCGACAGGGATGTGCCTGTGATTCTAAAGCTTTTGGTGCTGAGGAAAAGGTAATCGGTAGTTTTTGCAGTATCGACGTTACCAAATCTGGCGTTGCCAATCGCTACATTATAGATCAATTCTCTATAATTGTTGGTGAATCGAACAGAATAATCATTTTTGGCGCAAGCAGACACAAAAAAAAGTGTCAGAACAATCAGCAATAGGGCAATTATGTTTTTCATGGTTGGACAGATTTTAATAAAAAGAAAAATAATTTAGGCCAACTATTTTTCTTAGCAATAATACCAATTAAAATTTGTCCATTGTCCATCGCCTTAATTTACAAATCAAGACGGTAATATACAGAAGTTAGACTCTGAAAACAACTGCAAAATACAAAAGTTTTACTTGAAGCGTAAAATAAAGATTTACTGGGTCGGTCGGTATAATTCCTGGCTCGGGATAACCTCCGGCGCGACGGGTGAAAAAACTGCTGTTACCAACGTTATTTACGCCAGTGCCAAAACTAAGGGCGCGCCAGGCGTAACTTGCAGAAAAATCCATAACAGAATAAGCTGGGATTAGTTCGTAAATGGCCAAAGACACACTTTGTAAATTATCGGCATCAGAATACTGTTCGGGTGTGTACGAATATTGGTCGGCAAAACTAAAATTTTTATAAGCATAAGTGGTGCCTGTTCTAAAAATAACGGCGGGAACATATTCTACTTTTTTTTGGTTGTATCCCGATTGTTTACGTAATCTCCCCCCAAAATTAGACGGTTTAAAAGTAGAACACTGCATTTGTAAAATTGTAGGTGCTAGGAACAGTATAATTCGTAGTTGACGGCGTTTCATCATCTATAATCGATTTAATTATATCTTTTTTACAACTGCTAAAAATAGACAACGCGACTAAAGCGATTGCGTAAAAATAAAATTTGTTGTTTATAAAAGGGTTTTTAAAATTCTCTAACGAAAGTCTTATTTAGAATCATTTTAAGAAATAACTGAAATGCGGTCTAATGTTCAAATAATTAGCTCCTATTATCAAAAAAAATAGAATTTTAAGATTTAATTAACACTAAATTAACGCTGTGGGAAGTTTGCGCGTTATGAGTTAAATTTTTTAAACGGCACTAACAATTGTAAAATTATTAAGCATTTAGACCTTAAAAATGAGGTTGAAAAAACTACGTTTGTCTCACCCCCCACTGAAGCTGCGCCCAGTTGGTGTTTATCAGTATGTCGAGATTTTGATCTTAAAAGAAGCACTGACAAACACTACAAAGTTTATTGTGAGCAAGCCGAATGAGGATTAAATACATGAAGACCAATACTTCGCCTTTGTCGAGATTTGTAGTGTCATAAATGCGATTGAACCAAAAAAGCAGAAGAAGCCGCAGATTAAGCGATGCGATCTGCATTTTTGGTTCTAATTTAAAACATCGTTTTGTTTCGAAAACTGGTGAAAGCCAAATCGTAATATTACCTATTCAAAATAATTTTTTCAGTTTTTACGATGTTCCCGTCTACATTAAGCTGATAGAGATACAAACCATTGTTATAATCAGATGGCAGGTAAATAAAATCAAAAGTATTGGTCACTTTAAAGGTTTCCACTAATTTTCCTTGTAGGTCATATATTTTTATTTCAGCGTTTTTATAATCTTTTGATAAGTCGTATTTTAATTTTAGCTGATCGGTTACAGGGTTGGGGTAAAAAACCGGGTTGTTTTCGCCGGGATTGTTGGGTGTAGCGATGCCACTAACCGGACCTTTGCTGCTACATTCTGAACAAGGGATAGAACCGGGAAGTGTGTATATTTCGGTTTTTGAAAAACTTGAGAAAGAATTAGGCGACTGAATACTGAGCCGCATTTTTGTCTGCGTGCCGTCAAAAAAAATCCCTTCTGTGTTCTCGAATATGGTGATCGAGACCTGATTGGTAAGTGCTGCCGAATCCCGAACCATCATCTGCGTACCGTTTTCCTTGTAAATAAAGAATTTATATCTGGGAACACCGAACGGCCCTCCCGAGGAAGTATAGGTCGTCAAAGCGTATTCCATCAAGTTATCGGTATCAAAAAGGTTTTCAGACACATAATCAATCGAATGAACAGGTGCAGTTTGGGGCGGAATATTGATGGTTTTAAAAAGCGTGTGGTTAATGTTATAAATCTCTATTTTTAGGTTGGCAATATCCCTTTTAACGTATTTATAACCGCTGAGATGAAATTTATCCAATGAGAGTTCTAAAACACTGTTGTACGCTGCGTTAAATGTGATCTGCGCAGTCCATTTCGACGCGAATGTAAGCAGCACTATAAATAAAACAATTCTTTTCATAGGTTTGAATATTTAGCGCCTACTCTTTTTATTTTTTGGATTTTCGGCTTACTCCCACATTACTATACAGTTAAAAAAACTAAATGGTTGGGTAAATCTAAATAGTGTCTGTCGGAAAACTAGTTGTTTGGATGGAAAAATTTAGTTTCGAGACGCGTTAAAAAAATAATTGTGAGGTTTACCGGGGTAAATGAGCGATTATTTTTTTGACACAACGACGAAAATGGAATTTTCGGCCAAACACTAAATAGAACTTTATCGACATTCAAACAATAACAGCTTTAGGTTTAACCTAAAAACAAAAACCCGTTTCTTTTAAAACCTAAACATAAAGTTGAAAAACCAAAGTACACGGTAAAAGTGATTAAAAGGATTTCACAACTTTAAAGTAAAAAGCAACGGTAACAAGCTTCACGCCGAGATTGCCCGCATTAAAACAAGCCTCAATGTCTGTCCAAAAAATAGTTGTTTGGATGGAAAATTCGGTTTCGAGGCGCGTTAAAAAAATGGTTGTGATATTTACTCGGGTAAATGAGCGATTATTTTTTTTGACACACCAGCGAAAATGGAGTTTACGGCCAAACACTGCTTAGCCTTTTTCAAGGTTTCTAATGTCTCAAATACGTTTAAAAACCTATCAAATGAGATGTAAAATACGCTACTAAGCTAACACAGCTCTTGAAATAATAATTCGTTGTACTTCGCTTGTACCTTCATAAATCTGGGTGATCTTAGCGTCGCGCATTAAGCGTTCAACATGGTATTCTTTTACATAACCATAACCCCCATGAACCTGAACAGCTTCGGTTGTGACCCACATCGCGGTTTCACTTGCAAATACTTTTGCCATAGCGCTTTCTTTGTCTAAGGGCAAATGCTGGTCTTTTAAAAAGGCCGAACGGAAAATTAATAAACGCGATGCTTCGATGCGGGTTGCCATATCCGCAAGTTTAAACTGGATCGCTTGGTGCTGACTAATTTCCTTGCCGAAAGCTTTGCGTTCTTTTGAATAAGCCAGTGCTAATTCGTAAGCGCCGCTTGCGATTCCCAATGCCTGCGAGGCAATTCCGATTCTACCACCACTAAGTGTTTTCATCGCGAATTTAAATCCAAATCCATCTTCGCCAATGCGGTTTTCCTTAGGTACTTTTACATTGTCGAACATCAACGAATGGGTATCGCTTGCGCGAATCCCCATTTTATTCTCTTTTGGCCCTACAACGAATCCTGGCATATCTTTTTCAACGATTAAAGCGTTAATTCCTCGGTGACCCGCGTCAACGTTCGTTTGCGCGATTACCAAGTAAGTAGAAGCGCTGTTGCCGTTTGTGATCCAGTTTTTGGTACCGTTCAAAAGATAGTGGTCGCCCATATCAATGGCTGTTGTTTTTTGGGAAGTCGCATCGCTACCTGCTTCAGGCTCCGATAAACAAAAGGCGCCTATCTTTTCTCCTTTTGCCAGTGGCACTAAATATTTTTGTTTTTGGGCTTCGTTACCAAAAGTTTCAAGACCCCAACAAACCAGTGAGTTGTTTACACTCATCACCACACTCGACGAGGCATCAATCTTTGAAATTTCTTCCATCGCTAACACATAAGAAATCGTGTCCATTCCGCCGCCGCCGTATTTAGGATCTACCATCATACCCATGAATCCCAATTCTCCCATTTTTTTAATTTGTTCGGTAGGAAACTTTTGAAGTTCGTCACGTTCAATAACCCCGGGCTTTAACTCATTCTGGGCAAATTCGCGTGCCGCTTTTTGAATCATTAAGTGTTCTTCCGATAAATCAAAATGCATGGTGTGTATTTTTAAGGTTTATATTATTTTTGTGAGATACAAATATAACGGTATAGATGCATAGCCACAATTAAAAATTATTTTATTTTGTAAGAAATGTTCCCAAAAAAAATGACTGTTTTAGGACTAATGAGTGGCACCTCGCTGGACGGCCTTGATCTGGCGCTTTGCGAGTTCGACCGAACAGCGGATACCTACAGCTTCGATATTTTACAGAGCAGAACAAGCAGCTACAGCGCAGAATGGAAGGATAGACTCAACCATATTAAGAATGCAAAGGCCGAAGACTATTTTAAGCTAAACGCCGCTTATGGAAGATACACAGCTGACGAAGTGAACTTGTTTTTAAAGACCTCTTCAGTTAAACCCCATGTTATAGCGTCGCACGGACACACTGTTTTTCATCAGCCGCAGCTGGGATTTAGCACCCAATTAGGATGCGGCGCCACGATTGCAGCCAACACAGGCTTTACCACCATTTGCGATTTTAGAAGTTTAGATGTGGCTCATGCTGGACAAGGCGCGCCACTTGTACCCATCGGTGATCAATTGTTGTTCGGAAAATACGGCGCTTGTTTAAATATTGGAGGCATTGCCAATGTTTCGTACTCCGCACAAGATAATAACAGGACTGCTTTTGATATTTGTGAAGCCAATATGCTTTTAAATTACCTTGCAGAAAAAACAGGAAAATCGTTTGATAAAGACGGGGAAATAGCCAGGTTAGGAAAAATAAATCTCGATCTTCTAAAAAGCTTGAACGTGCAGGACTATTATATAAAAAGCGGCGCTAAATCTTTAGGACGAGAATGGTTTGAAAATAACATTTTACCACTGCTTGACGCCAGTGCTTTGCCAATTCACGATCTGCTGTCAACTGCTACCGAACATGTAGCTCAAATAATAGCAAATACCTTTGCTGAAAAAAAAATAAAAAATGTATTGGTTACAGGCGGAGGTGCGTTTAACGTTTTTTTAATGCAACGCTTGCGATCTAAAACAACAGCTGATATAGTGATTCCCGACGCCCAAATCATTAATTTTAAAGAAGCGCTAATCTTTGCGTTTTTAGGATATTTAAGGTTAAACGAACAAATCAACAGCTTAAAATCGGTTACTGGCGCTAAAAAAAATAGTGTTGGTGGAGCGGTTTACGTCGTTTAAAGAAAATGGTCTCAGATTCAAAATTCTAATTTTGTTTCGTTTTATTTCCTACATTAATTTGACAAACCCCAATCAAATGAAAAAAAATATCTAAGTTTGGCCGCAACACTTTTTGTGTTTTGTAATATTTTTGATCAATGTGCGAGTCCCGGCTGGGTTTGACATTGCGAGGGCTTTAATGGAATTAAGGTAAATAATCAATTACCGCCTTGTTAGGTAGTAAGCCTTGTTAGCACCTGCCTCAATTTTACTAGCACGAATAGCAAATATGCCTACTTTACTCCTTCGAATAGCGAACATTATTTTTTTACAAATGCTGCCCACTAAATAAAGGGATCGCCCATTTTGCGACTGCTTTTTTCAAAAAATTAATTGCAAGCTCTAATACATTGTCAAGTTTTTCTTTTTTGATAGGTTCTACGCAATCTATTCGGGTCTGTCTCAGGTGGTTTCTGTTAATGGCTCATTCGCATCCGCATTACCCAACGGATACTCTGTTCTAAGCGATTCGTTTATGATAATGACTTCGGGCATTTATTATGGTGCGATTAAAGCATCGACGAACTCAAATAATTTGATTTGGGATGATCTTTTTATAAAGATACCTTGCACCCCCCCTGGACAACCACCCTGTTATCAGTTTGGCCAGTGATGCAAAAGTAGCTTGTACAACATTTTCGGTGAATGTTGCTGCCAGTGGTGCCAACTCTTATACTTGGAATACTGGCGCAGCAACAAATACAATATCGAATATTCTGTTTTTCAGCGCTACTTATTGTCTGTCCGAAAACTAGTTGTTTGGATGGAAAAATTCAGTTACGAGGCGTGTTAAAAAAATTGATTGTGAGGTTTACTGGGGTAAATGAGCGATTATTTTTTTTGACACAACGACTAAAATGGAGTTTTCGGCCAAACACCGCTTACGCTGTAACAGGAACCAGCACATTAACGGGTTGCTCATCCACCGCGTCGGTATTCGTATTTGCAAACGCTATCCCGAATGTTCAGAATTCGTCGATCAATAATGTTGGTCAATCAAGTCCCGTGATCTGCCTCGGCGGCTCTCCAATTAATTTAATAGACAGGTTAAAGCAATTCACTGATTTCCGTCTCACCTTCGGTAACATCTTCATACTCCGCAGTAGGTACCAACCAATTTGGTTGCTCAGCAACTGCTACAGCAATAGTTTTTGTAAATCCTCTCCCCCAAATTTCAGTAAATATAATTAACAATGCCCTTTGCAGTGAGGAAATCATGACGTTAAGTGCTAACGGTGGAGTAAATTATAGATGTTATAATAACTTCGGAAACTTTAGTGACTGGAACCGGATTATTTTTACAACAAACGTCCCGGTTACGTCGTTTATGCTATTGAAATCGACTATCATGGTTGCAGCGGACAAACAATTATCTTTGTAATTGCCTAAATATGCACCAGCCAAAATGAATTACTAAATGCAAAAGTCAAAGTTCACATTTATCCTAATCTGGGAAACGGTGTTTTTATTTTAGAACTCGGAATTACAGGCGTTGCGATTGTACAAACAACAGATGTGGCCGGGTGTTTAGTGTTTTCTTCAACGATCACGAATCGCGCAGGTCTATCGATCTCGGTGAATTTCCGTCTGGAATTTATCAGGCTAAAATTTCTTTGGAGGATTTAAATCATTATTTAAAAACAATAAAACACGAGTCACGCATTCACAAGATTAATAGTTAAAGCGTTTACTAAAATTCAAAAACGGTTTCTCGAAAAAGCGATAAGAAATAGCTGAAAACAGAAAGGTGATCAATAGCGCAAATAGCGTAACTAATACATCATTAGTGTTCGTCAATTGTGGATCTTGATTTAATATCAACCTATGCATCAAACCGCTAAACAGCTGGTGCGTGAGGTAAACCATAAACGAAATCTTGGCGATAAAAGCCAAAGGCTTAGAAGATAAAAATTTTGAAAACACCGAAGTTTCTTTTAACATTAGCGTGATCGTAAATAAACTTCCATAAAAAAGAGCCAGCAGGCTATGAATCCAAATACCGCCAATGCTCTCGCCGTTAGGTTGCGCCCCACAGATAAAAACGCCGCAAAGACTCAATACGAAAACCGCGTAAAGAAATTTTTGTTGACCCTTCAACCATTTTTCTAATTCGCCTTTTAAATGGTAATAGGCAATCAGCGCACCCAGCAATAAAGCATCTATTCGCGCAGGCAGTAATACGTAGGAACCAAGGTTATTAAAATCATATCGAAAAAAAGGTGCCGAACAAATTCCGCAAATAAAAATCCAGGGTAAATACTTGTCTTTCACTAAAAAAACAAACAACGGAAGCACCAAATAAAATTGTTCTTCAACCGCCAACGACCAGGTGATTGCTAACCAGTGGGGGCCGAACTCACCAGCACTCATCCAAAAATTTTGCAGGTACAATAGATACGTGTAAAGTGGAAAAGGATTGGCCATTAACCAACTAAACTTTTCTGACAATCCGGCGCTTAGCGCAAACATAAATGTTATAATAATTAAATAATAGGCGGGGAAAATTCTAAAGATTCTTCTCACGTAAAACGTTTTAAAATAATGTGGACTTTTTTTGTGGGTGATCAAAATTCTTCCGATTAAAAAACCAGAAAGGATAAAAAAGAGATCCACCCCACTCCAGGTAAAAAAAGTAAAAAACTTTAACCCTTTCACAAATAATGTTTGCGGCGCATTTACTTGGCAATTAAAATAATGCCAGATCAATACCAAAATGATGGCAAGTGCTCTCAAGCCATCAAGCGATTTAATATGCGTAAGCCGAAGCTTTATTTGAGTAGATTTTTCCAGACCAATTATGAATTACATTTTTAATTCTTCAAAAGGATCCCAATATAATTTTTTAAAATCAACTACCTGGTTATCTTTCACTTTTATGTTTTCCTTTTCTAATAATTCTTGCATTTTAAAAGGTGTTTCAAAATGATGTTTACCAGTGAGCAGCCCATTTCGATTCACCACTCGGTGCGCAGGAACTTTTGGTTTTACACTGTGGGCGCTGTTCATCGCGTAGCCAACAACGCGCGACGACGACTTTGCCCCCAGATAGGCAGCAATAGCACCGTAGCTGCTAACCCTACCTTTAGGAATCAGACGTACTACTTGAAAAACCATTTGAAAAAAATCTTTTTCCATTTTTATCCTAACTTCATTGGATTTATAATTTTCAAAAATAAGCTATCTTTGCCAACTATGGAAAAACGTGTAAGAGTTAGATTTGCGCCCAGCCCGACTGGTGGATTGCACATGGGAGGTGTACGCACAGCCCTTTTTAATTATTTATTCGCTAAAAAACATGGCGGAGATTTTATTTTACGCATTGAAGACACTGATCAGACACGTTTTGTTAAAGGTGCTGAAGAATATATTGTTGCGGCCTTAAAATGGTGTGGCATTGAACCTAATGAAGGTGCCGGTTTTGGTGATGGCAAACATGCACCATACAAACAAAGCGAAAGAAAAGAATCGGGCATTTACAAAAAATATGCAGACCAACTTATTGCTGCGGGCCACGCTTATTACGCTTTTGACACAACAGAAGAGCTCGACGAGATGCGTAAACGAATGGAAGCTGCAAAAGTAGTTTCCCCACAATACAACGCTGTTACGCGCCAAAACATGCGCAACTCTTTAACGCTGCCTGAAGATGAAGTAAAAAAATTATTGGCAGAGGGCTCTAAGTATGTTGTTCGTTTACAGGTGCCGCGCAATGAAGAAATACGTTTTCAAGACATTATCCGGGGATGGGTTGTTGTAAATTCCTCGCAGGTGGATGATAAAGTTTTATTAAAAAGTGATGGGATGCCAACTTACCATTTAGCGCATATCGTGGATGATATTGAGATGGAAATTTCGCATGCAGTTCGCGGGGAAGAATGGCTGCCTAGCGCACCCGCGCATATTTTAATTTACCGTTACCTTGGTCTCGAAAATAACATGCCTAAACTGGCACATTTGCCGCTGATTTTAAATCCAGATGGTAATGGCAAAATTTCAAAACGTGAAGCCCGTTTTCCTGTATTCCCTTTAAGCTGGCAAGATCCACGTGAAGCTACGCCATACTTTGGTTACAAAGAGTTAGGTTATTACCCAGAAGCCTTTGTGAACATTTTAGCGCTGCTTGGCTGGAATCCAGGCAACAATGAAGAAATTTTCGGCGTAGAAGAATTAAGTAAAATCTTTGAATTTGAGCGTGTTCATAAATCGGGCGCTAAATTTGATCCCGAAAAAGCAAAATGGTTTAACCAGCAATACTTGCGTAAACAAACAGATGAATCTCTGGCAGAGGCCTTTAAACCTTTATTGACAGAAAAAGGCATCACAAGAGATGATAATTTTATTATAGCTTATTGCAGACTTGTTAAAGAAAAAGTTCAGTTCGTACATGAGTTCTGGGAGCAAGGTAAATTTATTTTTGAAGCGCCTTCCAGCTATGATGAAAAGGTGATGAGCAAAAAATGGAATAATCAGAGCAAGGTTTTATTTAACAAAGTGCTTGATAGTTTTAAAAGTGTTAGCGATTGGAAAAGTGAGAATCTTCACGACGCATTTGAGAATCTAGTAAAAGAGGCTGGTAAAATAGACATGCAGCTGTTGCGCGTTTTAATTTCTGGTGTTGCTGGCGGGCCGCAGTTGTTCGATATGCTGGCTTTGATGGGGAAAGAAGAGGTTTTAAAAAGATTAAATGTAGCTTTGGATGAACAGAGTTGATTCCATTTACCACAAAGCCCGACCAGCACATGAAGAAAACACAAAGTAAATTTAACGCTTCGAACTTTTTAACCTTCACGCCTTCCTTGCGTGTTTTCTTTGCGCCCTCTGCGATTAATCTTTTTAGCGCGGCTTTTCTACAAGCCTCTAGGCCAAAGAGTAAGAAATGCCGAATCCTACGCGGCTACATAGTGTCTTTCCGAAAACTATTTGTTTGGATGGAAAAATTCAGTTTCGAGGCGTGTTAAAAAAAATGATTGTGAGGCTTACTGGGGTAAATGAACGATTATTTTTTTGCCACAACGACGAAAATGGAGTTTTCGGCCAAACGCTATGTAAGTGAAAGTTCTGGCTATGTGGTGTTGGCATAATGCTAGAACGTACAAACTGACAAAAAGTTTAATGCCGCTAAATTAGTCCAAATCGGCCTAAAACTATCAATAAAACACATAACATCAAAAAAGTAAGAATTGTATTTGTTATTTTTATTTGTTTTAATCCGAATAAAAATTCTCCAATAAAAAAACAAAGCGGAAAAGTGTAGGTAAGAATAATACTTGCGCTAGTTGCACCGCCAGAGAAAAATCCAAAAGTTGAAAAAAATAAAAACCACAACAGAATTGATCGTGTGCGCTGTTTTTTAACAGTATTACCAAAACCGTACATCAAACTCGATATAATTGAAATTATAAGTAATACAAACAGAGAAACTGAAAGTGGCATAAAATACTCACT
>Ga0105048_10013641_pt1 | contig 12694 bp, 9 predicted proteins | sample MAT05_FD_78382 | JGI IMG/M metagenome (GOLD analysis project Ga0105048, IMG submission 78382) | Freshwater microbial communities from Lake Fryxell liftoff mats and glacier meltwater in Antarctica - MAT-05 | ecosystem: Environmental > Aquatic > Freshwater > Ice > Liftoff microbial mat | place... | reverse complement strand
CAGTGCTCGTAGCCCTCGGGCGGCGGTGAGGACGCGGTGAAGTCCGGCCATATACGGTCGTAGCCGGTAGTGCCATAGACCTCGGTGTCGGCCTCCACGCCGTCGAGCCGGGGCTGCCACCAGCCGCACTCCACCACACTGCGCACGCCGTTGGACCAGTCGATCAGTACGACTCCATCGTCGTCCACGTCGTAGGTCCCGTGGGCGGTACCCAGCGAGGCGGTCACCCGCACCGGCTGAGGGTCTCCGAGCAGGAAGCGAACGGTGTCGATTGCGTGGATACCCATGTCGATCAGCGCACCACCACCTGCCAGTGCTGGGTCGGTGAACCATCCGCTCGGGCCCCATCCGGCGTGGATGCCGTAGCCCCGAGTGCGCACCGGTCGCCCAACGCCGCCGGCCGTGATTCGGTCGCGCATGGCGACCACCTCGTCGCGATACCGCCACATGTGACCGACGAGCAGGGTGAGCCCGGCTGCCGACGCGGCCTCGGCAATCTCTTCGCCTTCGGTCACGGTGATCGCCATCGGTTTGTCCAGGAGCACGTGCTTTCCAGCAGCGAGGGCAGCCATCGCCTGCGGGTGATGAAGCGCGTTGGGTGTGCCGATGACGACGGCGTCCACGTCGGTTGCGGTCACCGCAGCCCGCCAGTCGTCTCTGGAGCGACAGATGTACTTGATCTCCAGACCGCACGCGAGCGCGGCCTGCTCGTGCATCTTGCCGATGAAGCCATGGCCCAGCAGCGCCAGACGCAACGAACTACTCATCTGGCGTCGCCCACGTAGTGACGATCTCGGAGGCGCGAGCCTGGATACGGGCTGCGGCGCGGGCAACATCGAGCACGTCTTCGCGATCGGCCAGCAGCAGGCGATGCTGCAACCAGACCGTGCTGGCTGCGGCGTGTTCAGCCCCTGGAAGGCTCAGCGTCGAGTAGTCGATGGTCGGCGCGTGTTCGCGCAGTCGAGGTGCGAAGTTCCGGTTGCGGAAGATGGCAAGTTCGTTGAGCGAGGGGTACGAGACACCCATGGGTATGCCCTCGGCGCCGAGTGCCGCCTCGAACATCTTCAACGGAAGCCCCGCGAACTGGTTGCTGTCGTAGTGGATCACGAAGCAGTAGTTGCCCTGGGTCGACATACGTGGGTCACGTCGGGGGGTGCGCAACCCCGGGATCTCGTCGAGCGCACTGTTGAGTGCTACGGCATTGTCGTTGCGGATTCGGTTCTGCTCGGGAAAGCGGTCGAGCTGCGCCTGCAACACGGCACCCTGCCACTCGGTCATCCGCAGGTTCGAGCCGTAGGTCGGGTGATGGTAGAACCACCCATCCTTCGCCCGGCCACAGTCCGCATACGCCCACGCGCGGTCGCGGAGTTCCTCGTTGTTGCAGATCAATACCCCGCCCTCGCCGGCAGTCATCAGCTTGGACCTCTGCATCGAGAAGCTGCCGAAGTCGCCCCACGAGCCGACGCCTCGCCCTCGCCAGAACGTGCCATGGGCGTGAGCGCAGTCTTCGATGAGCCGCAACCCGCGGCGAGCGCACAGGTCGGTGAGCGCGTCGAGATCGGCCGCGGCGCCCGCGACATGCACGGCGATGATCGCCTTGGTGCGCGGCGTGATTGCTGCTTCGGCGGCAGCGACGTCGATGCACAAGGTGTCGGGATCGATGTCGACCAACACCGGAGAAGCGTTGACCGCGAGGACTGCGCCGGCGGACGCGACGAACGTCATCCCGGGCACGATCACTTCGTCACCGTCGCCCACGTCGCACGCGACGAGTGCTGCCTCCAGGGTGTGCGTGCCGTTGGTGAGCGCCATACCGAAGCGGGCACCGTGGTACTCGGCAAAGTTGGTTGCGAAGGTCGACGCGGCGCTGCCGTTGCCCTGCCACCACCCGCCCTCCTCGAGAACCTGCAGCAACCTGCCGCGTTCTCCTTCGTCCCACACCGGCCACGAGGGGTATTCGGTGGTGCGGACCGGGTTGCCGCCGAGGATGGCGGGGGTGTCGATGATGCTGGTCATACGGGCTCCAGAAGCGTTCGGGGGTAGGTCGATGCGTCGAGGGCGGCATGGTCGCCGATGACGGTGAGATCCGGGTGATCGAAAAGGCCGCTCGCGGGCACCAACGGCGACGTGCGCCGCGTGACGAGTGCGGTCATTGCCTCATTCTTGGCTGCACCGGTGGCGATGAGGATGATCGAGCGCGCATCGGCAATGGTGGCCAGACCCTGCGTCACCACCTTGTGCGGCACGCGTTCGGGACTGGCGAAGAAGCGAGCATTGTCGAGACGGGTGGCCTCGTGAAGAAAGCCGACGTGTGTTCTGCTCTCGAGTGCTGTTCCCGGCTCGTTGAAGCCGATGTGTCCGTTGCGGCCGATGCCGAGGATCTGCACGTCGACTCCGCCGAGATCGCGCAGCAGTTGCTCGTACTGGTCCGCAGCGAGGTCGAGATCGTCGGAGTCGACGTCGGGAGCGTGCACATGGTGATCGGGTAGCCCGAGAGGGGCAGCCAGTTGCTCGCGGATCACCGCTCGGTATCGGCCCGGGTCCTCAGCGGCCAACCCGACGTACTCGTCGAGCAAACACAGGTGTACATCGGCAGGCAGCGAACGAGCTCGCACCAGTTCGTGGTATGTCAACACGGGCGTAGACCCGGTGGCCACCCCGAGCACGTGGGGACTGCGCTCAGCGATCAGCGCCGCGGCGACGCGGGCGACAGCGTGTCCATCGGCGCCGACCAGAACTCTCATCTGCTCAGCCCACGCGCAGTGCTGTGCGCACTGCTTCGAGGGCCGTGTCGTCGATGACGAGCCCGTTCGCCTTCGAGAACCAGAGGCTCTGTTCCTCCACGAATGCCGGCATCCTGCGCAACGAGGTCTCGACCTCCTGCCAGGTGACGCCCAGTTCTGTGAGGTCGGTGCGCATCTGTGCGAGCTCGGCGATGCGGCGCGGCCGAGCAGGATCGTTGCCCTGCAGGGTGGACATGATGAGGACGCCCAACGTCACCAGTTCTCCGTGCATGATGGTGCGCCCGGTGACCTCCTCGAACGAATATGCGAAGAAGTGCTCGCTGCCCTCCTCGAAGCGGGCGTGGCCGAGTGCGTGGCAGCGCCAGCCGATGTCGCGGTGACACTCCATCAGCCGGCGAAGCCCGTCGTCGCTGCCGGCAGCCAACGACGGGGCGAGAGCCTCGAGCTCGTCGAGGTACGCCAGTGACATCGCTGCGGCGTCTTCGTCCCAGGGTTGGTCCTTGCCTGCCGCCGCACCGAGTTGCCAGTCGAAGCGCGCGGTGTGACACGAGAGCACATCACCGATTCCACCGCGCACGAGGGCGGCGGGTGCTGAAGCGATGAGATCGAAGTCGACCAACACCCGTTCGGGCACGGCGTCACCTTCGTAGCGAACGCCACCTGCGTCGCGTAGTGCAGTCATCCGCGTGAAGCAGGCGTTGACGGAGGGGAGCGAGGGCACCTGATAGAGCGGCACGGATCGACGCCAGTGCAGCCACTTCGCAGCGTCCATCGCCGAACCGCCACCGATGCCGATCACCGCATCCACCGCCGGCATGGTGGCAACGAGGTGCTCCAGATGCGAAGGCGTGAGGTCGCCTGCCGGGATCACCGCGGCAGGCGGATGCGGCAGTGTCGGCTCCAAGAGCGCCCACGGCTCCGGGTGAGTGACGACGGCGTACGAGGCAATCTCGGTCAGTTCGTTCGCGAGCAGGTTGCGCCCGTACGACGTGGCGAAACCCTGTGCCCAGTCACCCTGCAGAACAGTCGCGGCGCTCATGTTCGCCGAACTCCTAGATGCTCCAGATACCCGGCCAGTCCGCCGAACGTGACGATGCGGAACTCTTCTGCGGCGCCCAGACCGTGGGCTGCGCCGGTTGCCGCCGCACCCGCTGCGACCAGTGCCTCCATCATCGGGCGAATGTCGCCGGTGGCGACCACGGAGGCGGCCAATGGGAGGTCCCATCCCCCGGTGGATGCTTGCAGGCACAACTGGTTGGCGAAGTTGGTCATCATCGTCGTGTGCTGGCAAGCGGCCTCGATCTTGCGGTCGAGTGTGCTCGAGATGTCGACGACGTCGGTGACGTCCACCACCTTGCGGCCGAAATACCAACGCTCGAAGCAGCCGTGTAGCGCAAGACCCTCGGCAAGTTGCTCGGGATGGTGCTTGTCGAACTGGCTGGTCCAGAATGCTTCGTCAGCGGCGGCTGCGACCTTGATGTGGTCCTGGTTGTCTTCGCCGTACATGGCATACGGGTCGAAGGTGACGAGTGCGTACGGGCGGTGGAGGCGGATCTGACGGATGAACTGTTCGCGCAGCGCCACTTCGCTGATATCGGCGAGTGTGTCGGTGGGGTAGCCCAGCTCCACGATCTCGGCGACCCCGAGGACGTCCGCCGCCCGTCGGAACTCGGCGGAGTTGGCGGCAATCGTGTCCGCTTCTGACAGACCGACGGAGTCCCAGCGGTCATCGGTGACTCGGACGACCACCACTCGCCAACCGGCCGCTGACCATGCGGCGACCGTTCCACCGAGAAAGAGGGCGACGTCATCGGCGTGGGCAACAAGCAGCAGGACCACCCGCTGGTTCCCCGACTCGATCACTCGTGTAGCAGACATTGTGCCCAACTGTAGCACCTGAACCAGTTCGGTCAATAGTCTTGACTGAACTCGATTCTCGGGAGTTGCCCCTTGTAAGGAAGGTTTCCTTACATTACTCTGACCACGTGGACATCGACCGGGGCTCGCGCCCTGCGCACCTCAGGGACATGAATGAGCGCGTCGTCTATCGCGCCGTCCGCGAGCTGCGGCCAATCACGCGCGCCGAGGTGGCCCGTCGCACCCAGCTGTCGAAGCCCACTGTGTCACTTGCGCTGCGCAACCTGCAGAGCGCCGGCCTTGTCACGGAATCTGGGTTGCAGACCGTTCACGTCGGGCAGTCGGCCAGGAGCGGTCGTCTTGGTGTTCTGTACGAGCCCATCGCTCAGGCAGCACTGGCCATCGGTGCCGAGTTCGACGTCGACGTGGTTCGCGCCGCGCTCACCGATCTCGATGGCAACGAGCTGGACCGTTGCGAGGTCGCCCACGGCGCGTCCTCCACCGACGAGGTGTTCGGTGCCCTCGCAACTGCGGTAACAACGCTGGTCAGCGCGCGACGTCGGCGGCGGCTGCGCTCGATCGTGGTGGGTTCGCCGGGAATCATCGACCGCACGACTGGGGTGCTCAGCCAATCGGGCGCACTTGCCGTGCTCGACGGAAGTCACCCGTCGTCGACACTCGAAGCGACGCTGCGGGTTCCAGTGATGGTCATCAACGACGTCGACCTTGCAGCCCGTGGCGAGCAAGCCCGTGGCCACGGGCGCTCTCGAACAGATTTCGCGGTCGTCTCGATCGGGGCCGGCATGGGTGCCGCCCTTGTGCTCGATGGGCAGGTGTACCAGGGCTCTCGAGGTGGCGCTGGAGAGATCGACGACATCCCGTTTCGTCGGCTCATGCGCTCACCGGTGCCGGTGAGCCCAGCGCTCGACGGGCTGGTCGGGCTGGCGACGGTGTTGGCGCCACGGTTCCGGAAGACGAGCCTACGGGCCCCGTACACCGCCGACGCCGTCTTTGCGGCGTTCGATTCCGGTGATCGCCTGGCGATTGCAGTGATCGACCGGCTGGCCGAGTGGACGAGTTGGTTCTCTGCCGCGATCGTTGCGGTGGTCGACCCCGAACTGATCGTGCTCGCCGGGCCCATCGGCGCCCGCGAACCCCTTGCCGACCGGGTGCGTTCGCACCTCGCCCAGATGCTGCCGGTGGCCCCGGAGGTTGCAGTGTCCGAACTGGGCGCCGGGTCGGTGATCGCCGGCGCGATGGCCGTCGCCAGTGACCACGCCCTGCTGGCGGCGCTCGACGAGCGAGGCGGCCGATCGGCATGACCTGGGGCGTTTCACCGAATCTTCGCAAGTACTACTACTGAGGGGGACCAACAAATGCAGAGAAGAACGAACGACCGGCGTCGGTTTCGAGCGCTCGCGATGTCGATCGTGGTGGTTGCCGGATGTAGCGGCAACGACTCGAGTGGTAGTGCCGAAACGAGCGATGCCGGCGGAAGCACTGTCGTCAGCGCCGCGCCCGTGAGTGAGCCGGCCGACACGAGAGCACCCGACGCGACGACGGACACGACCGCCAAGGCCGAGTTCGAGCCGACCACGCTCACGCTGTGGGCCGGGGTCACCGACCCTGAAGGTACGGTGGCGTTCCAGGGCATTGTCGACCGATGCGAGACCGACAACCCGTGGCTCACCATCGATTTCGTGGGCAAGGACGACATGTCCACCGCCCTTCCCGCAGCAATCGAGGCCGGCAACCCGCCGGACCTGGTGCAGGCAGACTTCAGCGGTCAGCTGGCAGGCATCGATGCCGGCGGTCTGATCGAGCCGATCGACGATCTGTTCGCGCGCGATGGTCTCGACTGGGGTGCCTTCGTGCCGGGTGGCAAGGAGCTCGTCGACTTCAACGGCCAGCACTTCGGGCTGCCGTTCTCACTCGATTCGGCCGCACTTTTCTACAACCAGGACGCACTCACTGCGGCTGGCATCGACGCCCCTCCGGCGACCTTCGAGGAGTTGTTCGCCGCCGCCGAGAAGCTGCTGGCCGTGAATGCTGATGGCACGATCGAGCGGGTCGGCTTCGTCCCGGATGTCGGCGACGGTTCGTACGCTCTGTTCCTGACACGGCTGTTCGGCGCCACGATGTTCAGCGACGACGGGGCCACCATCACCATCACCGACAACCTGGACCAGTGGGTGGCAGCGTTGCAGTGGCAGAAGCAGTTCTTCGATCTGATGGACGGAGACGAGTTCAGCCGTTGGGCCGATGGTCTCGGCTCGTACGACTCGGCTGACAACTTCTTCATCAATGGTCAGCTTCCGCTGTACTTCGAGGGGTCCTACTTCATCACCTGGCCCGACCGTTTCGGTGAGGGTAAGCCGGAGAACTGGGGTGTCGTACCCATGCCTGGGCCCGATGGTGTGGCCGACGCCGACGAGTTGTCGCTGATCCCGAGCGGAAACTTTTTCATGATCCCGACCGGCGTCGACAACCTCGACGCCTCATGGGAAGCCCTGAAGTGCATGGCGCTGGCAGGCGATGAGATCGCTGCATTCCAACAGGTGTACGGCAACATCCCGGCCAATGTGGCAGCCCTCGACATCTTCGAGGCAGCTGCCGTTGCGCAGATCCCCGAGTACCAGACGTTCATCGACCTCGCCCGATCGCCTGCCGCAGTGCTGCCCGACTCGGCGGTCGTTGCTGGTGCGTTGCGTGACGAGGTCAGCTCGCTGATCCTGGACTATCGACGTGGAGATCTGAGCGACGACGACCTGCGGGGTGCATTAGAGGATCTGCAGGCCCGATATCAGGAAGAGCTGGACCTCGAGCTTGGCAACTGACGCAAGCATCGTTGACGCCCGCCGCGCCGCACGGAGACGTGTGGCGCGGCGCAAGCGATGGACAGTGCTGGCCTTCCTGTCGCCGTGGTTGATCGGCGTGGTGGTGTTCGTCCTCTATCCGATCATCAACTCGTTGTACTGGTCCTTCACCGTCAAGCGCTACGGCCAGCCGGCAAGATGGGTCGGGCTGGGCAACTACCGGTTGTTACTCGACAACCCCGACCTTTCCATGGCGCTGAAGAACACTGCGTATCTGGCCGTGCTCGGGCTGCCGATCCGGTTGTTCATCGCCATCCTCGCGGCGGCGTTGCTCGCCCGCCCGCGCCGAGGCAATGGCGCGTACCGGCTGTTGTTCTATGTGCCCTCGGTCCTCCCAGCGGTTGCCAGTGGAGCCCTGTTCTTCTTCCTCTTGAAGCAGGGCGGACCCGTGGCAAGCCTGCTCGATCTGTTCGGCATCGAGGCGCCGCTGTGGTTCCGCGACCCTGACTGGGCGAAGCCTGCGCTCATCATGGTGGGCACCTGGGCCCTCGGCGACGTCATGCTGATCTTCCTTGCCGGGTTGGTCGACATCCCCCGGTCGCTCTACGAGGCCGTCGAGATCGACGGCGCTGGGCGTTGGGCGAGGTTCCGCTACGTCACCTTGCCGATGATCTCACCAGTCATCTTCTTCACCATTCTGACAGGGGTGATCGGTGTGCTGCAGAGCTTCGACCAAGCCTTCGTCCTCAGTCAAGGGGCACGCAAGGGACGTCTCACCGGAGAACCCGACGGTTCCTTGCTGACCTACGCGATGCTGCAGCTGCGTTACTTCCAGGATGGTCGCATCGGCGTCGCATCGGCGATGGCGTGGGTGATGTTCTTGATCACCCTGGTGATCACGGTTGCATTGATGACAAGCCGCAAACGCTGGGTGCACACTTCAACGGAGAACGCATGAACTCGGCGACCACCGAGATGGCTCCCTCGAGCACGAGCCGTCGATATCAGCAACCCCGGGGGCGGCGCGTCCTGCTGCTCGTGGGTCGTCATTCTGTGCTGATCGCGCTCGCGCTCATGTTTGCTCTGCCGTTGTTGTTCATGGTGCTGCAGTCGCTGATGCCGATCACCCAGGCCAAGACGACGGCGCTATGGCCAGACACCATCGAGTGGGGAAACTACCGCACGGTCTTCGATCGCATTCCACTTGCCACCTACTTCGTCAACACGCTCAAGGTCTGTGTCGTTGCCACCATTGGCACCGTGGTCAGCTGCGTACCAGTGGCCTATGCCTTCAGCCACCTCCGTTGGCGGGGTCGCACGGCGGTGTTCGTACTGGTGCTCTCGACGATGATGCTGCCGTACCAGGTGCTGTTCGTGTCGCAGTACGAGATCTTCACATCGTTGGGATGGATCAATTCCATCCTGCCCCTGACCGTGCCGGCGTTCTTCGCCGATGCGTTCAGCATCTTCCTGCTGCGCCAGTTCTTCCTGACGTTGCCCACCGAGGTGATGGATGCAGCACGCATCGACGGCGCCACCGAGTTCGGGGTGCTGGCCCGGGTAGTGGTGCCGATGGCCAGACCGGGAATCATGGCCGTTGCCCTCTTCCAGTTCCTGTTCTCGTGGAGCGATTTCTTCGGTCCCAACATCTACCTCGCCGACGAGAAGAGCCTGACGCTGGCGGTCGGGTTGGTGCGCTTCAACACGGCGCTGGCCAAGACCGGCGAGTCGAACCTCACCATGGCGGCATCGGTCGTGTTCGTGCTCCCCATTCTGGTCGTGTTCTTCTTCGCGCAAAAGGTGTTCATCGAGGGCGTCACGCTCACAGGGACGAAGGGCTGACCAGAATGTTCGACCACCAGCGGTCTCGCGATACATGGCGTGTTGCCGAGATCCACTACTTCCGTGTGCCGCGCGAGCGATGGGAGCTGATGGTGCTGCGCGCCCGCCAGAGCGGCGCCAACGCGGTCTCCAGCTACATCCCGTGGTTGCACCACGAGCCCGTTGATGGCAACCTCGATCTCGATGGCGCCACGCAGGCCGAGCGAAATCTGGTCGGTTTCGTCGAGGTGTGTGCAGCGGCCGGGTTGGGGTTCATCGCCAAGCCGGGTCCATTCTGCGATTCGGAGATGCTGGGCGGTGGACTTCCCACTTGGCTGATCGAGGCACATCCCCAGTGGTGGGCTCTCCAGCACGATGGCAGGCCGTACCGTCACAGTGACTCCGAGGACCCCCGGCTGTCGTACGACTCGCCGGGCTACCAGCAGCGCGCCGCCGAATGGCTGCGCGCGGTCGCCGTGGCACTGCGTCCATTTGCCGGCTCCGCGCTGTGGGCATGGCAGATCGACAACGAGGCCCCGGGAGACGGCATGCTCGTGCACGAGAGTGACGACGCCCCGTCTCCGTTGCGCGCCGACTTCGCCGATGCCGGTCGTTGGCAGCAGTGGTTGTCGAGCCAGTACGGCTCGGTCGTCGCCCTCAATGCCGCGTGGTCCAGCGCTCACGAGTCGTTCGATGATGTCGCGCTGCCTCGTCATTGGTCTCCGCCGGCAACTGCGCAGGAGATGCGACCGTGGATCGACGTCGACCGCTTCGCCGACCACCAGGTCGGTTCTGGCCTCGCGAGCTGGGCGGCAGTGGTCCGCGACGAATTGGGCGATTCGGTGCCGGTGTTCCACGACTGGCTGTGCATGCCGTGGCAGCTTTCGGGAATGCTCATCGAACCAGGGGTGATGGCCGACTCGTGTACGTGGGTCGGCCAGAACGTCTACGCCGAGAACGTCGACCCAGAACGGATGATCGCCGGCACCAACTGGTACCGGATGAACGACGAGGAGTACGTGCACCACGCCTGGTGGCGCACGCGCCTGTGCCACACGCTCTCGCCGGCCGGCCTGCCGCACCTGGTGCCGGAGATCTCGGCACGTCAGGCGTTCTACCTGCAGTGCTGTCTGGTGGGCGGCATGGACGCCCCGTGCCTGTACATGCTGCACTCGTCTGATCCCGAGCCTGTCGCCATCGGTGCGTTCCAACGCTGGGCCGAGGAGGCGCCCGTACTTCCCGATGGTTCGGTCTTCCCGTGGTGGTGGAACATGCGCACGCTGTTCCTGTGCCTGGAGGCTGGCGGCGGCGACCTCGCAGCCTCACCGCTTGCTGCCCCTCTGGCCATCGCGTATGACCACGCAGGAGAGCGACTTGCTCGCTTCAACGGTCTCATCCCCGGCGGCGAATTCATCGAGGGCAGCCATCTCGCCACATTGGCCGGCGCCGCGAACAGTTCGGCGGCGGGGCTCGGTGTGGCTCGCGCCCTCGTCGACGCGGGTGTCGAGTTCGATGTAGTCGACGTCTCGCGCAGCACGGTCGACCGCTACCCGATGGTGGTCGTGCCAACGATGTCAGTGATGTCTCGGGTGGGTCAGCAGCGGCTGGCCGACAGGGCACAGGCGTCGCCCGGCAGCGTGTGTGTTGCAGGCGAACCGCCCGAGTACGACGAATGGCTGCAACCCTGTGCCCTGCTGTCCGAGCTGCCCAGCTTCGAGTGGCCTGACGCCAGTGGCCTCGGTGTCGATGTCGGGGTGCGCGTCGGCGGCTCGGGCCGCCGCTATGTGACCGCGGTCAACCGTTCGGCGGAGATCTGGCAAGGTGACGTCACGAACGTGCCGATGGCGATTGCCGCTGCATCCGTCTCGTGGATGGCGCTCGAATCCGTCGTCACCGGAGCGCCCGATGCCGTGATCGCAGCGTTGCTGCACGGAACTGATGCTCGCGCCGGCGCCCTGCGGAGCTCGGCCGGGCAGACGGCAATTGCTCACCTCGGTGATGCATGGCATGTGCTGCACAGTGAGTCGTGCACCGTCGTAGTGCCGGCAGCTGCAGGGCTGAGTGCCTGGCGCGTCACCCTGGCGGGCAAGGTGCTGAGCGCAGGTGAGGTTGCCGCCGATGGCACGTTGGCGCTGATCCACCTCGACGATCGCGGCCACACCGATCGTTACGTACTGGGCGACCGCGATGCCGCCGAGGCTGTGGCCGAGCCGGTGCGCCACTACCAGCTCAGCACGCTGGCGGCGGTCACCGACATGTGTGCCGCCATCGGCGTCTCCGCCGGTGAGGTCACGCATCGTCTGCGGCGTGCCCGCAGCGCAATGGCAGCAGGTTCGGCGACCGCTGAGCAGGTGTCGTCGATCGACCCACTGACGCGCATCGCGGTGCGCATGAACGACCTCCGATTGGGTGAGTCATGAATGATGTTCTTCGTCTCGACGACGGCTGGGAGCTGGCAGTTGCTGCCAGCGGCCCCTGGCAGCCCACCACTGTGCCGGGTAACTGGTATCTCGACGGCATCGACGGGCCCGAGACCGTGTGGTATCGCTGCACATTCGTCATACCCGACACCCTTGCCGGGTTGTATCACCGACTGAGGTTCGGTGCCGCTGACTACAGCGCGGAGGTGCACCTCGACGGCGTCTCGCTGGGTGGCCACACGGGCGGATTCGCTCCGTTCGTCTTCGACGCGCGCCTGGCAGCCGGTGCACACGAGCTGGTGGTTGCGGTGCACTGCCCGACCGACGAGTTCGAGGAGGTGTGGCCGCACAGCAAGACAACCCTTCGCGGCGTGATGGGCCACCACGACGCACGGCCGGGTGGGTGGACGACACGTGGCCAGGAGCGATCCAGCGGCGGTTTGTGGGGCGAGGTGACGCTCACTGCGCACCGGATGGTGGCCATCGAGCGGGTCGGGTTCACCACGGCACTCGTCGGCGCCGATGCGGACGTCGAGAGCACGGTCGGCGTCCATCTGTTCGGCACGATGCCGCAGTGGGTGACTGTGCGGTTGGCGCTGCTCGACGACGAGAACCTGGCGTACGAACTGTGGACCGATACGTGGCTGCAGCCGGGCAACAACCAGGTACGCGTCTCGGGTTCGCTGGCCGCGCCGCGCCTGTGGTGGACCTGGGACCACGGCGATCCGTTCCGCTATCGGCTGCAGACCACGGTCGAGGTCGATGACGGCGGCACGACCGAGATGGTCGCCATCGACGACCGGCTGGTAGGCGTCCGGTCGATCGAGGTCGGCAGCGACTGGGTGTGGCGCCTCAACGGTCGCCCGATGTTCATCCGCGGCATCAACTACATCGGCGAACACTGGCTGTCCGCGATGACCCCGGATCGAGCTGCGGCAGATGTGCAGCTCGCTGTCGGCGCACATCTGAATGCGATCCGCGTCCACGCTCACGTCACCGCGCCCGCCGTCTACGACGCGTGCGATGCGGCGGGCGT
>Ga0105048_10013640_pt1 | contig 12694 bp, 12 predicted proteins | sample MAT05_FD_78382 | JGI IMG/M metagenome (GOLD analysis project Ga0105048, IMG submission 78382) | Freshwater microbial communities from Lake Fryxell liftoff mats and glacier meltwater in Antarctica - MAT-05 | ecosystem: Environmental > Aquatic > Freshwater > Ice > Liftoff microbial mat | place... | reverse complement strand
CTTATTTTCAATTTTTCTCCTGCCAAAATATTTATGGGTGATACCGGTTCGCTTATTTTGGGTTTGGTAGTATCCGTATTAATCATCCGGTTTATTGAATTTGCACCCACAGCCCCTGTTCTAGCCTTTCAATCGGCTCCGGTTGTTGGTTTTGCTATTTTGTTTATACCCCTTTTCGATACCCTGCGTGTTTTCAGCATCCGAATGTTAAAGGGCATGTCGCCTTTTACGCCCGACCGTAACCATATACATCATATTCTACTCGACAAGGGTTTAAGCCACCGTATGGTGACTTTATCACTTGTTTTTGCCAATCTCATCATGATTATGTTAGGTGGTTTAGGAAGTTTTATTAATGTCCACTTTTTGTTAGGCGGTATTCTTTTACTTGGTTTTAGTACTGTAGGTTTACTGGCACTCGCTAAAAACAAGTCTGGTTTGCGCTCTGTGGCCGGCATTGAAGGGGACAAAGTCAAAGAAGCCAAAAAAATTCGCATCATTACAGTTGGAAGCAAGGCGGCGGCAAACGATTTGTGACCCGTTATCGTTGCAACTAATTTCTTCCACCAAAAATTTCCAAGGTAGCAGCAGTGAATTGCCGACCAATTTCTTTTGGTTGCCCCTTGTTATATTTGCTCCTGCCAAAACAGCAATATATGACCACAGAAGATTTAGAATTAATATTGATGGAGTCGGAATCATCGATGGAAAAAGCAATTGCACACCTTGAGACCGAGCTTACGAAAGTGAGGGCAGGCAAGGCTACCCCTTCTATGCTTGATGGCATAGGTTTGGAATACTATGGCAACCATGTGCCAATAAGCCAGGTGGCCAATATATCGGTAATGGATGCCCGTACCATAAGTATTCAGCCATGGGAAAAGAACATGCTCGGACCTGTAGAAAAGGCAATATTACAGGCTAACATTGGCGTTACACCTTCTAACGACGGTAATTTTATCCGAATTTTTTTACCCCCGCTTACCGAAGAAAGGCGGAAAGAATTGGTTAAAAGAGCCAATGGCGAAGGCGAACATGCAAAAGTGGCGGTTCGAAATATTCGGCGGGATGGCATAGAGAAAATAAAGAAGCTGCAAAAGGATGGCCTTAGTGAAGATGCTTGCAAAGATGGTGAAGGAAATGTACAAACAGCAACCGATAAGGCAATAGCATTAATAGATAAACACCTCGCCGCAAAAGAGAAAGATATTATGACAGTGTAGGGATTTGTAGATTAGTTTACTTATTGGTTGGTTAAGCATCATGTTCCACCAAACAACTATTCACCCCATTAAATAATCACCAACTAACTATTTCCCCTGCCCACCATTCTTTTTGCCTGCTCTTTTATTTTTTTAAAATCAAGGTTGGCAAGATAGACACCGCTTAAAATTATTAACAAGCAAACTATCTGCGCAATTGTAATGGATTCTCCATATACAATACCCCAACCCACAGCCACAAACGGGATACCATAAGTAACAAGCGAAGCGAAGATTAGCCCACCTCTTTTCATAAGTACATAAAAAATAACTGAAGCAAACGCGGTTCCCAGCACCCCAAGCAATATAGAAGCTCCGGTTGCCTGTAAGTATGCTATTTCCCTTATGGGGAGGGAGAAAAAGCCCGTGAACCAAAGAATAAATGCTGAGGGAAGGGTGAGTGCCGAAAATGCAAAAGCTACTATTACAGTAGATGAGACCCCATGTAGTTTTTTTTGTACCATATTTACATTAATACCATATAGCATAGTGGCCAATACTATTAAACCGATGTAGGCTACGTGGCCCGGCCCCTGATTTTTTTTAGCCAAAAATAATAATACAGAACCCGAAAAACCCAGAGCAATTCCCCATGCTTTATTTTTCGGAACTCTATTGCCATACATTACCAGGCCGGCTAAAATAACAAAGATGGGAGTAAGTGCATTAAGCATCCCGGCGAGGTTGCTATCTATTTTTGTTTCGGCTATACAAAACAAAAATGCCGGAAAAAAACTGCCCATTACGCCCGAAAGAATTATATAGCCTGAAAGTCTTAAAGGAATTTTTTTCCATTGTACAATGAGAACGGGAAACAGAATAATACCCGCTGCCAGTATTCTTATAGCGGCTACCTGATACGGAGTAAGCAGGGCAGCACCACTGGAATTGTACAGCCCTAATTTCATCAGCACAAAAGAACTGCCCCATATTATGCATAGCACTATAAATATTGTCCAGTTGATTAATTTCTTCCGCATTGCTGTCAAAAATCTGATTAATACTCAATTAAAAAGAAAATATCATTTGGGTTAACCATTCAGCCTCAATTCTTATCTTAACCCTTTATTCACCAAAATTAGAACACTATGGGAATGTTTAAAGAATTTAAAGAGTTTGCCATGAAAGGCAGCCTTTTAGAAATAGCAGTTGCCTTTATAATGGGAGGGGCTTTTGGCAAGGTAGTCAGCTCATTTACCGATGGTGTAGTGGCACCGTTAATAGGATTGCTTACAGGTAAAAACCTAAACGAAAATGCCTGGAAAGTTAAAGAAGGAACAGCGGCTGTAACTGATGCATCGGGTAAAATCCTGTCTGCAGCGGTTCCGGATATAGTGGTTATGTGGGGTGCTTTTATTACCGCAGCCTTAGACTTTATCATTGTAGCCTTTGTGTTGTTCCTGATAATAAAAGGAATAAACAGTTTAAAGAAAAAAGAAGAGGCCGCATTTGCAGAGCCGTCTACTTTAGAAGTTCTGCTGGCAGAAATAAGAGATGCCTTGAAAAAATAGGCCAAAAAAAAATTTAACCTTTATATTTGTTCCGAACCGTTTGCGGTTCAGGATTCTTAACCAAATACCAAACACTGATATGAGAAAACTACTGTTGGCACTTGGAATAAGTGCATTCAGCATCGGGGCATTTGCACAACCCGATAAAGCGATGGCCGATATGGCCTTGTCTTCTAAAGACAACAAAGGAAAAACTAAAGGTGCTTGGACAACAGGTGGCTTGCTGTCTTTAAACGTAGCACAGGGTAGTAGTGAAAACTGGGCTGCTGGTGCCGAAAGATTTTCGTTAAGCATCAATGGGTATGCAAATCTCTTTGCTAACAAGAAATGGGGCAAAAACGCATGGGATAATAATCTCGATTTGAGTTATGGTATTTTAAATACTACTTCTCAGGGACTTAGAAAAAATGATGACCGTGTAGATTTTCTATCTAAGTATTCCCGTCAGATAAAGAAGAATTTAAATTTTGCAACGCTTCTTAATTTCCGCTCCCAGTTTGCTGATGGTTTTGATTATTCGGGACCTACAAAGCGCCGTATTTCAGGTTGGTTTGCACCGGCTTATATAACACTCGGCCCCGGTTTTGAATGGAAGCCTACTTCATGGTTCAGTATTTTTGCTTCACCTGCCTCAGCACGTGTGGTATTGGTTACCAATCGACCTTATAGTTTTCAATTTCAGGGAGGTGTAAAGCCCGATGGATCTGCAGAAACGCCCCTCGCATTGAATTATGGCGTTGATCCCATCCGTAAAGTTGATTTTCAATTAGGCGCCTTTGTTTCGGCTGGGTTTAATAAGGAAATATTTAAAAATGTAAGCTACAAAAGCCGGTTTGACGTCTATTCCAACTACTTACAATCAAGCCCTCTAAACCTTGATGTTTTCTGGACAAATGCCATTGTAATGAAAGTAAATAACTGGCTGAACGTAACGTATAATATTGATGTTATTTACGACGATGATATCAGGCAATTTGGACCTAATAAAAATGCTGCCCGTACGCAGTACCGCTCATTATTAGGTGTTGGTCTAGCTACCAGGCTTTGATAACTACAACTTTTCCACAAACATATTTGCAAGTCCCTCCGGTATCGGGGGGACTTTTTATTTAGGCTATCTTGCCACCCATTACTCATTAATTAAAGGCACTTTTATTTTGTAGTAAAAGCTACCGACGGTATTGAAAAATGATGTAATTGGCTATAAACTATCTCTCAAAATTTGAACACGTAAAAAATTGAACACCACAGCATATCAAATTAGATTACCTCAGTTTGAAGGGCCTTTTGACCTACTGTTATTCTTTATAGAACGAGACGAACTGGACATTTACAACATTCCCATAACCAATTTGACCAATGATTTTTTGGTTTTTATCCACACTCAGGAGAGCCTGAATATTGAACTCAGCAGCGAGTTCATACTATTTATCAGTACCCTTATGCGGATCAAAGCAAAGATGCTTTTGCCACGCAAAGAGATAGATGCAACAGGCAACGAAATAGACCCACGCCAGGAACTGGTAGATAAAATTTTAGAATACAAAAAATTCAAAGAGGCTTCAGTTAGACTTGCTGAAATGGAAGCTACAAGAATGCTGATGTTTAAACGCGGCAACCTGCAAACTGATATAGCGGCAATTGGCGAGGAGAACAGCGAAGGCACGGAGATACAAGCCATCACCATGTTCAAGCTAATGAAGGCTTTTGAAAAGGTAATGAAACGTGTGTACGAACGCAATAATAAACCCCAACATGTGGTGTTTAAATATCATCACACAATGGAAGGCACAAAGGATTATGTACTACATACAACCCGCCTGCAACAAACTGTAAGTTTCGAAAAAATATTTGAGGTATGCCAGGATCGTATCCACGCCATTTTTCTTTTCCTCAGCCTGCTGGAACTTTGCCAGCAGCAGTACATGACTATTATAACCGGAGAAGGACGAAACAACTTTTTTGTAGAATGGAACAACGAGAGACCTACAGATGTAGCTGACCTATTCACTATTGCCAGTATCAACCAAAGTCCCAGTTTAAATTAAGGCTTCAGTTAAGCAACCTTTGGGAAGAAGGTAAGAAATTACAAACTGGCAAATCTGTCACTTGTAAGCAAAAGTTCATTGTGGCATCTATTTTGATGTTTAAACATTGATTTTAAAAAACAAACTATGAAAACAATATTTTACCCGGCGGGTGAACGTGGTCACGCCGATTTTGGTTGGTTAAATGCCCACCACTCTTTCAGTTTTGGTCAATGGTACAATCCTGAAAAAATGAATTTTGGTGCATTAAGGGTTTTAAATGATGACCTAATTGCCGGCGGTGCGGGGTTCCCTACCCATCCGCATGATAATATGGAAATAGTAACCATACCGCTAAGCGGTGCCATAGCTCACAAAGACAGTACCGGTGGTAATGGCATCATCAATGCAGGCGATGTACAAATATTGAATGCCGGCACTGGCGTAAGGCATAGCGAATACAATGCATCAGCCACGGAAACATTGAACTTGTTACAGTTGTGGGTTTTTCCAAAGCAGCAAAACATAAAGCCCCGTTACGAACAAAAAAGTTTTAAAACTGGTGATCGCAAAAACAAATGGCAGGTGGTAGTAAGTCCAAACGAAAAGGATGGCGGCTTGTGGATAAATCAGGATGCCATTTTCGCCCTTACCGATTTGCAGGCAGGCAATGATATTCGCTATGAAAAAAGTTTTCCAAACAATAGTGTCTATTTTTTCTTAATTGAAGGGGTTGTAAAAATTGGTGACCAGGTATTGGAAAAGAAAGATGCACTAGCTATATCTGAAGCTGATGGCATTAAAATAACTGCAACTTCAGATGCCAAATTGCTTTGTATAGAAATACCAATGCTGAAGTAGGTAGCAAAAAAAAGGTTGTTCGAATTAGGATAGTCTCCGGAAATCAAATATTTTCAACGCGTTTCTTTCATTTAATGCTGCAATCCTTCACCATCTCCAACCTTCCCGAGGCCGTTCAATCATTCATCCAACAAATCGGCACCCATAATACCATTGCCTTCCATGGGCCAATGGGTGCAGGCAAAACCACTTATATTACCGCCCTGTGCAAATCGCTGGGCGTAGCAGAAACAACCGGCAGCCCTACTTATTCCATCATTAACCAATACAAAACAGCGGCAGGCAAAATAATTTACCACATGGATTGGTACCGTCTTAACGACGAAGACGAAGCCATTGCCGCTGGTGTAGAAGAAGCTTTATACAGCGGCCATCTCTGTTTTATAGAATGGCCGGAGAAAGCAGAAGGACTGCTGCCTCCCGACACTTTGCATGTAATCATTGAAGCAATAGACGCCGACACCAGAAAAATCGTAATTTGAATTTTTTAAGGACTTGTTTAATCAGCCTGTTCAGCAAAATAGTAAATCAAAAATCCGTAATCTTAAATCGCCATGGCTTCCTCCAAACCTGTAATCAGCGGTTCTTTCAGTTACGAAACCCTGGAAGAGACCCTCGATGTAAAAGCCCGGGAGGCAGAACTGTTTATTGGTATTCCCAAAGAAACGGCCTTTCAAGAAAACCGGATTGCACTTACACCTGAAGCGGTGAGCGTACTGGTAAGTAATGGGCACGATGTGTGGATAGAAAGCAAAGCTGGTATAGGCAGCCGCTACACCGACAACGATTACAGCGAGGCTGGGGCCAAAATAAAATACAGTAAACAGGAGATATACGATTGTGATGTCTTGGTAAAAAGTGCGCCGGTTACCGAAGATGACTTACCACTTCTTAAAAGAAACCATACTATTATCTCCCCCATCCACATAAGTGCCATGAAAAGTGAGATACTGGAACAGATGATGGAGAAAAAAATAACGGCATTAAGCTTTGAGAACCTAAAAGATGAGAACGGCACCTACCCAATAGTAAGAAGCATGAGCGAAATTGCCGGGAGTGCATCTATGCTCATTGCCGGACAGTATTTAAGTGCGGCCGGCCATGGCAAAGGGGTTTTGCTGGGGGGCATTAGTGGCATACCACCTACCAAAGTTATTATACTGGGAGCCGGTGTTGTGGGCGAATTTGCAGCACGGGCTGCACTAGCCATGGGCTCCTCGGTAAAGGTTTTTGATAATAGCGTTTATCGGTTAAAGCGTTTACAGGATACTATGGGTCACCGAATATGGACTAGCGTATTGGAACCACGTATTTTGGCCAAGCAACTAAAAACTTGCGAAGTGGCCGTAGGTGCATTGAGCAGCCAAAACGGTCGTACACCCATGATAGTAACAGAGGAAATGGTGGCGGCCATGCGCCCATGCAGTGTTATTATTGATGTAAGCATAGACCGGGGAGGCTGCTTTGAAACCAGTGAAATAACCACTTTTGAAAAACCCACTTTTGAAAAACATGGCGTTATTCACTATTGTGTACCCAATATCCCCAGCAGCTTTAGCCGAACGGCCAGCCATGCCATAAGCAATGTAATAATGCCATTACTATTAGAGATTTCTGATGCTGGTGGTTTTGAAGATTACGTGTGGAAAAACTTCAACAGCCGTAGCGGGGTGTATTTGTACAAAGGCTCCCTTACTAATTTTCACCTCAGCGAAAGGTTTAACCTTAAATACACTGACCTTAATTTGTTGTTTGCAAGCCTGGGTTAAATGCGAAATGGCGATCAATATAACCGGTTGGTGGGTTTCAATCCATAAAAAATTCCAGGGCTGTTTATGTGTTACTCACATGCCATCTTCCCAATTCGGGTTGCATGTCTCCCTCCTTCAAACTCAGTAGTCATAAAAGTTTCAATCATTTGCTCAGCCAACGCTTCGGCCACAAAACGGGCAGGGATGCAGATGATGTTAGCGTTGTTGTGCAGCCGCACCAGCTTAGCCACTTCGTTTTGCCAGCAAAGCCCGGCACGGACGCCCTGATGTTTATTGGCCGTTATGGTTACGCCATTGGCACTACCACAAAGTAAAATGCCAAAAGCCACTTCGCCTGATTCTACTGCCAAAGCCACCGGGTGGGCATAGTCGGGATAATCCACACTCTTATTTTCATAAACCCCATGGTCGCTTACCTTATAGCCTTTCGCATTTAGCCATTTTACAAGGGCTGTTTTATATTCAAAACCAGCATGATCGCTACCAATGGCTATTGGTTTGGTAAGGTCAAGGTTAGTTGATTGGCTGATTGGTTGATTGGTTTCCATAATGGTTTTATTTTAGTCGAAGCTTTTGGTAACTGCATTCGGTATCGTAAGCGAATGTTATTGAGCTATAAGACAGGCGAACCTAATCATTGAATTACTTATCAACCGTTCCTAACTCCACTCCTCCTTATCTTTCTGTTCAACTTTTTTCATTACCCGCATGCTCACCAATATACTCAGCTCGTAGAGGCAAATTAGTGGAACTACTACAATCGTTTGGCTCATCCAGTCGGGTGATGGGGTGATGATAGCGGCAATCATTAACAGTGCTACATAGGCATACTTACGGTAGTCCCTTAAAAATTTGGGCGTAACAAGGCCTATCCGGGTTAGCACAAAACTAATAACGGGCAGTTCAAAAGCCAGGCCGCTGCCCAAGGTAATATCCATCATGTTATCTATGTAATCGCTAATGGTGGGCTTGGTTTCAATTAGGTTTTGGGTGCCTATTTTAAAGTTGGCTAAAAAATTAAAGGTAAAAGGAGCCATTAAGAAATAACCAAAGGCAACACCCACAAGAAAGAAAAAGCTCACCCAAAAAATAGCCCCCTTTGTATTTTTTAATTCGCCAGGCTTAAGGGCAGGTTTTAAAAACTTCCAAAACTCCCAAAAAATGTAGGGGAAGGCAATAATAAAACCCATTACAAAAGAAATGGTAATGCTGCTCAAAAACTGCCCGCCAAATGTGGTGGCCTGCATGGTAATATCCATCGAAGGCATACAAAGGCTTTTGCCCATGCCCAATTTTTGCCCAAGTCTGCAAAACCAATCGTAGGTAACAAAATTATTTTGTATGGGCCCAAGTATAATAGTATCGAACAAAAAATCCCGGTACAGAAAACAAGTAACGCCCAGAATTACAATGGCGATTACCGATCGCATAATATGCCAGCGCAATTCTTCCAGATGATCCACGAAACTCATCTCCTCTTTGCCGTCTTTGTTCCGCCGATTCAAAAAATTTAAAGCCACTTTTCAGATTTTTTTATAAAGTACGGCAAATGTACGGGCGGAGGTTCAGTTGGCAGTTTTTCAGTTGGCTGAGAACATAGCATACATTAAGTATGGGGTTATGTATAAGCAGCTACCTTTTATAAAACCTTTTTAATGCCATAGACTAATAGACACCTACGAAGCAAAACCGCCTGAAATACTATATAAGCGATTTTCATTTCTGTTTTAAGCTGACAGTTTTTTGGGAATTGGCAATTTTTAAACGTTTGAAAAATCGCCAATTGGTGGGATGGTCAAAAAAAAGTTTAATAGCAACCTTCGGATAAATGAAGCTCCGTTGGTACGCAGGGCACTTGCATTTTAAAGTACCAATTGTTTTAAGGTTTAAATACCATTTGATACTTTATGAATCGCTTATGAAATTGCATACATAGAATACGAACAGCTATAGTGAGAATAAACAACTTAAAAGAATGAAAACTTGCAAGCCTATTTTTTTAGACCTAAATTGCCCTTACAAGTCCGATTTATTATGGTTGGTAAAATCTTTAACGGCAGGGAATCCTTAACATTTACTCATTATACCCATCAAGGTTAATAAAAAAATAATTGCCTGATTCTAATGCCGGTTTTCATTAGCCTCAAAAAAGCTATGAAGTCATATTTTACCAAAAAAAATTAAATAGCCCTTTATAAAGACTGTTACAAATTACTGCCGATTACTTGTGCCGAATTTCTATTTTTGAAAAAACGCTTGCTACTATGACCAACGAAAAACGCCTGTTCGATTGCATTGACCTGCAATTAGAAAAATTTCCGAAAGATGATATGCTGGTGGCCAAAGAAAATGGCCATTGGAAAAAATACGGAACGCAACAAAGCAAAGAAATTATTGACAATTTTAGCGCAGGGTTACTAGCCCTTGGCCTCAGTGGCAACGGTATGACAGCCGAAGCACAGGACAAAGTGGCCCTGATAAGCAACAACCGGCCTGAGTGGATTTTTGCCGATTTGGCTTGCCAACAAATAGGCGTACCCATTTGCCCCATATACCCCACCACCAACCCGTTGGAACTGGAGTTTATACTCAACAACGCTGCGGTAAAATATGTGTTTGTAAGCAGCGACGACCTCTACCAAAAAGTGCAAAGCGTATGGCCAAAAGTGACAACGCTCATTAATGTATTTACATTTAATAAAGTAGAAGGTGCCGACCATTGGGGGCAAATAACCGACATGGCTACCCCGGCATTAAGGCAACAGGTAGAAACCATAAAAGCCACCATTACTGAAGACACCATCGCCACTATTATTTATACCAGCGGCACCACCGGTACACCCAAGGGCGTAATGCTGAGCCATGGTAACATTGTAAGTAATGTCCGCAATTCCAAAGAGAGTTTCCCTTTTGAAGATGCGCCGCAATCGAAGGTGCTAAGCTTTCTGCCGCTGAACCATATTTTCGAAAAATGCTGCACTTATATCTACCTGTTTAGCGGCATAAGTATTTGGTATGCCGAAAGCCTGGAAACCATTGGCGATAATATGAAAGAAGTGAACCCAGATGGCTTTACCACCGTGCCACGGCTGCTGGAAAAAGTGTTCGAGAAAATAATGGAGAAAGGTGCCAAACTTACCGGCATCAAAAAGAAATTGTTCTATTGGGCGGTGGAGCTAGGCTTTAAATACGACAACCTGAAAAGCGGAGGCGCTTGGTATAACATGCAACTGGCTCTTGCCAACAAACTCATTTTTAGCAAGTGGCGTGAAGCATTGGGCGGCAATGTAAAATACATCATCACTGGTGGGGCGGCCTGCCAGGTGCGGCTTTTGCGCATATTTAATGCGGCCCGGATACCCGTGTATGAAGGTTATGGCCCTACCGAAAACAGCCCTGTAATAACCGTGAACCGCAAAGAAAAAGGCGGTACTAAATTTGGCACTGTAGGCCCGCCATTAAATGGACAGGAAGTAAAGCTGGCCGAAGACGGGGAGATAATGGTAAAAGGCCCCAGCGTAATGAAAGGTTATTACAAACGCCCCGATTTTACAGCCGAGACCATGAAAGATGGCTGGCTGCTAACTGGCGACATTGGCGTTTGGGTTGACGATAAATACCTCAAAATAACCGACCGTAAAAAGGAACTCTTTAAAACAAGCGGGGGTAAATATGTGGCACCTCAGCCCATAGAAAATAAGCTGAAAGAATCGCCTTTTGTGGAGCAGGTAATTGTGGTGGGAGCCGAGCAAAAATTTGTGGGCGCATTAATTGTGCCCACCTTCTCAACACTTAGGGAATGGATGAGGGAAAAGCAGATTCCATTTACCACCAACGAAGCTGCCATACACGACCCCAAGGTGTTAGCCTTATTTAGAGAGTTGGTGGAAAGTTTCAATACCTATTTTAACCATGTGGAGCAGATTAAGAAATTTGAATTACTGGCCAACGAATGGAGCATAGACACAGGTGAGATGACCCCCAAGATGAGCCTTAAAAGAAAGGTGATTATGGAGAAGTACAAGGGTGCAGTGGAAAGGATTTATGATTAGGATTCGCCATTGGCTTAATCAGTTTTTAAGTCAATTTTTGGGCACTTTTTTTAACAGACTGACACCGAAGGATGCACGACGGGTTTGTACCCCAGCTTAAAAATTCTTACGATTGATGTTGGTGTGAGTAAACATACTTCTGTATTGGGCAAAGCATTTATTGATTCTTCATAACCCTCTATTCCCCATTTAAGCAATTTACGTCCATACCATAAATAAGTGTTTGTGGTATTGTTCTTTAAAGCCACCATTGTGCCATTAGGCAATGAAGAAACGTTAGCTGTCTGGTAATGCTTTTCTGTTTGTAATGCCATCCTTTCTTTGTGCAGTAATGCATCTATTGTTTTCATGCTTTCATTGGGCCAGCCAAAATAACCATCATTAGCCTGTAGCCAAAGCGCCTTGAATATTTTAAAATCTTTGTTGCGGCAAAAAGCACAAGGCCTGTGGCCTGCGGCAAAAGCAGTTGCTTCATCCAGCAAAAAAAGCCCGGTCCATTTTCTCCCGGTCATCACTTTCCGTCTTACATTTTTATAATTCAATGTACAGGTGATCCAGGCTTTTGAAACGAAAGGCTTTATTATTTGGCGATAGGCGTTATGGATAATGCCCCGGTTGCCGGTGAACATGCCTCGCTGTGGTATGGATACAATTTGCCCGAAGGGCCTAACACGGTTTTGCAGGGGAGTAATTATTGCCACGCCGTTTCAATTTAAAGTCAATGACCTAATGCCTCAACGACTTTAGAACAGTTTACATACTGATGCCTTTTGCCAAAGCACCATAAGCCACGGCACATATCTCGTCTTTATCGTTAAAGATGTTTACCATGCCAAAAACACGGTTACCCACCACCTGTTGCAGGCCTGCAACGGCTTTGAGCGATTTGCCATGTACGGGCTTGAGATAGTGGATGGTAAGCTGAGCTGTGGCCGTCATGCCATCCTTGTAGTACGAAAGACCCAGCAGGCCGAGCGATACATCTGCTAACATACTAATGATGCCGCCATTGGCGGCTGAAGTGCCGATGCCGCCTTGGTGAATATCCTGCAGTTCGGCTATTAATGCCACCGGCTGCATGGGTTCGCTAAGGTCTATAAGCATGTTTTGGTGCTTTAGCTGCACACTCTTGTTAAACATGTTTTCTATCTCTTTCCATTTTCCCTGTACGGCAAGGTCACGAAATTTATGAAGGTTGGCTAAGTCCAT
>Ga0105048_10013639_pt1 | contig 12696 bp, 12 predicted proteins | sample MAT05_FD_78382 | JGI IMG/M metagenome (GOLD analysis project Ga0105048, IMG submission 78382) | Freshwater microbial communities from Lake Fryxell liftoff mats and glacier meltwater in Antarctica - MAT-05 | ecosystem: Environmental > Aquatic > Freshwater > Ice > Liftoff microbial mat | place... | reverse complement strand
CCAACAATTCTTCAACCACAACGCCTGGATCCCCGCCACCACCACCGGCCCCGCCCCCTGAAACCTCACCCACAGCGCGCCACAACCAGGCGGACACCTGAACAGTTACGATTGTGTAAGCAGGAGGGGCTGACCGGCGTTCGCCTACACGATCTACGCCACTTCGTCGCGTCGCAGTTGCTCAGCGCAGGTGTTGACGTTCGCACCGTCGCAGGCCGGCTCGGCCACCGCAACGCTGCGACAACTCTCAACGTCTACGCCCACTTCCTCGAACAGTCGGACCGTGCCGCCGCCGATGTCATGGGCCAGCTCATCGCGAGATTTCGATGATTGCCGCTCGCGACATTCGTTGATCGCCCACACCCGAGGCCGCTGCGCCCCGCGGCCAACGATAGCCAAATTGCCGCAGCCCATGGTGCTCGCTTCCTTGGTGCGCACGATGCCCGTGGTGGTCCGGACCGACCCCTGTGCCGCGATGCCCTGGCGGGTATGGTCGCTTCGGGGGCACACGTACAGGAGGCATTCGTGAAAATGAGACGCAAGTGTGCAACATGGGTAGGTCTGGTGACAGCCGTTGCTGCGGTAACGATGTCGGCGTCACCCGTATCGGCGATCCACACCTCGTGGAACGTTTTCTTCACTGGTAGTGGTGCGACCTGGAACGTTCAACCGGTTGTCGGAACGGGCGAGTCCCGTGCATGGGCGACGTGTAATAGCAACGGCCTAACCCAGTACGGGCCGTGGAAGACCTTGAACCTCACGTCGTCTACGACCTGTGGTCCGCAGGGCGTCGGGCCAAAGGGCTTGCAAACCCGCTGATGGTAGCCGTCGGCAGGAGCCTGTGGCTGAACTCGTTGGTCGCGCTCGTTGCCGTCGTTTCATCATGCGGCTCCGCGCGCGACGACGCGGTCGGCGCCACCAAGGTGATCTCTGTTCCCGGGGTCTCGCTGCCCACCAATCTGCCGGAGAGGCAGAAGGAAGCTCTCGCTGATGGCGCTGTGACGCTGGCCGAGTACTCACAAGCCTTCGAGTTGTTTGCTGATTGTTCCCAGAGTGCCGGGGCCGCGTTAGGGAACGTGCAGACAAGCCCACTGTCGGGTCTGATCAGCTACGGCGTGCCAGCCGGGAATATGTTGGGCGTGCCCGGCCAGGCGGACCCTTCTCCGGTCGGGCAGTGCTACGAGGAGCTGTTCTCGTTCATCGAGTTGGTGTTCCAGGTCACGGATCCAGCCGTGCTCCAGCAGGGCATCGACGAGCAGAATCAGCAGTTCGCGATCGAGGGCGTGCCGTGCTTAGTGAAGAACGGCGTCGAGCCCCCAACATCGATTGACACGTCGACCCAGGAAGGGTTGGACTGGATGACAGAGTTTGCCGAACTGGCTCAAGCCGGTAGGTGTTGACGAGAATTTCTTACCGAGCATCGCGAGCGCCGTGGCACCTGGCCCTAAGATCCCCTTATCGTGGCTCAACGGTCTTTGATCGCTTCGAGGGTGCTGTCGATCGTGCGATTCGCTTGCGAGCGTGCCAGGATGGCGGCGCAGCCAACGATGGCAATCCCACCTCGGGCGAGCGAAGCGTACCCCACCCGGAGTTCCTCGCCTCTGGCGTCGGCGCGACTGCCGAGAATACTGATCGTAGCGATGCTCAGCATCGCGGCAACCAGGATGATCAAGGCCAACTCAAGCGTGGCGAGTGCCCAGATGTGGCGTCGCTTGATGCCACCGATGGCATATAGCGCGTGATCGGACCGCCGAAGTCGAAGATGAAGGGCCCCGAGAGCGATGAACGTAAGACTTGCGACCGCCCAGTAGTACTGCGAGGGACGAGTCGCGAATCGGTGTGGTGGCGCTTCGAAACGATCAGCGGACGCGAGCACCCACTGCCGGGCGAAGCCTGCGATGGCCGGGAGAGCGATGTCGACGGACCGAATGACGTAGTCCCGGCGGGGTGTTTCGACGAACAGGAAGCAGGCGCTGGCTGGTCCGGCGCGCGCATCCCAGATGACCAGGCCGGCCGAGAGGCCATTTCCGAATGCCGACAGTGGCACAGTGAGAGAGTTGACGTCATGCGTCTCGGCGCCGTCGTCAACCAGCCGAAGCGGATACTCCAACGGTCCGGGCGAGGAGGCACCGGACTTGACGTCGACAAGCGCCTGTGCTGAGGTCCACCCGGCCAGAGCATTGGACTCGACGAGCGCGACGAACTCCGAGAGGTCGCCGCTGGCATACCGAACTGATAGTCCCGGTCCTCCGGCAGTCCAGAGATGGATCGGTTCTGGCTCACTCATGGCGACGGCGGCGCGGACGCCGTCAATGCTGCCGAGTTGCGCGCAAGTGCGCGTTGACAACGCTGTGCCGCCAGCTCCGGCCTGCGTGACCAGCAATGTGGCGTAGCCAGCGCCAATGAGGTCGCGCTCGTAGGAACGAATCGTCGTGGTTGCGTTGATCTCTGCGACAGCCGATCCAACCAACATCGCCGCAACAGCGAAGACCATTCCAAGCGTCACGGCTGGGCGGGCGAACGAGTTGGCCGCCGCCTCGGCGGCCAGGCGCAACATGGTCACCCGTGGTCTACGCGGCATGTAAGCCCGACTCGTCCAGGCGAAGTATCCTCGCGTCGCTTGGAACCGAATCTCGATCGTGAGTGACGACTACTGCGCTGCGGTTTTGATCACGCGCCTGCTCGACCAATGTACTCATGACTAGTCTTGCGTTGACACGGTCGAGCTGGTTAGTCGGCTCGTCGGCGAGGATCACGGGTCGAGTACACGAAAGCGCTCGCACCACTGCGAGGCGTTGCAACTCACCGCCGGATAGCTGCCCTGCTCGAGCGCTGGCGAGCGCATCGATACCGACGAGACGCAACATTTCGCGCGACAGACCAGATGCGACTTTCGTTGACGTACCGTCGAGGCGGGCGAACAGCATCGCATTTGCCAACACCGTCCGAGCGTTGAGTGAGTTTAGCGTTTGAAGCACCCAAGCGAACGGCGCTGGATGCACCGTTGTTGTCGTCACGTCGCCCACGGACGATCGCAGCACCCCACCGAGCAAAGCGAGCAACGTCGACTTTCCTGTGCCGGATGGTCCCTCGATGAAGATGACTTGGCCGAGCTCGACACTGAGCGTTACTCCTTCAAACAGGACCCGCCCAGTTGGAAGACGGTAGGCGAGGCCCGACGCAGTCAGCACGTCGTGGACCGATCTGGGTTGACGAGAACGTTGGCACCCGAGGCGAGCAATGCCGACCGCACGAAGACAGTCCCGACCGATGATGCCACCACCAACACTTCGACAGACCTTAGGTTTGTGGACTCGACCACGAACACACAAGTGCCCGACTCGGCCGTGACGATCGACGACGCTGGCACGGTGACAAGTCGCTCGGGAACCGCCAACCGGACCGCGCCGGTGGCGCTCGCCGGCAACCCTTCAGCCAGGAGACCCCGAGCACGAAGGACACGCTCCAGCTCGGCGACATCGCGGATGCGCCCCTCCTGATCGACGCTGGAGCGTCCTGGATCATCTAGCACCCCGAACACCAACTGAGCGTCAGGTGGCAGATCGACGGCATTGAGGTTGACGACGCCGTCGGTCAAGCGTGAGTCGACCGTGAGCACCTCTGCACCTGCCTGGATCATTTGTCCCGCCTGGACGCCGATGGACGTGGGCGTCAGCGCTGCGCCAACCCACAGCAGGTCCGCAGGTTCCACCGTGGCATCGACGACCGCACCAGCTGATGCCTGCCACCATCGGATCGCATCTCGCATGTCCGACGACGTCGGCGCGCCCTCGACGGCAGCGAAGAAGCCGAGCGTGCGCAGGAACGCAATGAACTCGTCGGTATCTCGCCCAACGGATCGCGACGTCACCGTCGCGGAGAGAGGCCGAGGTCCACAATAGGCGAGCACTGGGCGTGCATTGACCTCGAACGCTGCTACACCGCATGCAACCGGTTCCCCCGGCGATACATAGACGCCAGAAACCAGGCCGTCGCTGGCGGAACGCACTACGAACGGTTCCGACCACGTCAAGTCCACCGTCGTCGGTGCAGCCAGATCAGTCTCCATCGTCACCACAGCGACCGCCAGTGGATCAAGCTCGACGCTCGCTCGCGTGGCGTCGTCGTACCGTGCTAGCGGGATCGCCACCACTGCGAGACCGATGGCCCCGCCCAATAGCAGGACGGTCATCGTCGCCTGGGCCATGTGCGCCAACCTCCTCACGGGCGGCTACCTGAGGCTCGACGTGCTGAGGCCCAACTGGTACTGAGACGACCAATGCCTCTCATGACCTTATGGAACCACCGCGCAACCGTCGCCCGACCTGGATCTTGCAAGGCCATGGCCGACGACATCGTGCGGTCTTCCATCAGCTCGAAGCCACACATCCTCGAATCGGCATTCATTTGCAGCAACTCCAAAGTAGTTGTAGCCGAGACTACTGCAGCCCTCGCTCATTGGAACGCTCCCTCGCTTCATCAACAGGTAGCACTTGGTTTACGGTGGGAGAAGAGTGAGGCCTGCGGGGGGTAGTTGTCTCAACGGACAGCGAAGTGGCGACGGTCCAGCGTGAAAATGGTGCTGTCACCGAGTCGGCAAGGGCGATGACGGAAGCGTCGGTGCCGCCGAGGCGTAGGTCTGCGTACCGCTCGACGAGTTCCGCTGCCCGCCGCAGATCGTCGCTGGTTGGAGCTTTGATGACGTAGCGGGGAGACGCATCGAGCGGAGGAAGGCGGCCTCGGCGATCGATCCACCGGAGCGTTCGATCATGAACGTCGCCTCGGCCACCACCATCGCCGGAACGTGGAGCAGTTCCTTCGTTTCGGGTAACTGTTCAGGTGTCCGCCTGGTTGTGGCGCGCTGTGGGTGAGGTTTCAGGGGGCGGGGCCGGTGGTGGTGGCGGGGATCCAGGCGTTGTGGTTGAAGAATTGTTGGAGTGCTTCGAGTTGGATGACGCCGTGTTTGGTGGCGGTGGAGAGGTAGCTGCGTAGGGCGAGGAATGCTTGGGCGCCTTGTGTGCTGCGGAAGCCGCCAGAGATTTTTTGGTGGACTTTGACCATCCGGATATCTCGTTCGGCGAGGTTGTTGTCGAATGGCACAGCGAAATCGGTAGCGAAGCGCAATACGTCGCTGGTGTGGGTGTCGAGGCGTAACAGCAGGTTGGCGGCTTTGGTGCGTTTGGGTCGACCCTGTTTCCCGGTCGGGGCGGGTGGCGGGTTGGTGTGGTGGCCAGCAGCGATGATGGTCTGGTAGGCGGTGCGGATGTGGTTGAGTTCGCCGGCGTCGAGCCCGCTGGTCCCGTTGGTTTTGGCGGTGCATACCTGTTGCCAGGTGTCGCAGAGCAGCGCCAGAGACTGCGCAACCAGATAGCCCACCAGCACCGGTCGCGTTCTAATCATTCGCCAACCAGCGAGAACGCCCGATTCGTCGACCTCGTGCGGGTCGTCGGTAACCGGCTTCGGAATCGGGTCTGTGGGCGCACGCAGGAACAACATTGCGAATGCGATCGTGAGAAACGTTGCGGCGTCCACCGCAACAACGGTGTCTAAGCCACCAGTAGCGATCGCGATACCGCCGAGTGGAGCGCCCACGAGTCGAGCGATCGAACCGCCAGCGGAGAAGGCCGCACTTGCCTGCACAAGCTGATCTTCCGTGACCACGCCAGCGCCCATCACGAGTCGAAAGTCACGAATGCGCCATACGGATGGTGTGGACGCCATCCAGATCGGTCAAGTCTCACACGCCCCTTACGTACGACTACTCTCAATTTGTTCGCGCCATCAATCTTTGGGGAAGGCGGCGTTGTGGCCAGTTCTGGCCTGATCACGATTCTGTTTACCGACCTCGTTGGTTCGACCGCGCTTGCCCAGCAACTCGGCGACACGGCAGCCGACAAGCTGCGCCGCGACCACTTCGATCAACTGCGCCGCGCCGTTTCGGCGACGGGCGGCACCGAGGTCAAGACCATCGGCGACGCGATGATGGTTTCGTACAGCTCGGCGACCGACGCGATCGCGGGCGCAGTTGCAATGCAGCAGCGAGTGCACGCGAACAACAGCGCTGGCTCGCCCGCGGTACAGATGCGGATTGGCGTCAGCGCCGGCGACGCCACGTATGAAGAGGGCGACTGGTTCGGAACGCCGGTAGTAGAAGCGTCGCGCCTTTGTGATTCAGCGACCGGCGGCCAAATTCTCGTTGCCGACATCGTGCGCGTGCTTGCCGGATCGCGCGCCGGGCACGAAATGGTGTCGGTCGCCGACATTGAGGGCAAGGGCCTGCCGGCGCCGATGAAGGCATGCGAAGTTGCCTGGTCGCCCGTCGTCAGCGCACTGAGCGATCGCCTTGAACTTGCGCTCCCGCCGCAAGTGACACAGGACGACGTGTTCGGTTTCGTCGGTCGCAATGAGCAACGCGACGCATTGCTTGGTGCGTGGAAGACAACGATGGTCAGTGGCCGACTCGCCGTGTTCGTCGGCGGCGAACCCGGCATCGGCAAAACCAGGTTGGTGAAGGAGTTATGTCGCACCGCACACAGCGAGGGCGGTGCCGTGTTGTGGGGTGCGTGCGACGAAGAGTTGGCGCTGCCCTATCAGCCGTTCATGGAAGCGTTTCGCTGGCTCGCCGACCAAACGCCGCCAGATGTGTTGCGCGAGTTGGTCGGCTCGCTGGCCAGCGAGCTGATCCCGCTCATCCCTGATCTCGTGCAACGCATTCCCGATCTTGAGCCGCGCCTCACTGACGATCCGGAGACCGAGCGGCACCGCTTGTTCGAGGCTGCCACCGAGTTGCTGCACAAGCTGTCAACGCTCAGTCCCGTGGTACTAGTCCTCGACGACCTCCATTGGGCACGCAAGCCGACTTTGCTGTTGCTGCGCCACCTACTGAAGTCGACGTTGCCGATGCAGTTGCTCATTGTCGCGACGTATCGCGACACCGACCTAGATCGCACGCATCCGCTCTCGGAGATGCTCGCCGACATGCGCCGCCAGAGCGGAGTCGAGCGCTTGATGCTGCACGGCCTTGATGAAGACGGTGTGCAGCAGTTTCTCGAGCACGTCGCCGGGCACGCGCTGGATGAACGCGGCCAGGGACTGGCACGAGTGATCGCGCGCGAAACGGAGGGCAACCCGTTCTTCATCGGCGAGGTGTTGCGCCATCTCAGCGAATCGGGCGCGCTGGTCTATCGCGATGGTCGCTGGGACTCGGACAAGACAATCGACGACATTGGGATTCCCGAGGGTGTGCGCGAGGTGATCGGCCGCCGTTTATCGAACCTCGATTCGGATACGAACGAAGTGTTGGCCAGCGCTGCCGTGATCGGTCGCGAGTTCGAGTTGCGCACGTTGAGTACCGTCGCAGGTGGAACCGACCGCGTGCTTGATGCTGTCGGTGCCGCCGAAACCGCGAGCCTGGTTGAAGCTGTGAATGGTCGACCTGGCGTGTATCGCTTCGCGCACGCGCTCGTTCGCTCGGCGCTGTACGACGAGTTGCCGACCAGCCGACGCCTGCGATTGCATCGCGACATTGGATTGGCCCTCGAGCAGATCAGTGATGGCACGACTCATCTGACGGAATTGGCGCGTCACTTCACCGAAGCTGCCGCGCTCGGCGAGGTCGACAAAGCAGTGATGTACTGCCGACGCGCCGGCGACGCGGCGATCAGTGACCTTGCCTACGAAGAGGCCGCCGCTCACTTCGAGCGGGCGCTGGAAGCGATCGAATTGCAGGAGCCCATCGACGAGGCGTTGCGTGGCCACCTTCTGATGGCGGCTGGCGACGCGTTGTATCAAATCGCTGATCCCCGCGGCGAGGCCTTACTACTCGCCGCCGAGACTTCGGGGCGAGCGCGCGACGACATGCAGTTGTTGGCGAACGTTTCCATCGGGTTGGGAACATCGCTCTTCGTTCGCAAGATCCACACGGTGGATGCCCATCACGTCGCACTCGCCGAACATGTGCTCGCGCACGCCGACCAACTTCCACCGGGGTTTCACGCTCGCGTGCTCGCCACGTACGCATTGGAGCTCTTTTGGTCCGACGAGCAGCACCGACGCGTTGAACTGTGCGACCAGGCACTTGCAATTGCACGTGAGCTCGGCGACCCGCGCGTTCTTGCGCACGTCTTGCATAGCAGTAGCAACGCCATCGACGTCTCGCAGATCGACCGGCTCGATCGCGCGATGAGTGAGGCAACTGAGATCATCAAGGTAGCGGCTGGCTTCGATGATGCCCTCGTGTGCAGTGCCTTTGGCAGTCGGGCGATCGCCTACTTCTGCAATGGGGATACTGCGGCGGGTGAACGCGATCTCGACGACGCTGAACTGTTGGCCGATCGCTTGCGGATTCCGCAGTTGATCGCGCTGACGAAGGTCCTGCGCACTTCCCATGCACTGCTCCGCGGTCAACTCGACAACACCGAAGTGTTGCTAGCCGACTGGGAGGCTTATGGCGCCCGTGAGGGAATCGCCACCAGCGCCAGTGCTCCAAGCATTCGCTATCGGCTGCAGTACGAACGCGGCGACCTTGCTGACCTAGAGCAACTGCTGGTGGACGTGATCGCGAGTCAGCCACTTGTTCCCATCTGGCGGATGGCGCTATGCGGCGTGTTCCTACAGACCGGGCGCCCCGAGTTGGCCACGCCGCACGTCGAGGCCATTGCCGCGAACGATTTTGCGATGGTGCAACGCAATGCCGCCTTCTTGCTGACGTGCTCGAGTGCCGCGCGTATCGCTGGCCAAGTTGGTGCGCTCGATGCGGCGGAGGCCGCCTATCGCTATGCGGCGCCATTCGACAAGACGTTCCCATTTTCCGGTGTCTGCTTCGAGTACCCGGTTGGCATCGGAGCAGGCGCAGCCGCGACGGCGCTCGGGTGGTACGACAAGGCCGAGCAGCACTTCGCCAACGCCTTGGAACTGTGTCAGCGCGCTGGCGCACCCACGTACCTCGCGGCTACCCAGATCCACTGGGCCGAGATGCTGCGCAAACGCGACGGTGCGGGCGACGCGGCACGGGCACGCGAGTTGGCGGAGTCTGCGCTAACGACAGCGAACCGTTTGGGCCTCGCGTACATACGCAAGCGGGCCGAACACGTTCTTACGAGCTGAGATTGTCTTCAGTCCAGAAGCCGGGCTGCGCGCTCTCGGTGAACCCGCCCTTCGCATAGCGCTGTAAACGATCAAGACTGTCGGCCGACAACAGGTCGATCACGTCGAAGAAAGCATCGGGACCCGCGGCGCGCAGGGCGGTGTCGCCCTCGCTCGGCTGCTTAGGAAGGTGACTGCTGAGAATGACGAGCGGTGCCGTGCCGCGTGCGATCTTGATGGCCGACGCGCGGCCCAGTGTCTTCCACACCATCTCACTGCGCAACAGCCCGCCGCGATAGGTCGTGAATGCGCCAGCGACATCGAAGAACCACGTTGCGTCGTTCGCGTCGGTGGCGACGAAGTTGATCGTGACACCGGTCTTGCGGATTCGCCGGTTGCGTTCGGTGATGGTGAAGCCCGCTTCGGCGAGCAACTCTTCGGCGAGCTTCTGCGCCGGCTTACCGTCCTCTGCGGTTGGCGTTTCGCTGTGTTGCGTTTCCAGTTCCGTTGCGACGCGCTGACGTGCGATTTCGATGTAACTCGCGTCGAGTTCGTAGCCGACGTAGCGCCTGCTCAAACGTGCAGCTGCGACCAGAGAAGAGCCACTGCCCATGAACGGATCGAGAATCAGATCGTCCTTGAATGTGTAGAGGCGAATGAGTTGCTCGGGTAGCTCGACGGGGAAAGGCGCCGGGTGACCAACGCGTTGCGCGCTCTCTGGGGGCATCGACCACACGTCGAGCGTCGAGGCCATGAAGTCTTCCGTCATGACGGTGCTCTCGTGCGGCAGGCCATCGGCGGCGCGCTGCTTCACCGAGCGGGCACGATCGAAGCGACCCTTGCTGGCAACGATCACGCGCTCACTGATGTCGCGCAACACCGGATTGGCCGCGCTGCGAAACGAACCCCACGCGCACGAACTGCTGGCGCCCTCACCCTTTTGCCAGATGAGTTCGCCGCGCAGCAGCAAGCCGAGGTCGTGTTCGAGGATGCGGATGACGTCGGCCGACAGACTGCGATACGGGCGACGGCCGAGGTTGGCGACGTTGACTGCGATGCGCCCGCCCGGTTCGAGTTTGCGCACGCACTCGGCGAACACTTCGGTGAGCATGGCGAGGTATTCGAGGTACGACGAGGGAACGCCCTCGCGTTCCAGTTCCTCCTCGTACTGCTTGCCAGCGAAGTAGGGCGGCGAGGTGACGACGAGTGCGACCGAACCGTCGGCGACACGATCCATGTGGCGCGCGTCGCCGTGAACGAACGGCTCGGCTACCGGCGCCGGTTGTGGAACTGCGTCGTCGTCAGAGAGTTCAGGTGCGCGAAAGCGGTCGTAAAACGGTTTCGAGTCGTGACTTTCGCGAGCGCCGACACCGAAGTTGGAGGTGCTCGTCGGCCGTCGCTGTTTCATCACCCCTCCAAGGTCTTGCTGGGCGGAAGCCTACGCGAGGCCATCGCGCGGCCGCGCGTTGCCCATCCGAACAGTGCTGAAGTCCCGAGGCTTGCGGTGTGCAAGGTCGCGCAACGGCCACAGCGTGTCGACGATTCGGAGTTCGATCTCGCGGCGACCGATCTGTGTCAGCGCACAAAGCGACACATCGTCTGTGCGCTGACTCAGAAGCCGAACTCGGATCCACCGCTTCTAGCGAGATTGCAGCGTCGCTACTCCGTCGCCCGTCAGCGCGGCGAACGCCGACGGACGGCCCGCCATTGCCAACAGCAGTTTCTTGCTTGGCCCCGACACTGTCGGTCCTTCACCGGTCGACCAATCGGCGTCGGTGGCTTCGAGTCGTAGACCGGCGATGCGCTTCTTGGTACCGAATACTGGTTGCGTGACCTTCAAGTGGTCGAGGCAGCCGACGTAAGTCGCGGTTGGCAGGTCGAACGGCTTACCCACCGATTGTGCAATGTCCTCCGAGTGAACGGCCAGTTCGTTGAGTGCGCCGAGCAACTTCAAGCCGGGTGGCAGGGTGCGCGACGACGCCGATGACTTCGTCTTCGCAACGATGTCGGCCGGCGACATCTCGGCGGTCAATTGCTTAACCCACTTGGCATTCATCTTGTTGAGATTGAAGCCCGAGCCGACGAACGCACGAAAGACCTTCCCCCTCGGAATCGTCGGGATGACGAGCAGATGGGCGGCCACGTCTTTCACAGTCCAGTCGGCGCACAGCGACGGCTTGTCCCAGTCGGCAGGCGCCAAGTTGGCGAGGTACGTCGCGAGCGCTTCGCGGCCGGAGTTAGTGCTTGCCCATCTATCCGTTGCTTGCTCCAGTCATCGGGGCCGACGCGATGCGATGTGTCGACGGTTACCAACATTACGACGATCACACCGACCCAATTTCGACAACGAGACGCAGATTCAGGGCAGACTTGCTCGAAGAGTCAATCGACACTGGAGGAACGTTGCAGCGCCCGGCGATGCGAATCACTGGTCCGGCACTCGATGCCGCCGACCCGATTGGACTGGCGAAGTTCTACGAACGACTACTCGGCTGGGAGATGGTCGAGCTTGAAGGACCGCGCCCCGGTTATCCACCAACCGATGGGTGGGCGAAACTGCGCTCGCCGACCGGCGACATGAAAATGGAGTTCCAATACGAGCAGCACTACGTGCCGCCGACTTGGCCGGCCTCTGTGGGCGAGCAACAAATGATGATGCACCTCGACATCGGAGTCGCCGATCTCGAAGACGGCATCGCGTGGGCACTCGCAGCCGGGGCGACGATCGCCGAGCATCAACCGCAGCGCGACGTGCGAGTGATGCTCGACCCGGCTGGCCATCCGTTCTGTCTCTTTGCGACACGGTTCTCAGCCTGATCGCGGAGCGATGTTGTGACTGAACGGTCGATCATGTGGTTCCGGCGCGACCTTCGCCTGAACGATCACCCGGCGTTGGCCGAGGCATGTGCCGCTGGCGAGGTGCTGCCATTGTTCGTGCTTGATCCGACGTTCGCCGACTGTGGCGCGCCGCGATCACAGATGTTGCGCGCGTGCCTCGCGCGGCTGAGCGCGTCGATGGGCAGTGCGCTGGTGATTCGAACCGGTGATCCGCTCGACGTCGTTCCCGCGCTGGCCGCGACGATGCGGGCGTCGACGGTTTTCGTGACGAAGGATTTCGGGCCGTACGGACGCTTGCGCGACGCGCGCGTGGCCGATGCATTGCGAGCCGACGGCCGCCGACTGCGTAGTGTCGGTGCCAACTACGTCGCCGAACCCGGAACTGTGTTGAAGGACGATGGGAAGTCGTACTCGGTGTTCACGCCGTTCTCCCGACGCTGGCTGAGCCTCGGGATTCCTGCACCACTCGCCGCTCTGTCTGCAATCAATTGGATTGAGGCTCCGTCCGACGCGCATCCGGCAGCCGAGGACCCATCGCTGCTCGCCGCCGTCGAGCGTTGGCGTGAGTTCCAGAGGGCCGGTCTCGCCGACTACACGTCGCAACGAAACCTGCCAGCGGTCGACGGGACGAGTCGTCTCTCGGCCGCGATCAAGTTCGGGGTCGTGCACCCGCGCGAGTTGCTCGCCGATCTCGACGACGCGATCGACGGGCATCGCGTGTTTCGTTCCGAGTTGGCGTGGCGCGACTTCTACGCCGACGTGCTGTTCCGAGTT
>Ga0105048_10013637_pt1 | contig 12697 bp, 9 predicted proteins | sample MAT05_FD_78382 | JGI IMG/M metagenome (GOLD analysis project Ga0105048, IMG submission 78382) | Freshwater microbial communities from Lake Fryxell liftoff mats and glacier meltwater in Antarctica - MAT-05 | ecosystem: Environmental > Aquatic > Freshwater > Ice > Liftoff microbial mat | place... | reverse complement strand
CGATCGCCCTTGTACCGATCGGGGCATGGATCGCCCGGCCACGCGGCGCGAGCAGTCGCGGCACGTGGATCCTCGCGATCCTGCTCGCGGCCGTGGCGGTGCTCGCCGCGACGCGGGCGAAGCAGCTGGTGCGCGCGGGTCTCGGTCACGACGGATGGCCGACCTACGATCTCGCGACGACGCCGATGCCCGAGCATCCGCCGGAGTACGTCGCGGTCACCGGCGTGCTGCGCGATGGCTGGATCCTCGGGGAGTACGCAGTCGCCGAGGGCGACGTTCCGGATCAGTCACGGCCCGCCGACGCAGTGCTCGTGCCGATGACGGCGACGCTGGATGCCGAGGTGCGTCTGCAAGGCGCGTTGGTCGTCGCGCGCGTGCGGGCCGATGTGCCGCGCACGCAGGACACGGTCACGTTGTTCGGGCGAACCGAGCCGCTACCGCGCGAGCTCGCGGTGACGCTCGTCGATCTCGCCGGGGCAGACTCGCGGGAGATCGTCGGGGTGCTCGTCGATACGCTGCATGTGCCGCAGCCGCGCGAGGCGTGGACGGCCGTGGGGTTGTTGGTCGCGCTCGCCAGTGGTGCGGTCGTCGCGTTCGGGCTTGCGCGGCGAGTCGCACAAGGGTGAGATGAAGGGCATGCGAGCAACGATCGCGGGGCTGATCTTCTTCGTCGGCGCGTGTGCGGCCGATGGCGAGTCGACGTCGTCCTCCGCGTCTACGTCGTCCTCCTCGTCGTCGACCTCGACCTCGACCTCGACCTCGTCGACGACCACCGCGCCAGCGGACACCTCGACCGGTGAGCCGGGCGATGGGCTCTTCCAGTGCGTCGAGATGTGCGAGGTGCCCTCGGAGTGTTGCGTGCCCGGATTGCCGTGTCCGGGGCCGTACCCGAACAACGTCGATTGTCAGAACGGCCTGTGTGTCCCGCCGATTTGCGTCGAGGATGCCGACTGCGAGGCCGCGGCGGCCGGCACCGTCTGTCGCTCCGTCCGCGATCACATGGCCTGCGTGATCCCCTGCACCGACGACGCCCCGTGCACCGCGGCGGCGCTCGGGGCCTGCGTGGGCACCGACGACGACGACGGCGGCAGCTTCTGCTTCGTGCGCTGCGACGCGCCGGGGCAGTTCTGCGGCAATCAGGTCTGCGATGCGGCCAGCGGTCTGTGCACGTGCAACAGCGATGGGAACTGCCAATCCGACTGGGTCTGCATCGACTAGGTCGGAGGACCGACTGCGAAATTGCGCCGTTTGAGTACGTCCTGCGCGGGTTCGTGAACCCCGGGTACTGTCTGCGCAACCTCTTCTACCGAGACCTCGCGATTTTCATGACGACCTCTTCGACCCGCCCTCCGTTCCGCGCCTCACGCGCCCTCGCGGCGTTTGCCCTGTTCGCCGTCGCCTGCCAGGAGCCCGCCGGGCGCGACGAGCTCGAGGCGGCCCACGACGAGCCCTCGGATCTCGAGCCGGTCGACAACGAGAAGTTCGACGGTCCGCTCGAGGCGTTCACGGCGGATCTGCTGTTCGAGGACGCGATGTTCATCAACAGCAGCGCCGTGACGGTGCAGGGCATCCAGGATCTGCTCGAGGTGTCGCCGTACGGCGCTCGCAGCTTTCTCGCCGACGAGAAGATCGGCGGCCAGCCGTTCTCGCAGGTGCTCGTCGATGTCGCGAAGAGCAAGCAGGTCAATCCGGTGCTGCTGCTCGTGCGGCTGCAGGTCGAGAAGTCGCTCATCTCGAAATCGACGCGGCCGACCGGCAACACGATCGACTTCGCACTCGGGTGCGGCTGCCCCGATCGCAAGGCATGCAACGAGGTGTATCGCGGGCTCGACAAGCAGCTGACATGCGGCGCCGATACACTGCGCAAGCACTACGACGGCTCGGTCGCCGGCACCGGTGCGTGGCGCGTCGGCCGATCGACGACGACGCTCGACCCGCGCAGCATCACGCCGCGCAGCCACGGCACCGCGTCGCTGTACGCGTACACGCCGTGGGTGCTCGAGGGCAGCGGCGGCAACTGGCTGGTCTGGAACATCAGCCGCAAGTACATCAGCGCGATGATCGATCGTGGCACGTGGGGCACCGGCGAGCTGCCGGACGATCCCGACATGGGGGCGCTCGGCTCGTGCGAGGACCAGTGCGGGTCGACCAGCGCGGTGTCGCAGGGCGATGGTCAGGCGTGCTTCTGCGACGACGAGTGCGGCACCAACGGTGACTGCTGCGACGACTACCCGATGGTCTGCGAGGGCGATCCGACCGACACGGGCGACGACTCGACCGGTGACGATCCGACGGGCGACGATCCGACCGATACCGGCGACGACCCGGTCGGCGGATCGTGTGACGGGTACTGCGGCTCGCAGTCGGGCATCGACAACGGCGACGGCACCTCGTGCTACTGCGACACGAGCTGCGATCTGTCGGGCGATTGCTGCAGCGACTACGACGCCGTGTGTGGCGACGAGCCGATGGCCGGGGGCTCGTGCGCCGGTGCGTGCGGCTCGGCGGATCCGACTGACGTCGGCGACGGCACCTCGTGCTACTGCGACGAGCTGTGCGCCAGCAACGGCGACTGCTGCGGCGACTACGACGCCGAGTGCTGATTCGCTTTCAGGGGAAGCGGCCCGCTTCCCCCTCCACGCCGGCGAAGCCGTCGCGGAGCCTCCCCCTTTCCATCGCTTCGCTCCTAATCCACGTCGACCATCGCGTAGGCGTAGATGCCTCGCGGGTCACGCATTGCCGCGAAGATCTGGGCCTGCTCGGCGAAGTGGCGCATCACCGCGGCGTACGGTGAGCTCGCGAAGCCGGGCACGATCTCGATCTCGAGCTGCGCCGCGGCGTCGCCGAGCAAGCTCTTGACGACGCGGTCCTTCAGCTCGAGCTCCTTTTCGACGTAGTCGATCTGGTAGTCGTCGGCCTCGAGGTTCGCGCGCGTCGCCGCCGACGCGATCGCCTCTTTGAGGCCGCCGAGCTGATCGACGAGGCCCTTTTCGTGGGCATCCAGCCCGCTCCACACGCGGCCTTGGGCGATCTCGTCGACCGCCGCGACGTCCATGTTGCGCGCGCTCGCGACGCGAGAGAGAAACTCGCGATAGCCGTGCTCGATGCCGCTCTGGATCGATCGTCCGACCGCCGGATCGAGCGGACGCTCCGGGCTGATCCCCGCGAAGGGTGTCGTCGCGACGCCATCGACGTGCACACCGATGTGCTTCGCGAGCGGCTTGTCGAACGTCGGGAACATGCCGAAGATGCCGATCGATCCGGTGATCGTCGTCGGGCTCGCCCAGATCTCGTCCGAAGCCGTGCTGATCCAGTAGCCACCCGATGCGGCGACCGAGCCCATCGACACCACGACCGGCTTGCCCTGCGCGCGCGCGAGCTCGAGCTCGCGACGGATGACCTCTGACGCGAACGCGCTGCCGCCACCGCTGTCCACGCGCAGCACGAGCGCCTTGGTGTCCTCGTCGAGCCGTGCCTTGCGGATCAGCTTCGCGGTCGAGTCGCCACCGATGGTGCCGGCCGGCGCCTCGCCGTCGACGATGGTGCCGCGCGCGACAATCACGGCGACCTTGTCGCCCCAGCTCTTCTTCGGCGACTCGTCCCGCATGAACGCGAGGTACTCGTCGCCACCGACGTGGTTCGGCTCGTGGGTCTTCTCGTTCTCGCCGACCAGCGCGATCAGCCGGTCGCGCACGACGTCGCGGCCACCGGTGTGATCGACGAGGCCCGCCGCGACCGCTGCCGCTGCCGCATCGCCGTTCGCCTTGATCACGTGCGCATCGAAGTTGGTCGCGTAGTCGAGCAGGTCGGCCGGTGCGATGTTGCGCGCAGTCGCGACGTCGGCGATCCACGCCTGCCAGAGATCGCCCATCCACTCGAGGTCGGCCTCGCGCGCCGCGGGCGACATCTCGTTCGCCAGGTACGGCTCGACGGCGGACTTGTACTTGCCGACGCGGAAGATGTGCCACTGCACCTCGAACCGATCGAGCGCGTCCTTGAAGTACATCTGGTAGCGACCGAGGCCGTTGATGCCGACCTCGCCCATCGCGTGCATGTAGACCTCGTCGGCGTGCGCGGCGAGGTAGTAGGCGGCCTGCGAGTAGTGATCGGCGGTCGCGATGACCGGCTTGCCCTTGCCGCGGAACGCCGTGATCGCTGCGGCGAGCTCCTGCTGCTTGCTGATCCCCGCCGAATCGAGCTCCGCGAGGTCGAGCACGAGCACGTCGATGCGATCGTCCTCGCCCGCGCGCTCGATCGTCTCGACCATGTCACGCAGTAGCGTCTCCGCACCGGGCCCACCGGTGACGAGGCCCGACAACGACGGACCGTCGGCGGACAGCTGCTCGACGATCGTGCCCTTGGGCGCGAGCACCAGCGCGTTCTTGTCGGCGAAGTCGGGCTTCGCGCCCTTGAACACGAGTACGAGCAGCGTGATGAGGATCGCGAAGAAGACGACGTTGAGGATCGCGACGCGAACCCCGTTGCTCACCTTCCACACCCGCGCCAGGATTCGACCCCCACGCGAGAGCGCGGCACGGAGCTTCGAGGACTTCGGTCGCTGAGCGGTCACCATCCCTGCAGTGTGGCCAAAGCCGACCGCTACGGCGCGTTTCGGCTGCGTGAGGACGCTCTCCCGCGCTGCCGCGACACGCCGTGAAACCGCCGGCGCAGCGCGTGGGTCGAACGTCTACGGCGCGTCGCGCATCACGATGCGCGGGCGACGAACGCGGGCAGCGTATCGCGGACGTTCACGCCGCCGGCCTTCGCCTTGGTGACCATCACATCGAACGGCGCGTCCTCGGGCACCGCGGTCCACTGCCGATCGGTACCGACGGGGCCGTTCACGATCTCGAGCTTGCCGAGCTGCTGCAAGCACTGCTGGACGATGGAAACGTCGGTGCGCAGCTCGTCGGCGAGCTCGCGCTCCGCCATCGAGGATCCGGCGAGTTGATACAGGAGGTCGCTTATCATCACCATGGGTGCCGCGTGGATGGTGGCACGAAAGCCGGGACCGACCACCTTGCCGCACGGGCACAGCGACGTGACCGGACGCTCGCAGCCGCCGCCGTGCGACCGATCGCACGCGCGACGAGAACGACGTTTCGGCCCCGCGCGGCGAGCGATCGCCGATTTGTCGATGGCGCACGGTCCGAACGGAGATGGTTGCCACCATGCACAAGCTCGCCTGCCTGACCCTGATCCTCGCGACCACCGCCTGCCCCGCCGCGGACGAAGGTGACAGCAGCGACACGAGCGGCAGCAGCGAATCCAGCGGCGCGTCATCGTCGGCGTCGATGACGTCGACCACCGCGACGACGGCATCGACGAGCGAATCGACGTCGGCATCGACCTCCGCTTCGACCTCCGCGTCGACGACTGCATCGACGACCGGGAGCACGACGGTCGGTACCGACGACTCCTCGACGACCGACGCGACGACGGCCGACACCGGCACGACCGAGGCCGAGAGCACCGGATCGACGGACGCCTGCGTCGGGCTTGTGCGAAAGGAGTGCACCGAGGAGGCCGGCTGTCGCCCGATCTCGTGTCGCCCGTACGTCATGGGCAACAACGGCGGCGTGCAGTGGTGCATCGGCGAGGCCGACTACCTCGGCTGCCAGTCCGCGGACATCGGCTGCGACGACGACCGCACGATCGCATGCATCGGCGACGACGCACCGACCTACGTGTGCCCCGACACCTGCATCCCCGACGGCGCCATGGTGTGCGATCCACCGGTCGAGGGCATGGTCCCGCAGTGCCCGTAACGCGTGTACCATCGCGGTCGATTGCTCGATCGCCATGGACGCGCAGGAGATCGATCCAGAAGCAGCGTCCGTGCCGATGCCCGGTGTCGGCATCGCCGGGTCGCGTGAGGCCGACGGCATCGACACCGCGCACGTGCGGGCGAAGCTCGGTGCGCGACTGTTCGGCGCCGCCGCCGAGCCACTGCGTGTCGGTCGCTACTCGATCCTCCGCCGCGTCGGCGCCGGCGCGATGGGTGTCGTGTACGCGGGCTACGACGAGACGCTCGATCGCCGCGTCGCGATCAAGCTCGTGCCCGACACCGCCCAGTCGGGCGCGCCGGCCCGCGTGCTCCGCGAGGCGCAGGCGCTCGGGCGGCTGTCGCATCCGAACGTCGTGGCGGTGCACGAGGTCGGTCGGCACATCGGTCCCGACGATGCGCCGCTGGTGTTCATCGCGATGGAGTTCGTGCGTGGCGCGACGCTGCGCGACTGGTGTCAGGCCGAGACGCGTACGACGGCGGCGATGCTCGAGGCGCTCGTGCAGGTCGGTCGCGGGCTCGTCGCGGCGCACCAGGCCGGCATCGTGCATCGCGACGTGAAGCCCGACAACGTGATGATCGGCCACGACGGCCGCGTGCGGCTGATGGACTTCGGGCTCGCTCGCGCCGATCTCGACGCGACGCTGCGCACGCTCGACGACTGGGAGCTCGACAGCGGGGCGGCGGATCCGTTCACGTCGGGCCTCGCCACGCGGACCGGCGGCCTCGTCGGCACGCCGGCGTACATGGCCCCCGAGCACTTCGCCCGCGGCGAGATCGGAGCGGCGGCGGATCAGTTCGCGTGGTGCGTGATGGCGTGGGAGCTGCTCGCCGGCGAGCGACCGTTCCTCGGGCGATCGCTCACCGAGCTCGCCGCGAATGTCAGCAGCGGTCGACGCACCGAGCCGAAGCGATTCGCGGCACCCGCCCGCGTCCGTCGGATCCTCGAGCGCGGGCTCGAGCCGCGGATCGACGGGCGATGGCCTGACATGGCGACGTTGCTCGCGCAGCTCGAGCGCGATGGCCACGGCTGGTGGCGCACCGGCGCCGCGGTGGTGCTCGTCGGCGGCATCGCAACCGCTGCGCTCGTGCGCGACGACACCGTCGATCCGTGTGCGAATCGCGACCCGCTCGCGAGCACGTGGAACGACGACGCACGCACGCAGCTCGAGCATGCATTCGTCGCGACCGGGGCATCGTTCGCCGCCGATGCATGGGTACGCGTCGCGACCGAGCTCGGCGCGTACATCGAGGCGTGGCGCGCCGCCGATCTCGCGCTGTGCAAGGGTGACACCGCCGCGGTCTCGGACGATCTGCGCACGGCGAGCGCGCTGTGCCTCGAGGATCGCCGTCGCGCGCTCGAGGCCCAGATCGAGGTGCTCGGCGCGGCCGATCGCGCAACGATCGGCAACGCGGTGCGTGCCGTGCTCGCCCTGCCCGCGGTCGCGTCGTGCTCGGACCTCGCGTTCCTCGGCGCACGTGTGAAGCCACCCGACGATCCGGCGATCGCCGCGAAGGTCGACGAGCTCGATCGCGGGGTGTCGACGGCGCGGGCGTTCATCGCCGCCGGTGATTTCGCCAGCGCGCTCGTGACCGCGACGCCACTGGTCCCCACGGCACGCGAGCTCGACTACCTTCCCGCGCTCGCCCGCACACTCGCCGCGCGATCCCGGGCCGAGTCTGGCATGGGTCGGTTCGCGATCGCGCTCGCGACCGGCATGGAGAGCTACGTGCTCGCGCTCGAGGCCGGCGACGACGAGCTCGCGGCCGACATCGCGCTCGAGGTCGCGTTCTTGCTCGGAACCAAGCTCTCGGACACGGCGAAAGGACTCGAGTGGAGCGCGCACGCAGGCGCGCACGTCCGCCGGCTCGGCGACGGCACCGAGGCCGAAGCTCGGCTCCAGGCCGTCCTCGGCAGCCTGCACGAGGCACGCGGTAGCTACGAAGAGGGTCTGCAGCACCATGTGCAGTCGCTCGCGCTGCAGCGTGCGCGGCACCAGGACGATCACCCGCACATCGCCGAAGCGCTGCAGAGCATCGGCATCGTGTACGCACGCCGCGGCGAGTTCGAGGCGGCGCGTGATCACTTCGCCCAGGCCGAAGAGCTGTTGACGCGCGCGTCCGGGCCCGACCACCCCGACGTCGCGATGGCGATGACGAACCACGCGACCGCGTACCAGGAGCTCGGCAAGTACGACGTCGCGGTGAAGATGCTCGAGCGCGCGATCGAGATCCGCGAGCGCGCGCTCGGCAAGGACCATCCCGACGTCGCGGAGTCGTTGAACAACCTCGGCAACGTGTTCGAACGCCTCGGCGACAGGCCGCGTGCGCTCGAGTGCTACCGGCGAGCGCTCGGGATCAACGAGAAGGTCTACGGCGCGGTGCCGAACCGCCGGCTCTCCGACCTGCACAACAATATCGGCGTCGTGCTCGACACGACGGGCGCATACGACGACGCCGTCGGTCACTTTCTGAAGGCGCTCGAGATGGACACGGCGATCCTCGGACCGCGCCATCCCGACATCGCATTCACGCTGACGAACCTCGGCATCGCGAACGAGCGGGTGCAAAAGTGGGAGGCCGCGCTCGACTACTACCACCAAGCGCTCGCGATCCGCGAGGAGAGCATCGGCAAGAACCATCCCGACGTCGCAGACACGCTGATCGGCCTCGGCAATGTCTACAAGGACATGAAACGCCATGACGAGGCGCTCGCGAACCACGAACGGGCGCTCGCGATCAAGATCGAGGCGCTCGGTCCGACCCACCCGAACATCGCGACGTCGTACGGCAACCTCGGCAACGTGTACCGATCGATGGGCGACAATGCGAGGGCGATCGAGTACTTCGACAACGCGCTCGAGCTGCGGATCCCCGCGCTCGGCCGCGACCATCCGCGCACCGCATGGATCCACCAGCAAAAGGGCGAGGCGCAGCTCGACGAGAAGCGCTGGGCAGATGCCGCGGCGTCGTTCGAGGAGGCGCTACGCGTGCGACTGATGCACGAGGTGCCGCCGGCCGATCTCGCCGACAGCCGCTTTGGGCTCGGTCAGACACTGATGGCGCTCGGCCGCGACCGCACGCGGGCGATCGAGCTCGTCGAGCAGGCCCGCGATGCACTCGCGAAGATCGAGCATCGCGCGGAGGGGTTGCGTCACACCGAGGCGTGGCTTGCTCGGCACTGGGGTCGCTGAGGTTCGGCTCGGACTGGTGCGACCCGACCGGGCCGCAGCGGCGCTATCATAAAACCCCGAAGTGGCAGTCCTGGCCGTCCCAGAAGCACGAGCCCTCCTGCTCGTTGCACATCTGCTTGCTCCCGATCGCCGAGCAGTCGACGACGCACTCGCCGTCCTGTTCGTCCCACGCGCAACCGTCGCCGTCGTTGCACGTCTGCATCTCGGTGAACGCGGAGCACTCGTCGATCTCGCTCGGCCCTTGGTCGGGGCACGCGGCGACAAAGCCGATCGCCGTCGCGACGAGCAGACGTGGAATCGACAGCGCGCGGCCGGATGACATGCCGGCACTTTATCACGCGCCGCGCTCGCGGCTATCCTCGCGCGACTTGACCCGCACCGCGATTTTTTCTCTGGTGGCATCGGTGGCTCTGGTGGCATCGGCTGGCATCCTCGGCGCGTGCAAGCGCGAGCCCGAGGTGGCGGCGGACGCGGCGAAGCCCGATCGACGCACGCGGTGCGAATCGATCGGGTCGCAGGTGACCGAGATGGGCATGGCGCTCGCGAAGGGACTGACGGTCGGGCTGTCGGACGGCAAGGCATCGATCGATGCCGCGCAGGAGGCGAAGCTGCGGACAGAGCTCGACGTCGCGGAGGCCGAGCTCATCGCGCAATGCATGGAGTGGCCCGAGGAAGCGCTCGATTGCTTCGGCATCTCCGCCATCACGCAGTCGAGCAAGTGCGAGCGGATCATCGCCGCGGCGATGGGCGAGCCGGTGCTGCCGGACGATGTGCCGGCCGGGCCGACGCCGGCGTGGACGCACGAGCTGCCGCACGACGTCGTCGACATGGTCGGCCGTGACGACGGCACGGTGATCGTGCTGGTCGAGCCCGAGGAAGCGCAGGGCGACGACGCGCCGAGCGAGCACGCGCCGCCCGAGCATGCGGCGTTCGTGATCGCGGTGAAGGACGGCAAAGAGGTCTGGCGACGCGGACGCGCGAAGGCACCGTTCGCGTTGGAATCGATCGCGGGCGGTCCGCTGATCGTCGTCGCCGATCACGAAGTGTCCGGCATCGACGCAGCAAGCGGTGACGTCAGGTGGACGGCGAAAACGGTGGAGAGCGAGGAAGACTCGGCGGAGATGATCGCGGTCGCGCAGACCGACGAGGGCGTCGTCGTGCTCGATTCGTCGGGCGCAATCTCGCGCGTGGATCCGGAGAATTGCACGAAGGGCAAGGCGTGCATGAAGGGGCTGATGCGTGCCGAGGTGCCGCAGAGCTTCGCGACGCAGTGGCTCGAGCCGGGGGTCGGTGGCGGCTGGATCGTCGTGGCGGCGGACGACGGGCTCGTGCACGTCGTCGATGCGGCGGGCAAGCGGCGATTGTCGCTCGCGTCGCACACCGCGGTGTCGTGGGCACGCGCGCGAGGCGATGCGATCGCGGTCGGGATCGACGGCGCGGTCGCAGTGCTGGATCCGACCAAGTGCGGTGAGGCGGGCGAGACCATCGCACCGATTCCTTGGCCGCCCGCGGGCAAGGCGAAGTGGGTCGCGCAGACGACCGTGCGCGAGCTCGAGGTGACACCGACGCCGACAGGCTGCGTGCGCTGGCACGCCGAGCTCGGTGTGGCCGAGGATTCGGATGCAGTCGAGATGCCCGGCGACCAGACGTGGGCGCAGTCGGGCGGCTTTTTGTTCGCGTTCGATGCGGCCGGCAAGCAAGCGGTCCGCACGGCGGTCTCCGCGAACAGCTTCGTGATCCCGAGCGGCGACGGACTCGCGGTGGTCGGCGATCTCGGCAGCGAGGACGTTCAACTGGTGCTGACGTGGTTGTCGGCGACAGGCGAGCACCGGCGACGCAGCGCGCTGCCGTTGGCCAAGGGTGAGATGTTCCTCGTCGACGACGTCGAGCTGCAGGTCGCGGGGCCGGTGATCGTCGCGGGCTTGGAGCGGACGTTGGTCGCGCTCACGCAGTGAGAGGTCGCAAGCAGTCAAGAATCGAGCGGCTGCTGTCCGGTCGCCCCGTCGACGTTCGGGCGCCCGCTGCGATCAACAGTCGTCCCGGAAAACCGCTCCATTGAAACATAGAAGACGATCGTGGGCCCCAATAGCAAGGCGGCGGTGACGACGATCGCCGCTCTCGCGAGACGCTTCGCCGTTCGGAACCCAGCGCTGGCTCCCTGCACGAGCGCGTACTCGGCACCGCTGGACGTCCGGACAATCGGGTGCTCATGCGTCATCGGGGGGGCGCCTCGTCAGCCTCGTCAGTGGCTGGTCGCGAGTGCGCAGGTCGGCCGCGCCGCGACCGTGTTGCAGGGGAGGCCGCTTCATGGCACCTCCGCTCCTGCGACGTCCCCGGTGCCGTCGACGTTCGGACGCCCGCTGCGACCTCGCCGATCGCGCTGCTGCTCGAACGAGCCGAGGCCAACAAGGGCGACCTCGCCTTCCATGCACGGGCACATGCGAAAGCAGCGAGCTCGAAGCTCACCTCTATACGCAGAGCTCTCGGGCGGCGTGTCGATCTCCTCGGCGAAGAACCAGATCACCGCTTCGTCCCCGTCGCGCAGACACAGCGACTCGGCGATCTCGGCCTCGGCGCGCCGGAGCGACGTGGGGGCCGCCTGCATCCCGACCCAGGCCAACGGGTCGTCCGCGTCGATATAGACGAGTCCTCCAAGAGTCTCGACGGCGAACGAACGTCCCTGTGCCGCCGAGCGCGAGTTTTCGCGTAGCCCGGCATGAGGCACGGAGCACACGCACGCTCCCAATCCATCTGCTCCGGCGGGGAGCGTTGCGAACGCGCGGATCTTTCCCGCGACGTGGAACGCGGGCCTACCCTTCCCTATCGCGGTCATGAACCAAGGGAAAAGGCGCCTCGAGGTAACAAATCGATCGAACGGAACGACGACGACCGCGGCGGCCAGCGTGAACGTAATGGCTATTGATGCTGCGAGGGGCGTACTGGGCGAGTGTCCGAGCGCGAGGAGTGCCGCAAAGCCGGCATACCATACCGTAAGCACCAGCAGACAGAACGCTGCAACGGTTCTACACCGCAAAGGTGGACGGCGACTCGATGCCGAATCTCCGAGTTCGCGTCCTCCAGCGTTCGGACGCGGATGCCACCAGGTAAAGTCACGCCACCACAACATTGCAACACCGATCACGTCGCAGACGAGCAGAATCCAGAACAGCATTCTGGGCTGATCCCACTGCGGCGACGAGTCAGGCGGCAGCGTCGAACGAACCGGGAGCAGAAGCCCACTTTGGTCGAGGATGAGAACGCACGGCCCAAGCAACAACACGAGCACAGCGAGCACGGGATGAAATCGCCGCCCGAAACGCCCGTAGATGGCGAGCCCCAACCCGACACCGTAGAACGCTATGGCCGGGCCGAGATCATCGAACTCTCTGCCATAGAACGCTCCGGCCGCGCCGACACCGTGCCTGTAGAGCAACCACCCAGTCCCGCCGAAGAAGTACGCCAACAGCGTAACTCTCAGCCTTGGCTGCGGTCGCGACGGGACCAAGGCAACAAGCCGCTCGAGGAGAATGAAGGGAAGCTCCCAGAACAGCAAGCACAGCATCAGAAAAAACTTCAGAATGGACGTCGCCAAGAGTAGGTACACCAGCAGCGAGCATGCGACCCACCGCGCGATCGTACGCCATGCTGACGGACTAGGGCGCGGGACTCGATGCAGTATCCCACGCGCGATTGTCCACCAGACCAGGAGCACGGCGTT
>Ga0105048_10013634_pt1 | contig 12698 bp, 11 predicted proteins | sample MAT05_FD_78382 | JGI IMG/M metagenome (GOLD analysis project Ga0105048, IMG submission 78382) | Freshwater microbial communities from Lake Fryxell liftoff mats and glacier meltwater in Antarctica - MAT-05 | ecosystem: Environmental > Aquatic > Freshwater > Ice > Liftoff microbial mat | place... | reverse complement strand
GTGGTACCCCCCGCGGCGATGCCGAGCACCGCATCCCGCTCAGTCAACTTCAGTTTCTCAAGCTCCGCCCGGACGCCCTCCGGCTCATCCTCTCGCCCCTCGCTGCTGGTACGCAGCGAGCCGTCTCCACCCGCGATGATGCCGATGATCCGGTCAGCGGGCACCGCAAACGTCGGCGGCGCCTCGGACGCATCCAGCACGCCCAGCCGCCCGCTGGTGCCAGCGCCAAAGTAAATCATCCGGCCACCACCGATAAAGCCCGGCTCCGCCGCGGCGATAAAAGCCACAAGCGCCGGCCCGGCAAGCCTCACCGCCTCGATCACGGCGGCATCCTCCTGATTGATCAGCCGGACACAGTCGGCAACACCCATCGTGTCAAGGCCCATAGAGCGTGGGTTTCGCTGCTCGGTCAGGATGTGCGACCGATCCTCGGAAATCACGGGAAGTCGGGGCTTACTGGAAGTTATAGGTGTCTGCGCATCGGCCATAGTGCATCGTACGGCGGATTGAGCCGGCACGCAATTCGTCCGGCCGCCAGCGATGCCGACGTCGCGCTCATCCGGCACTTCAGGACACGTCATCGTCTCCCGGCCACCCGGCCTCCATTCGCCCGTTCAAAAACACAAACACCGTCTGGCCCGGAACTCGGGCCGACGGAGCGTGTGTTTTAATTGTCAAAGCTTCGGACTAAGCAATTGAGATTAGTTGTCCGTGCAGGCTTTAGATCTTGGCCGCTTTCTTGGTGCGGCGGCGGCCGATGAACGCAACACCGGCCAAGCCGGCCAGCCCGGCAAACGCGGCGGGGGGCAGCGGTACCACTGACGGTGAAACGGTCAGGTCGTACATTGTAAAACCGTCGTTGTTGATGCCGGGGCTCTGCACCAGCGAGATGCTGGTGAGCATGGCGTCCGAGCGAATAAGACCGAAGAAACCATCCTGTTCATCGATCCGGGGGCCGCCAATCGCCCCCAGCGTCACCGTATCAATCTTGCCGTCGCCCCAAGTAATAACCAGCACGGCGCCGACATCGCCGATGTCATCAAAGTTAAATCCAAAGCCGCTGACACCCGGGTTGAAGGTGATCTGCAGGCTGTTTGCGAGAAAGTGATCGCTGTTGCCAAACGCAAGGGCCAGCGGGTTGTTTGTGGGGCGGGCGGCATCGCCAGCATCAAAGTACCCATTGTGCAGCCCGGTGCCAACATTAATGTTGCCCAGGTAGAACCCACCGTTCGCCGGTGTGCCGATGGTCGTGATCGTCGCGGTCACCCCGCTGGTAAAGTGCACGGTACCGTCGGTATGGCCTTCGCTGCCGCCGCCTGCAAGCGTGCCGGTAGTAAAGCTATCCGCCGCGGCGACGGAGTTACCCAGGGCCGCGGCCCAATCAGCCCGGCTACCGATGCCGGTGTTGCCGTTGCCAACGGTGTTGATGTACGTGGTATCCGCCAGCGAGATGCTGGCCATCGCGGCCACCAGCAGTGCTGAGATCTTGGAAGTATTGATATTCTTCATAGTTTCAATTCTTTGATTGTGGTCATGTCACCTAACTACGGTGGCGTTCGGACCTCCCGCTCGCTGCAACAATGTACCACGCGGCGCTGAAAGTGCCATGAAACAAGGTAAATTTCGAGTTTCAGGTTCAAGCCGCCGGACTCATAACGCGACGGACCGCGGTGAAAGCTCCGGGCCAATTGTTATATAGGACGGCCTCGTGCCGTAGTTTTTTCACTGCCCGCGGATAACCGTTTGTTCCGCGTCCCGGCGGCGCGCTTCGCTGATGATCGGACGTATCCAAAGGCCGTCGCGACACACGAATCACTTTGCCTTCCGCTTCAAAAGAGGCCGAACCCGGCACCGCAATCCACCGCTGCCTCCCGATTTGCTCCGCGCTCTCGCGTGCTCATCCCGCCGCGAACCGCCGCTCTCGCAACCGCCCTGAATGTTCGCACCACTTCGCTCGCTTCGTCACCACCGCGGCAGTACCATCTTCCCGACGAGTTGACGCTCACCTCCCACCCGTCCTCCCGAAGACGTGCGTTAACCAAGTTGAGCTTCGCTACAGGAAAACCCGACATGAGTTCCCCCGCTTTCTCTACTCCCCAGCAAGTGACCGACGCCCTCGAATATCGTTACGCGACGAAGGTCTTTGACCCTTCCCGCATCATTCCCTCCGCGCAGTGGGAGAGCCTCGAACAGTCTCTTGTTCTCTCACCCTCATCGTTTGGCCTGCAGCCCTGGCGCTTCATCGTCGTCGCCAACCCCGCCGTGCGCGCAACCCTCCGCGCCGCCGCGTGGAACCAGCCCCAAGTGACCGATGCCTCACACTTGGTGGTCTTCGCCGCCAAGATTGATCTTCCGCAAACCCACGTCGATCGGTTCCTCGCCCGAACCGCCGAGGTGCGCCAGATCGACGTCGCCAAGCTCAACGGCTACCGCCAGATGATCCTGGGATTTACTAATAACCCGCAAATGCCAAAGTTGCCCTGGAACTCCCGTCAAGTGTATTTGGCCCTGGGCTTCTTCATGTTCGCCGCGGCAGCCCAAGGCATTGACACCTGCCCGCTCGAAGGAATTGACCCAGCCCGGTTTGATGAGGTCTTGGGCCTCGATGCGGAGGGTTTTAACACCGTCGTGGCCTGCGCTGCGGGTTATCGGGCTGTCGATGACAAGTCGCAACCCTCTCTCAGCCCGAAAGTGCGGTTTGATGCCTCCGAGATCGTCCGCCACGTTCGTTGAGCCTGACCTGCCAACTGTTACCCCGTCGTTTGATTTCTTGCCCTACAGGATTTTTTGCGGCCAGAGTGAACGTCAGTCCGTTCGCAACGTACCATTGGCACCTGCATGGCCATCGGTTTTGAAATCCCGCTGTGGGTTCGCCCAGTGCTTGCCGCGCCAGAGCTATTGGCTGTGCAGTCGTCCATCGGGTTACATTCACACGGATTAGACACACTGGCGGCAAATCTCGCCCCGGGGTCGCTGGGGCCCAAGAGCTTTGATGGCCACGGACGGGATAGCCGCGGCGGAAATGGGCGGTCCGGCGACGGTGCCAGCGAACTGTACGCCCCGGTAAAGCAGCAAACCTATTGGCAGGCCAAGCGTGACGCCGTCATAGAGCTCACCAAGCCCAACATCACCAAAATGGTGGTGCTTACCAGCGGCGTAGGCTTTGTGCTTGCGATTTTCGGCTCAGCGGCCAACTGGTGGGCAATCGCCGTATCGGCCTTTGGATGCATCCTGGGCACCTCGCTTTCGGCTTCCGGCGCCAACGCGCTGAACCAATGGTGGGAACGCAAACGCGACCGGCTCATGCACCGCACCGCAACCCGGCCGCTGCCTTCGCTGCGGCTGCACTCCGGCACCGGGTTTCTGGTGGGCATGGCGTGCAGCGTGTTCGGTGTCGGTGTGCTGCTGGTGTTATGTGGCGTGGCCGCGGCGGTTGTTTCCGCCAGCACAATCCTGATTTACGTCCTTATTTACACGCCAATGAAAACCCGGTCGCCGCTGGCCACGCTGGTCGGGGCTGTGCCCGGAGCGCTGCCGCCGCTGATCGGCTGGTCCGCCGGTTCGGTGCTTGCCGGGGCGACGGGATTTGCTCCGCTGATGCAGTGGGGGGGCTGGTCGCTGTTTGCGCTCATGTTCATGTGGCAGATCCCGCACTTTTTGGCCATCGCATGGATGTACAAGGACGATTACGCCCGTGGCGGGCACGCGGTGCTGCCGGTGTTTGACCCCACCGGCAAGGCCACAGCGTGGACCGTGGTCATCGGGGCGGTGCTGCTGATTCCCACCGTCCTGCTTCCGATGTTTGCGATGAGCGACCGGCTCGGGTTCATCAGCGGCGCTGTGGCTGGAGCCGTGACCTTGGCGTTCCTGGTCGCCTGCACGCCCATGCTGCGTGAGACCACGCGAGCAACAGCCCGCCGCGCGTTCTTGGGCTCCATCCTGCAACTGCCCGTCGTGCTCATGGCGTTCGTGGCGGAGGTTGTGATCCGGATGGTGGTGTGATGGGCGATTTTCGTGCCTGGCTACCGTGCCCGGCTAAGGATTTACTGGACAGTGCGTTCTCTGGTTCGGTTCCGTTTGGGATATGGCTATGCCGAAATTCATGAAATACGTTTTAGTCGCCTCCGCAGCAGTGCTTTGCCTGGGCCTTGCGGCCCTTGTTGCAATGGCCGTTTCGCCGCGGGCCGCGGTACAACGCGCGGTGGATGCCGCGACCGATCCTCTGACACCTCGCGCCGGGTTTGAGGGCATGGAGATTCCGTCGTTTGCCGGTCGGACGCAGGAAGATCAGCCGGTCGATCAGACAATCTTTGATGGCCGCGTGACGGTGCTGAGTTTCATCTTCACGCACTGCCCGCTGGCGTGCCCGGCAATGACCTCAGCGGTCAAAGGCATCGCCGATGAGCTCAAGGGAGACTCGGTGCAGTTCGTGACCATCTCGCTGGACCCCGGCAACGACACGCCCGAACGCCTGAAGCAGTGGGGTGAGAATTACAAAGCTGACTTTGCGCGATGGACGTTCATCAACGCGGGGCCCGGCGTGCACAAGCACATTCTGCAGAACATCTTTCAGGAACATCTCGAGCTTGACCCTTCGTTTCAGATCTCGCTTGATGGCGACAAGACGATGGACAACATCGTGCATCCAACCTCCATTTACCTGATCGGTCCGGATCGTAAAATCATCGACCGCTTCGCCAGCAAACGAGCCGAAGAGGTCGGTGCACTGGTCAAACGAGCGCACTTGGCAGCAGCCTCGCTCGCGAAAAAACAGGCCGGTTCCGGGCAGTAAGACCGGCCCGCAGACGCCAATTCGCACACGCCCTTTGGCGGTGTTACTTTGCGTTGCCATCCTTGCTGCCGGCCTGTCGCAGTTCAATTTCAATCCGGCGGCGCGGACCGGCGCCCGCCGGTGCGGCTGCCTGGCCCGTTGCTGCAACCGTGGTGATGCGCCAGCGAATCATTTCGATCGTACGAAGAATGTCCGCCAAGCCGGTCTGGCCCGGAGCTTCGATCATCGGTGAAAGCACAGCCGGGCGAAGCAGCCCCTGGCTGATGACATCATCACCAAGCAGCGGTGATACCGGTGTCGGCAGAGGCGGGTCCTCTGCACCCTCCTGCGGTTGGAAGGCAGCCGGGCTCGGTGGCAACTGCGGCAGCGGTGTCAGCATCCAGCGAAGAGGTGGATTGGCCGTTTGGCCGCCAGTTGTCGTGCCGCTGCTTGCCGGCCGCAATTGTGCAATCACGCCGGTGATAGGGCTCACGCCTGGCGACGGGTTCTCGCCGTTCATCCTTGGAAGCTCAATGGCACGCCACGACATGATCGGGCGGCTGCCGGTGATGCGCCCGGCCAATGTAGCTGGGTCCATGCTCAGCCGCAATTCACGACCCGCCTCCGGCCGCAGCGCCATCTGGGCCAGCGCGGGCGGGGCACCCACACTCTCAGCTTTGCCGTAACGCTCCAGTCGCGTGGCCGCTTCGGTCAGTATCGCATCCGCCCGGGCGGCCGTGGAAGCCAGCGCCAAGAGCACCTCGCTTCGGGCCGAGGCTGCGCTCTGATTCATCGCTTCGGCTCCGGATCGTGCCGCCATATCCACCGGTGACTGCGTCTGCGGCATCACCCACGCAACGGTCGCGCCAAAGACAGGTTTGCCCGCCGGGCCAGCCTGCCGCTCGATGGCGATCAGAGCACCGGACTGTTCAGGGATGGGCGAGCTGATAACCAGCCAGTTCAGCGGCGCCGGCATGGCCTCCATCACGCCGCGGTCAATCTGTTCAACCAGCAGCCCCACATCCGCCGAGAGCGGTTCCTGCAGCGGTTGGCGTTTGGTAAGCCACACCGGCCGCATCATCGGGGGCGTGGCTGGCTGCCCAGCCGGGCCAGCAGGGGCGGGAGGGGCGGGTTGCTCCTGCAGCAATGCCGTGAGTTTCAGGGTGCGGCCATCGATACCAATTGCCGCGGCCCAGCCCCACCCGGCACTCTGGTTCGTGTTGTCGCCTGCTGGGATGCGGTGCGCGGCCCAACCCTGCTTGCCCGGGCCCAGCCGGGCGACCTCGGCAAACTCCGCATGGCTTGCCGCACAAAGTCTGCTGGCAAGAACCGCTCCGCTGCGCTGCTCCCGCTGCTGCGGGGTGCTCAGCAGTTTCACGGCGCTGCGCAGCAACTCCGGCCCGCGCTGCGTCGGCGGTGCCAGCACGGCAACAAACGGCAGCACGCTGGCGATGTTCTTCGGGCGCTGCAGCCATGCAGGCGTGTCCAGCACGGCCATGCGCAGGCCGTCGCGCTCAATGCTCAGGATCGGCCGGCCTTCCACCAGTTCGGTCGGCACGGCTTCAAGCCTGCTGCGCAGCAGGGCTGCGGCATCGGCCGAGAGACCGGTGATCATCACAAATCCATCAGCGCCGTCTTTGGCCATGCCAATGACCAGCGGCCCGTGCAGGAGCACGCGGTGGCCCGTGCCCTGCAGCGCCAGCTTTTCTTCCAGCTTGCCCCAAGCCGACTCCGTGGCCGTCAGGTACCCGAAGCGGCGGGCAATGTTCAGCAGCGGCATCGCCCGCGCCGCCGTGATGATGGCCGAGGCATCATCCGCGCCCGCGATGCCTGTCACCTCCGGTGGCATGGCCGCGAGCAGTTCAAGCGAAGGTGAACTCAGCGTCACCGGCTGGCCGGCCGCCAGTTGCACGCCGAGGCTGCACGCCGCGGCAACGCTAAGGCCGTAAAGCACGCCCATCGCACCGCGCCAGCGGAGCCCGCGACGGATTGCGCGGAGTGTGCGCAGCGGAAGGTAAAAAGATGCCGAAGCTGACATCAACGGTCTCACAAGGAGGTCCAAAGTGAAATTTTAGTGAGGCACCTCGGTTGGGGGTTCATCAACCGGGCCGGAACTGCCGGCCGGTGAAACCGCTGCACCAACTGTGCTGGCAGGCATCGTGGCCGAGCGCTCCACCAGTGCTGATGCTTCAATATTGCTGCCAGCCAGCGGAACCGCCGACACCGGCAGCGACGCAGCAGAGCGAGCGATGATGGGAAGTTCAAGTGTCAGCGGCTGGCCCGCCGTGTAAGCCGGTTTTCGTGGAAGTGATGCGGACGCCTCGGGCATTTTCACCTGCCGCACACTGGCCATAAACCTGGCAAAGTCAGTCTCCGCGGCGGAGACAACGGTGCCAAGCGTCGACTGCTCGTTCGGCGGCGTCATCACGCCGGGCAGGATCCAGATCGCGGCACCCACGGCCCCGGCAAGGCACACCGCGGCTCCGGCCATAATCGTGCGGCGGATGCTTCGCCGGCGACGCTGCGCCGCATCGGCAAACGGCACGGCCAAAGAAGCTCGAGCGAGCACATCCTGAACGCTGCCGCCGCGGGCGATCGGTCCCGGTGAGAGTTCATCCTGTGAGCTTTGAAGTTCGGCAAGGAAATCAACAAGCTTGCGGCCAGCGTTCTTACCACCGGTTGGAGCAGCGGAAGAGTCGTCCCAGTGCCCATCCTGCTCCCAATTGCCCGACCACTCGGGTCGCTGGGGAAGATCATCAGACTGGTCGTTACCTTGCTTCATTTGGGGGGCGTGCCTGCAGAATAGAACCAAACTTGCAGAACAAAACCAAACTTGCAGAACAGAACCAAACTTGCAGAAAAGAACACGAGCGTACAGAACGGAGAATCAACACAACGATACAACACTGCGAACGCGAATTGCTAACCCGGCTTTAGCCCAGCAGTGCCTCGCGAATGTGGGTCGCCACCCGCTCATCCTGCTCAAAGGCCAGCCGCATGCGGCTACGTGCCCGGTGCAGATGACTCTTGATGGTGCCCGTGGGCATGTCCAGATACTCGCCGATCTGATCGACCGACCATTGCAACTGGTAGAACAGAACAACAATTTCGCGCTGCTCAGGCGATAGGAACTCGAGGGCAACTTTCAACGCATCTTCAAGGTTGGCGCGGCGTTCGGCGGTTGAGGAAACCAAAGCGCCCCGGCCCTCGCTCTTGGATGCCTCGTGCTCAACAAATTCGGAGTCGTAGGCCGGAGCCAGACGCTGACAGGCGTTCACGTGAACACGCTTGGCGATCGTAAACAACCATGTGGAAAATCGAAACCGCTCGTCGTAACGGGGCAGGTGAGTGAGCGCCCGCACCAACGCCTCTTGCGTCACATCTTCGGCAACTTCCGCCCGACCGCTCATGCGAAGCATGTACGCGTACAGCGACGGTTGGTGATGCTTGACCAATTCTTCAGCCGCCTGCCGGTTTCCGGCAAGGATCTGTTTGATCAACCCGCGTTCGTGTTTGGCGGTCATCACGGTAGAGTGTACCACGCGTTTGGCCATGGGTTGCTCGATTGTTGCAAGTAGTGGGAGGCAGCGACGACGGAGCAGGTCTATCGGACCAATACGCCGCCCCGGATGCGTGGACTCAATTTTACCCACAGATGGTCCGTGTAATTACCAACATAAATTCTGAGGCTCTAAACTCGAAATCGTGTTGAGACTCAGTCTCAGTTGCGCTAGACTTGGCCATGGTCAACCAGACCCCGATGTCATCTTCTAACGAAATGCCCGCCCGCAAGCAAGCAGCCGCCGTCCCGTTGTCGCAGTTTCCTGTAGGCACGGTTGCAGTCGTAGATGCCCTGAACATGGATGCGCCGGATGCAGCCTTGCTGCGGGCCATGGGTTTGGGTTGTTCGTGTCATCTCAAGCTCTGCCGCGTCGGGCATCCGTGCATCGTGGCGGTGCTCACTGAAGTAACCGGTTACGCAGGCGTCGACGGTGCTGGTATTTCGCTGACCGAGCAGTCAATGGCGCAGGGCACCGCGCAAAGCAGCCGCTCACCCGCTTTTGCCTGTTGCGCAAGCCGCATCGGTCTCTCTCATGAGCTTGCAGCGCGAGTCATGGTCCGTCCGCTCGTTTAAGGATGCACCCCTGATGATGCACTCAATGGTGTGGGCACATCCATCCGCCGCGGCGTTCTAAGTCCGGCCCCGCAAACAGTTAGGTACCGATGACACACGCCCGCGGCACACAGCGTACTGGTTTAAGCACGAAGACCGATGAGGCGTCAACCCCGCGCGTTGCGCTGCTGGGCAACCCAAACACCGGTAAAACCACAACCTTCAACGCCCTGACCGGCCTACGCCACAAGACCAGTAATTTTCCGGGCACCACGGTCGAGGCCCGCATCGGCGCAACCGTGCTGAAACGCGGTGATGGGCAACCCGCAATCGCGGCGGAGATCATCGATTTGCCCGGCATCTACTCGCTCGAGCTTGACCAGCTCGAGTCGGCCATCTGCCGTGATATGCTGGCCGGAAGAATCACCCCCGCCGGTGATGCGCTGGCCGAGCCGGATGCAATCTGCCTCGTGCTCGATGCAACCAACCTCGCTCGAAACCTCCCGCTCTTAGGCGAGGCCCTCCGCCGCCGATTGCCCACCGTCGTCGCGGTGAACATGATCGATCTGGCCCGCCGGGCCGGCACATCGGTCGATGCCGCGGCGTTATCGCGTGCCGTCGGGTGTCCGGTGGTGTGCATCTCTGCCAAGAGCGGAGAAGCCATGAGCACACTGCGCACGGTCATCGCTGATACCGTGACTACCGGAGTGGTGCCGACGTTCACACCCCCGGGCGATGAGCAGGGCCTGCGGCGATGGGCAGACCAAACCTTCGTACGGTGCGTGTCGCGCGCCGCGGATTCCGGCAACGGTGCAGGCAAGGCGGGCGCACGCCGGGCGATGGCGGACCCGCTGGCCGATAACGCGACCGACAAACTCGACCGCGTGCTGACCCACCCGGTCGCGGGCATGGCCATCTTTGCCTTGGTCATGGCGGCTTTGTTTGTCAGCATTTTTTCCATCGCCAAGCTGCCGATGGACCTGATTGATACGGTGTTTACAAGTCTGTCGTCGCTGGTCGCCGGCGCGTTGCCCGCCGGGTTGCTTTCGGATCTGCTCGTAAACGGTGTGATCGCCGGTGTCGGGGCGACGGTGATTTTCATCCCGCAGATTTGCCTCCTGTTTTTCCTGATCGGCCTGCTGGAGGACACGGGGTACCTCGCCCGCGGTGCGTTCGTGATGGACCGCATCCTGCGACCCTTTGGCCTGCCCGGCCACTCGTTTGTGCCGCTGCTCTCGAGCCATGCCTGCGCACTGCCCGGCATCATGAGCACACGCTGCATCCCCGACCCCAAAGAACGGCTCGCAACGATTCTGGTTGCGCCGTTTATGACCTGCTCGGCCCGCCTGCCCGTGTACGTGCTGCTGGCCGGCGTGCTGTTTCCGGGTCAGCCCGTGATGGCCGCCCTCGCATTCATCGCCTGCTACGCCCTGGGCATTGCCGCCGGGATCCTCTCGGCCCTCATCGCCCGGCGCACCATCCTGCGCGGCAAGGCCAGACCCATGGCCCTTGAACTGCCCAGCTACAAGGTGCCATCGCTCCGCACAGCGATCATCAACACGTACGACCGAGGCCTCATCTTTCTGAAGAAGGCCGGCACCATCATCATGTGCATCTGCATCCTGCTCTGGTGGTTAGGCGCATTCCCGCGGGTAGCCGCCCCCGAGGCCGCCATCAAACTGCGCGAACAGGCGGCCGCAATGCAGGCCGCCGCACCAGCGATCTCGCCATCTGATTCGGCGCCTTCTCCGTCGGCCGTTTCCCAACCAGTTGAGGCCCAAGTCGCCGACCTGCTCGCGCAAGCCGATCGCGTCGAGCACCGTCACGCCAAAGCAAACTCCATGCTCGGCATCATCGGCCGCACCGCGCAGCCGGCCCTTTCACCGCTGGGGGTTGATTGGCAACTCTCAGTGGGAATCCTTGCCAGCTTCGCCGCCCGCGAGGTCTTCGTAGGAACCATGTCGGTGGTCATCGCCGGCAGCGAAGAGTCCGATGATGACGCCGAGAACGTAAAAATCCGAGATACGCTGGCCAGCGCTCTCCGTGACGATGGCAAGACCTTGGTCTTTAATCGCCCGACATCATGGGCCTTGCTGGTGTTTTACGTGCTGGCGATGCAGTGCTTGCCCACCCTGGCCGTCACCGCCCGCGAAGCCGGCCACATCAAGTGGGCCATCCTCCAGCTGGTCTGGATGTCCGGCATGGCCTTCATTTTCGCCGCTGTGGTGTACCAGGTGGCTATCGCCTTCGGCGGTGCGGCGTAAGCTCAGCTGTGTTCATCTTGCCCGTCAACATGCAAAGTCTTCTCACTCTCGCGGCGCTGCCGGTTGGAGACTGGCAGTTTTGGGCCGTCTCGCTGATCGCCCTCGGAGCGGTGCTGTTCTTGGCCCGGCCAATGCTCCGCAAAGCCCGCGGCCGCGATAAAGAAAAACGAGCGACGCTCACCATCGGTGGCAAGGCGGTTGAGGCGAAGAAACACGATGAAGTTCATCCCCGTGGCCCGGATGATCAGGCGTCATAACGCCACGGTCACCCCACCTGTTCCAGCATCCGTTCCACATACCTCCAAGCGTTCAACTCCACCCGCAAATGCTTAAGTTGAAAGGCAACAGCACCACCATGCTTTGCCGCAGCTTCAACTTCCGCGAAAAGCCCGCCCACCACCGCCACCCGCGCATCGCGTTGGGCATCCGCCCAAGCCCGAAGCTCGGCCATCGCACCCGCATCGCCGCGGGCTTTAGCTTCTTCAAACTCCGAGCGTTTTTCCATCATCTCCATCAGAAGCGTCGGCGGCAGCGTGCGGTCCTGATTCGCCGCCGGGCCACCCAGTCTCGCCAGCAGCAGGTTGGCGCGGGCTTCATCGTCCAAAAGCAGGTCCTTGGCCGCGTTCAGCGCGGCCGACACGCCCTCGCTGTCACCATTCAGGTGGTTATCGGGGTCGTTGTCGGAGTTGTTGCTATCGGGGTGTGCGGCCGTCGCGAGACCCAGATAAGCCCGCTGAATCTCTCCTGGTTTTAAGTCAAAGCGTGGGGAGAGCATCAGGATGTCAAAGGCGTCTCGGGTCAAATTGGGTCAAACTCCAAGATGGTCAAACAAGTGGAAGAAACCCAGACCAGTTGTGCGGCAGAACCGCCCACATGGTAGAGGCGGCACAGATTGGCGTTACTTGTCATCAAAACAAGGGTGGGGGCGAGGCTTGGTGGCAAGTTGGGCGATTTGGAGACGTACCATCTCAATTCGGCATTAGTGCTGATGTGAGGAATCGGTTTGGTGAGTAATGGCCCGCACCGGGCAGCAACGGAGTTAGCTTTGAGTTCTACGACCCCGAAACCTTCATCGCCCAGTGCACCTGCCGCGCAAGCCGCCACTGCGCCCGCTATGGATCCTGAAGCAACGGACAAGGCCCGCGCCAGCCGTGAGAAACGCGGTCCACTGCACATCGGCATCACCGCCGTAAGTCCGGAAGGCTCAGCCCTTTGCTACAGGGAACTGTTCCGCTACGCATCGTCACTTATTGGTGACAGCGGGCACCCCATTGTGACCATGCACAACCTGCCGTTTGAGCAGTACCTGGCCGCTGTGGAGCGTGACGACTGGCACGCCATCGGCGAGATGCTGCTGAAATCTGCCCACGCGCTCAAGCAGGCGGGTGCGGAGTTTGCGATCTGTCCGGACAATGTCATGCAGCACGGGCTGCACCTGGCCGAGCATGGTTCACCCTTGCCATGGATGACCATGACCGAGATGGTCGCCAGCGCCATCGCGGCCGATGGCCGCAAGATTGTGGGGTTGGTCGGCACACGCATGGTGATG
>Ga0105048_10013633_pt1 | contig 12699 bp, 11 predicted proteins | sample MAT05_FD_78382 | JGI IMG/M metagenome (GOLD analysis project Ga0105048, IMG submission 78382) | Freshwater microbial communities from Lake Fryxell liftoff mats and glacier meltwater in Antarctica - MAT-05 | ecosystem: Environmental > Aquatic > Freshwater > Ice > Liftoff microbial mat | place... | reverse complement strand
CAGGTAAGCAGTATAAAACTACATGATTTTAATTGCGGCTTAAAAGCATATAAAGGCCGGGTAACCAAAGCCATTGAGGTTTATGGAGAAATGCATCGCTATATTCCGGTTATTGCCAAATGGAGCGGATTTACCAAAATCACAGAAAAGGTAGTGGAACACCGGCCTCGTAAATATGGGGTCAGCAAATTTGGCTGGGAGCGTTTTGTCAATGGTTTTCTTGACCTCGCCTCCATCACTTTTGTAGGTAAATTTGGCAAAAGGCCTATGCATTTTTTTGGGCTATGGGGTACCCTGATGTTTATGCTTGGATTTGGCATCAGTCTGTTTCTTATAATCAGTAAGATCCTGGATCCGGGTTATTACCTCACAAGTAAACCTCTTTTTTACATTGCCTTGATTTTGGCATTGGTGGGGGTACAACTTTTTCTTACCGGTTTTTTAGCTGAATTGATTGCAAGAAACTCACCGGAGAAAAACAGTTACGGTATTGAAGAAAGTATTGGCTTATGAAAATAGTAATACTTGGTCCTGCACACCCCTTGCGCCCGGGTGGGATTACAACTTTTAATGAAAGACTTTGCAGGGCTTTTCTGCAAGAAGGGCATGATTGCGAAATCTGGTCTTTTTCGTTACAATATCCTTCCTTTTTATTTCCGGGCAGCAGTCAGTTTACTGATAAAGCAGCACCTGAAGGACTCGGTATCCGTAGTCTTATTAATTCTATCAATCCATTCAATTGGATCAGTACCGGCTACCGTTTGCGTAAAGCGAATCCCGATCTTGTAGTAGTCCGCTACTGGCTGCCTTTTATGGGGCCTTGTCTTGGAACCATCCTGCGTATTGCCCGTAAAAACAAAAATATTCGTGTTGTATGTATTGCCGATAATATATTACCTCACGAAAAAAGAATAGGTGATAACTCGTTTACGAGGTACTTTGTAAAACCAGTTCAGGGATTTATTGTAATGAGTACAATCGTTCAACGCGACTTATTACATTTTTCCAAAAAACCAAACTTGCTGCTCCCCCACCCGCTTTACGATAATTTTGGGGCAGGTGTTGTTCAAAACAAAGCACGAACTATTTTACAGGAAAAATTTAGCATTCAAATAGGTGAGCAGGATCAACTACTGGTATTTTTTGGCTTGGTTCGCCCTTACAAAGGACTTGATCTGCTGATAAAAGCACTTGCGCTTACAGACAACTGCCACGTTCGATTATTGGTTGCCGGAGAGTTTTATGAACCGGAAAAACCATACCGGGATTTAATTGAATTGCACAACTTGAAGGATCGGGTGATCCTGCACAATGCATTTATAGTTGAGGACGAGGTAAAATATTTTATCTGTGCGGGTGATTGCATTATTCAGCCTTACAAATCGGCTACCCAAAGCGGAGTGACCCCGGTAGCTTACCATTTCGAAGTACCCATGATTGTAACCAATGTAGGAGGACTGCCACAAATGGTACCCCACAAAATAGCCGGACTTGTTTGCGAGCCAGAACCTGAGGCCATCGCAGTTGCCGTAGATACCTTTTTCCAAATGGGAAAAGAGCACTTTTTATTAGGATTACAGGAAGAAAAAAAGAAGCTGAGTTGGCACAGCTTTTCAAAAGGTCTGACCGACTTTGCCAATACCCTGTAATTTTACCATTTAAGATTGGAACGAAATATGGATGAGAATAAAATAAAAACGCTGTTTGAGGACTCGATAGCCACCAAACAGGCCGTTTTGCAGGACGATGTTCTTTTAGGTAAAATTCGGCAAACGGCGGATTGGATAACAGAATTATTCAAAAAAGGCAACCGGCTTTATTTTTGTGGCAACGGAGGCAGTGCAGCCGATGCGCAACATTTAGCCGCAGAATTCAGTGGCCCCTTTTATAATCGTGGCAGGCGGGCACTTCCGGCGGAAGCATTGCATTGCAACACAAGCTACCTGACTGCGGCGGCCAACGATTACGATTATGCCAGTGTTTATGCAAGGTTGGTGGAAGGAATTATGCAGGAAGGCGACATGCTTATCGGGTTGAGCACAAGCGGCAATTCGCCCAACGTGGTAAAAGCTTTTGAAGCAGCCAAGGCCAAATCGGTCATCACCATTGGTATGACCGGTGCAACCGGCGGCAATATGGCTCCGTTGTCCGATATTTTATTGAATGTCCCCTCCACTACCACGCCCCGCATACAGGAAGTACACATGCTTATGGGGCATATTATTTGCGAACTCGTGGAAGTTGCCGTTTTTGGCAAACCTTAAAATATACTCACCTGTATGATTAAGCCTGGAAAAGACTGGACGCTGTTTCTAGATAGGGATGGCGTGATTAATATTGAAAAAGTGGAAGATTATATCCATGAATGGAGGGAATTTGAATTTTATCCCGGAGCGGTGGAAGCAATCGTTTCGCTTGGTAAGCTGTTTAAAAGAATTATAATAGTTACCAATCAAAAAGGTATTGGTAAAGGGGTAACCAAAAAAGAAGCGGTAGAAACCATTCATAAAAATATGGCCGACATCATCAGGGATGCAGGGGGAGAAATAGCCGCTTCCCTTTACTGCCCCGATACCGAAAGCAGCAGTCCAAACCGCAAACCCAATCCCGGTATGGCTTATCAAGCCAAAGAGTTGTTTCCCGATATCAATTTTTCCAAAAGCCTGATGGTTGGAAACAACCTCAGCGATCTGAATTTTGGCCGCAATGCGGGAATGCATACGGCCTTTTTAAGAACCACAAGCCCCGATTTGGTGTTACCAAAAGGGTTGGCCGACCTCGAAGCACCCGACTTACAAGGATTAGCGGTGTTGTTAGACCGCCAAATTGGGTAATGTTAAAAATAAACAGGCAGCTTCCTGCGTTCCTCGATATGCACCTACCTTGCAATCAATGAAGTATAGAATTTTTATTTTAGGTTGGATCCTTGCCATTGGCTTTACACCTACGGCATCAGCACAAACTGGTAAAATAAGCCGTGAGGATCGAAAGTACCTGCAATTATTGAATGATTCGCTGGGAAAGGAAGGCGCAAGGGTGTTGGATGATTTGTTCCCCATCAACAGATTGCGGGCCGATAGCCTTTTTACCCGCATGCTGGTACGTGGCATGTTAGTCCGCAATTCGTTTCATTACCCTTTTGATTCTATCATCACCGCCCCCATTCTTTATCCGGAGGACAGCAGCTTCCGCATCATCACCTGGCATTATACCCTCAATGAGTCCGACTATCGCCAAAAAGGAGTACTTCAGATGAATACTCCCGACGGATCACCTCGCTTCTTCCCCTTGTTTGATGCATCAGAATATACCGATGAACCACAGGATAGCATCCGAAATAGCCGCAACTGGATTGGTGCCATTTATTACAAAATAGTTACCCGGGTAGCCAATGGAAAAAAAATCTATAACCTATTTGGTTATGATGAAAACAACAGTGTTACTACACGAAAATGGATGGAGATACTCACCTTCAACGAACAACAGGAACCCATTTTTGGTGGCGATTTTTTTCGGATTCCTTTTGGAGAAAATTTTACCGCTAAAAGCCGACGGTACCTGATGGAATACAAATCAGGAGCAAGGGCGAAATTGAATTTTGACGACGAGGAAGACATGGTGATTATGGACTATTTGATAAGCGAAACCAATGAACCTCTAAAAAGATATACACTTGTACCCGGTGGCGATTATTCAGGATTAAAATGGAATAATGGTGGCTGGGAATTGATACCAAGATTACAAACTGATATGCTGGGAGATGGAAACGAACCAAGACCCGCCCTGATACTTGGAGCCGATGGAAAAGCCAATGAAGCAATTTTGGAAAAAATTTCAGAAAAAAACATGAGGCAAACCGAAGGAAAAGAACAGGAAAAAAAGAAGACTAAGAAAAAGAAAAAAGACCAATCCTGAAATTAATCCTTTTATATTTCAAGAAAATGGGCTGCTTTTTTATTTAGGTAAAGGCACGTGATCAATTACATGGATGATACCATTGCTTTGATACACAACAGCGATAATTGCTTTGGCCATATTGCCACTTTCATCGCTTACAATTACATTCATTTCTTTTGTGGTAAAAGTGAGGGTGGCGCCATTTACTGTTTTGGCATTATACTTTCCACCACCATTCCTAATCATACCTATAAGCGATTTGCTATCAATAGGTTCTGCAACTACATGGTAAGTAAGAATACCGGTCAGGGCAGTTTTGTTTTCAGGCTTTAGCAAAGTAGTTACCGATCCTATGGGTAAGGCTGCAAAAGCTTCATTTACTGAAGCAAAAATCCTAAAAGGCCATTCGCTTTGCAAAGTTTCTACTATCCGACAGCTTTTACAGCGGCAACAAGCGTGGTGTGGTCTTTTGAGTTGATAGCATTTTCAACAATATTCTTTGTAGGATACATAGCTGCACCGCCTACCATTACTGTCTTTTGTGCAGTAGCACCTAAAGAAATACCAACTGCTAAAATTCCCATGATACATGTTCTTGTGTTCTTTTTCATAACTCTTTTTTGTTTTTGTGTGAATTGAATGCATCAGGTAGGGAGTACTATTTATCGTGGATTTAAGCCAGCCGAAAAAATAACAACATAGGATTTTCTTAATGATTACGCATTATTTCTAAAAACAGAAAGCCGGTCTGAAAAAATTCAGCCGACTTTAAAATTATTTAATGGCACCTTATCAGGTAGTACCCATTACATACATTTCGCTCATGGTTGGTGTCGGGCTTCCGCCTTCTTTTTCGAGGGTGATGGCGAAAGCCTGCGCATTGGGAATAGATTTAAGTTTGCAAAGCCCTTCACAATCTGCTGCAAGCATACCTGCGTCAACCGGTTGGCCGTCAACAATAGCCCACAATTGGTATTGCTTTCCTTTTTCAGGTGTTGGAAGGTTATTTTTAAATAAATACACTTCACTTGTTTCGCGGTTCCAAAAAACAGTAACAAGGCTTTCTTCCCTTCCGGCTACTCCCGGCATATCAATGCGTTGGGTACTCTTGTTACTCATACGTTCTACATCGGCATACAAACTATTGAATTTTAATTTTGCTTGTGTATTTTCCTTTTGCAACAAGGCATAAGCACCTTTTACGCTTGTGTATTTATTGTAAAGCACTATACTTCCAATAGCATTGGCTATGAATAAAATAATAGCCGCGGCAGCAACGTACCCTGGCCAGTTGTTCTTTGTAGCGTTATAAACCGGAATAGAAGGTATATTTTCCTGAATTTGTACCGGAGCTATTTCGGTAATATTATCTTTAAAACTGTTTTCAATTTTATTAAGAATAGCTGCTTTGGCAGCGGTTGGAGGGGCAACTGCATTAGCCAAACCATCGCTTTCCATCAGTAACTCAAAATCGAAGATGGCAGCATTGATGGCCGGATGAATTTTCCGAAGCCGCAGGATCTCTTGTTCCTCTTCAGAAGAACAAAGCCCGAGCACAAACTGCTCCACTATTCCTGATAATATGTATTCCTGTATATCCACTATTGCTTAAAAATTTTTCTTAATTGCATCATTGCACTACGCATTCTTGTTTTTACGGTTCCCAAAGGAATTTTCAGCATTTCTGACATTTCCTCCTGTGTGTAGCCTTGGAAATAGGACAAATCCACCAATTCCTTGTGTTCCTTTTTTAATTGATGAACCGCTTTCCTGATACCGATGTTGTCCGGGTTAAAATCGTTGTCACCCACCTTATATACGGATTCTGTTATCTCCCGGTTTTGTTGATGAGCCTGATATTTCTTACTTCGTACTACATCAATCGAACTGTTTCTGGCAATCTGAACCATCCACGTATATAAACGCCCCTTCTGTTCATCGTACGTTTCAATTTGTTTCCAAATTTTTACAAAAACTTCCTGAAGCGTATCAGAAGCCTGTTCAGGATCCGATACAATGGTTAGGATTACAGAATAAATGGCACCTGAATAATTTTCATAAAGATAATTAAAACCCTCCCGCGTTCGTTGCCTGACGAGAGCGAGCAGTTCGTGCTCCTGATATTTAATGGTGCTTTGCATGGAAATAGACTGCAAAATTAAGTGGTTTATTTCAAAATGATAGCTCCCAACGCCGGTAACTGCAAGAGAATTTCATAACGCTTTTCTTTTTTATCAATCAATTTACATGGTATCTCAGGATTGCAGGTATTACCGGTACCCCAATACTTTTTTTCATCGGTATTGAATATTTCTTTCCATTCGCTTTTAGCATTTACATATAATGCAATATTTTGCCGCGCAACAGGGGTCATATTTAATACCACCACCACATCATCTTTTGGTTTTTTTCCTTTTCTTCTGAAAGCTACTACACATTCCGAACGACGATTCAGTTCAATCCATTCGAAACCACCTTTTTCAAATTGCAGTTCATAAAATGCCGGTTCTTTTTTTACCAGATGCAAAACATCCCGTACGCAGTTTTTCAGCAGGTTATGACAATCATACTCCAATAATTCCCAAGGCAGCTCGCTTTTATAATTCCATTCAACCGTACTTCCAAACTCGTTGCCCATAAAAAGCAACTTAGCACCGGGATGGGTAAACATATAGGTATAAAGCAGACGAAGGTTGGCAAATTTTTGCCATTCATCGCCTGGCATTTTGTACAACATCGGGCTTTTGCCGTGGACCACTTCATCGTGGCTAAGCGGTAGCATAAAGTTTTCATCGTAGTAATACATCATGCTGAATGCAAAAGAGTCTTGCTGAAACTGCCGGAAGATAGCATCCTTTTTAAAATACTTCAAGGTATCATGCATCCAGCCCATCATCCACTTCATGCCAAATCCTAGCCCATCTGCAAAGGTGGGGCTGCTTACCCCCGGCCAGTCGGTTGCTTCCTCTGCTATTGCTTGGGTATCAGGAAAATCACGGAATACCATTTCGTTCATTTCCTTTATAAAAGCAATGGCTTCGAGGTTACCATCTCCACCAAACTCATTCGGCTCCCATTGCCCTTCATTGCGGCTGTAATTAAGTTTTAGCATGCTGCTTACGGCATCTACCCGCATCCCGTCTATATGGTATTTATCAAACCAATAGCGTGCCGAACTGATGAGGAAACATTTTACTTCATTCCGTTTGTAATTAAATATATAACTGTTCCAGTCGGGGTGAAATCCTTTACGCATATCCGCATACTCGTAGGTATGGGTACCGTCAAACATGTATAGACCATGCATGTCGTAGGGAAAATGGGAAGGTACCCAATCGAGGATGACACCTACCCCTGCCTCATGAAAAGCATCTACCATGGCCATAAAATCCTGCGGGGTTCCAAAGCGGGAGGTCGGAGCAAAATAACCAGTACCCTGATAGCCCCAGCTACCATCATAAGGATGTTCCATTACAGGCATCAGTTCTACATGGGTAAAACCCATTTCTTTTACATACGGTACCAGTCGTTCTGTAATTTGCGAATAGGTATTGTACGTTTCCTCGTCCAGTTTGTCGGGACGCATCCAGCTTGCCAGGTGTACCTCATATACATTCCAGGGAGCATCCAATGCATTATGGGTGGCTCTTTTTTCCATCCATCCTGCATCTTTCCAGTCATAAGCTTGTATATCCCAGGTAATAGAAGCAGTATTCGGACGTTTTTCCCAATGCCATGCATAAGGATCGCCTTTATCAAGCTGAATACCTTGATACCCTACTATATGATATTTATAGGCTTCCCCTTTCTTCATTCCGGGTATAAACCCTTCCCATATACCACTTTGATCTAATCGGGGCATCAACTCATAATCATGTGGCTTCCATTGATTGAAGTGTCCAATTACACTTACTGATGTAGCATTGGGTGCCCACACGGCAAAATAATAACCAGCAGTTTCGTTTACCGAAGTTGGATGACTACCAAACAACTCATAAGCCCGGTAAAGTGTGCCCTGATGATAGTTTTGCAAATCCTCCGGTGTAAACCGGGAATAGTTCCAAACTGGTTTTGAGGTATCTACAAAATGAAGGTCTTCGTAACGTTGAGGTCGCATACAATCTATTTTAGTAGTTTTTTTGCCTTATGTGTAATAATTAAATCATTGACTTAAAAAATTCTAGAATACAAGCTTTGTTGTCCAAAATAATTCTGCTTTGGCAAAAAAGAGAAGTTTATTACATAACTTTTTTGCAAAATAAAAAAAGGTTAAACAAATTAAATGTTTAAATGGCAGAATCACTTAAATAGTTTTTTCTGAAAGTAGAAATGCCTCTCATTTATAAAACCATTAAACCGCTTTTCACATTTTCACATTTACACAACACAATATTTTGTTACTCTTGTGTTCATTATAGCTAAATCATAACGTACAACTCCAAGTAAAAAAGTAAAATTCAATGCGCTTTTTAATATCCCTGGCCTTTTCTATCCTCTTTTCTAATGTATCACAGGCTCAAAGCACTTTTAAAATATGGGGGCAGGTAAAAGATACCAGCCAGCAATTGGCCTTGGAAAACGCCACCATCGTTTTAAGCCGAACGAGTGATTCACTCATTGTGCAAAGTCAGCGAGCAGGAAAAGATGGCCGTTTTGAAATAAAAGATCTACCCCAAGGCGATTATTTTTTGCTAATTACATACCCGAGGTATGCTGATTATGGAGATATTATAAAACTTGATGCCACACGGGATCTTGGATTGTTGAATATGATAACCAAAGCATTTGCATTGGAAACCGTAATTGTAAGGGCTAGCCCCGTACGAATGAAGGGGGATACCCTTAGCTTTTTGGCAGATAGTTTTAAAGTACGAGAGGGGGATAATGTGGAGGAACTGCTGAAGCGCTTACCTGGATTGCGGGTAAACAGCAAAGGAGAAATTACAGCACAGGGTCAGCAGGTGAGAAAGGTATTAGTGGATGGCGATGAATTTTTTGGAGATGACCCTACCCTTGCTACCCGCAACATACGTGCTGACATGGTAAAGGAGGTTCAGGTTTTTGATAAGAAAAGTGATCAGGCCACTTTTACAGGGGTAGATGATGGCGAAACTGAAAAAACCATCAACCTGAAACTGAAAGACGAAGCCAAAAACGGATATTTTGGAAAAATTGCTGCCGGTGGAGGACTGAAGGACAATTACAAAAATGAGGTGATGGCCAATCTGTTTAAAGGCAAACGAAAGGTTTCAGCGTATGGCCTTATGAGCAATGTGGACCGGGCAGGATTAGATTGGGGAGACAATAGAAATTATGGGGGCAATATGGGTAACACTACCGAGATGACAGATGATGGGGGCATAATGATGATGAGCCAGGGAGATGAATTTGATTACGGCGGCAATACCCGTAATGAGGGCTTGCCTAGAGCTTTAACGGGAGGCGTAAGCTTTAGCGACAAATGGAAAGAAAATAAAAACAGTTTTACAGGAAGTTACCGGTATAGAGATATTACTGCCACCGGAGGAAGTCGTACCACTTCCCAATTTATCCTGCCGGATACCCAGTATTTCAACAACGAACGAACCAATAGTGAAGCAAGCAGGGTACAACATCGGTTTAATGCCAATTATGATTTTCAGATTGACAGCTCACAATCTATTTTGGTAAAGGTTGCAGGTGCTCTTGGAACCAATCAGGCTGAAAATATTTTTGAAAGCGAGGCACTTGCCCCCAACGGTAACCTCGTTAACAGTAGCAGACGGCGAACAACAAACGATGAAAATTCAAGTTCCGTAAACGGATCATTGCTTTGGCGAAAGAAATTTGAAAAAAGAGGAAGGACGCTTTCTGCAAACTTCACTTACGGTTACAATAAATCCAAAGGAGAAGGTTTTCTCCAAAACTTTAATACTTTTTTTAAAGCAGCCACAATAAGTGGAAGAGATACCACCGATCAGTTAAAAACAGACCTCGCTTTAGGCAATAGTTTCTCAACCCGTATTGCTGTAACCGAAGGAATTGGCAAAAAAGGAATTATTGAATGGAATTATCAATACAACCGGCAAACCAATGAAAGCGAAAGACTTTCCTTCGATAAAATAAACAACCAATTTGATCAGTTGAATGAAAGATTCAGCAACCAATTTAATTTTTTAAGCAATACCCACAATACAGGTATTGGGTATAAGTATAGCGAACGCAAATGGAATGCCGGCCTCGGAGGAAACATCGCCATTTCTGATTGGAAACAGGATGACTTGTTACGAGATACAAGCCGTAATATTCAATTCACCAACTTTTTGGGAAGAGGTAATGTATTATATAAAGTGAAACCACAAACGAATCTTAGTTTTAATTACAATGCACGTACACAAAACCCCAACATTAACCAATTGCAACCCATTGAGGATAACCTGAATCCACTTTTCATTTTAGTAGGTAACTCCGATCTGAAACTTTCATTCAATCAAGACTTTTCTTTGAGTTTCAACGAATACAAAGTGCTTTCTTCAAGAAGTATATATGCCAGTATCAATTTTAATACTGTAAGCAATGCCTTCAGTCAAAGCGAAGTGGTGGATAGTGTAGGCCGAAGGATTTCTCAAACCATTAATGTGGATGGTAATTATGGGCTTAGTGGTTATTTATACTATTCCAAGCAAATCGGACAGAGTGAATTTAATTTTAATTCAAACGGCAGTTTCCGCAACAATCGTTTTATTAATCTGGTAAATGGCTTCGAAAATGCCACTACCAACAACAATTTCAGCGGTTCTATTGGTTTGAGTCGTTATAGTGATAAAAAACTAAGTTTTAATATTGATTTTGAGGCAGCCTATAACACCTCGAAATCCTCGATCCGTAAGGATGAAATTACCAGATTCTGGACCATGAGTCCCAATGGCCGGATCAGCCTTGAGCTTATGAAAAATTTACGATTTGAATCTTCAGTGAATTACGAATGGCGGGAACAAACAAGCGTTTTTGACCAAAATAATAACGTAATCCTTTGGAATGCAGAAATCACTAAAAAGATTTTAAAGAAAAAAGATCTGAGGCTAGGTTTCAAGGTAAACGATATTCTCAATCAAAATCTTGGTTTCAACCGGCAGATAACAAGCAATTTCGTAACTGAGCAAAGCTGGCAGATTGTACGCCGCTACTGGTTAGCCACGCTGGTTTGGAATTTTAGCAAAAACGGAAAACCATCAGATTGGTAATAAATATATTTTCCGGTAAACGAATGCAGGATTCAAGTTATAAAATCAAACTTTAAAAAAATTCGAAATGAAATATTTACTGTTCTTTCTACTTCCAATAACTGTTTCAGCACAAAGTGATTTTATAAAATATGCAAAGGTGGAATATGAAAAAACCATCAATATGCATAAAAACATGGGAGACAATGATTGGGTGACAGAAATGAAGAAGAGAATGCCGGTTTACCGCAAGCTTTATTTTGATTTGATACTATCTCCAACTGAAAGCTATTATGCTCCGGGTAGAATGGCTAGCGAAGATCCTTACAAGAATTGGGGAGATCTTACACAGGATAATAAATCTTATGCTTCGTTTTCTGATGGAAAAGTGATACAGCAAAAACAGGTTTATGAAGAAAAGTTTTTAATAAAGGACAGCCTGCTGCAAATTGAATGGAAGATAATGGATGAAATGAGACCAATTGCAGGGTTTGATTGCAGAAAAGCACTTGGGCGTTTCAATGATTCCTTGTACATAGTTGCTTTTTATGCGGAGGAAATACTGGCTCCTGGCGGTCCTGAGGGATTTCATGGCCTCCCCGGACTCATCCTTGGGCTCGCTTTTCCACGAATCAATACCACCTGGTTTGCTACCAAGGTTGAACTGACAGACCCGCAGCTTATTCAAAAGCAGAAGCCTTTTAAAGGAGGAAAAGAAATAAACCGGGACGAATTATTTGCTACCGTAAATACTTTGGTAAAACGCTGGAAGCAATGGGATGACAAAGCCAATGAAATTCTTTGGCAATTGCCTTGGTAAATCACTGCTGGACCCGGCAAGAAAATGACGTATTTTATTTCAAAAATTCCCATTTATTGTAAAACAATCATAGAGGTATTTTAAAAACGGCTTATACTACGCATTACAATTGCATAGCAGCGGAATAGAGAAGAAATACATTGCATATCTATTGTAAATAAGCCCTTAATGCAATTGGCATAAACAAGCCTCAGAGATTTTTAGAAATGTCTAAATTCCTATACCGGAATGGTCATATTATCCAACATATCCTTGGTCATTCTTTTGAGATCATAAGCTTCCTCCCATCCCCAATCTTTCCTCGCAACAGCATCATCAACGCTCTGAGGCCACCCATTTGCAATATCCTGCCGGTAATCGGGCTCATAATTAATGGTAAAATCAGGAATATGCCCTTTTATTTCGGCGGCAATTTCTTTGGGAGAAAAACTCATACTGCTGATATTATAGCTATGGCGGATTGATATTTTTTCTGCCGGAGCCTCCATCAGTTCAATGGTAGCACGAATGGCATCGGGCATATACATCATAGGCAGGTAAGTATCTTCTTTCAAAAAACAATCGTAATGCTTTTCTTCCAATGCTTCCTGATAAATTTCTATGGCATAATCGGTAGTACCGCCACCCGGAGCAGATTTGTAACTGATCAACCCGCGATAACGCAAACTGCGTACGTCAATTTGATACCGTTGGTGATAGTAATTACACCAGAATTCTCCGGCATATTTGCTGATACCATAAACGGTAACCGGCTCGATAATGGTTTGCTGCGGGCAATTT
>Ga0105048_10013631_pt1 | contig 12700 bp, 3 predicted proteins | sample MAT05_FD_78382 | JGI IMG/M metagenome (GOLD analysis project Ga0105048, IMG submission 78382) | Freshwater microbial communities from Lake Fryxell liftoff mats and glacier meltwater in Antarctica - MAT-05 | ecosystem: Environmental > Aquatic > Freshwater > Ice > Liftoff microbial mat | place... | reverse complement strand
CCATACTGCTTGTAAAAGCCTTCCACTGTAAATCGTAAACCGTCATTTGGTAAAAATTCAAACCCGGTTGTATAGTGAGTGGACCGTGTATATTTTGCATTTTTATTTACCAGTACATTGTTGTTATCAGCAAAACCTAAAATTGTATAAACGGGCAATTTGTAATAGATGCCGGTGGATGCATTTAACGTCCATTTATCTGCCAATACATAGCTAAAGGAAATTCTTGGTGATAATGTTTGTAAGCCATTCATACCATCTGTGGTAAAAGTATTCATATCGGTACGAATACCGCCACTGATGCCGAGCCTGTTATCCAATACCCTTTTACCCACCTGTACAAAGGCTCCCATGCGAACAAACGGATCTAATGGACTTTTAAAATTTTGGCTGATGCCTGGTTGTAAAATATTGTTACTAGCATCTCTCACTTCTTTTTGAATCAATACAAATGATTTATTGTCGTATGCTGCCAGTTGGGTAGAAGCACCATAAGCCAGTTTCCAGCCATTTTTATTTTTGTTGATATCAAACCGCAGTTTAGTTTCTGTTTCATTGCTTACAAAATCCAACGTTTGATTTGCTGCTGTTGGGTTTTCGTTGTCTTCAAATTTTTGAAGATTATTATTAAACCTTGTTCGGCTCAAAGCCAAATTCCAAAAACCGTTAGAGATGCTTTTTTTAAGCGATACACCCATTGTATAATTCCATTGCTGAATACTGGCAGCCGAATTGAGATTATACAACTTTTCAGGTGTTGCATCTTTTACGGCAAGAAATCTAAAATCATCAATAGCACCAATTCCAATAAAAGTGAGGGTGGTTCTTTTATCAATTTGATGCGTAATTTTTGTCTGAAAATCCCAGAAGTCTGGAAGAAATGGAAGGTCAAGCGATTTAAAAAGCAACTTAAATGTGGATTTTCGGGCTGAGGCTAAAAAAGTTGTTTTTTTATTTTTCGATAAAGGCCCTTCTAATGTAATAGCAGATTCCGTTAAACTTGCCCGTAAATTCCCCTGAAACTTGTTGGCATTACCCACTTTTTGTTTAAACTGAAATACACTGCTTAATGCATTGTCATACCGGGCATCAAACGCCGAAGAACTCAGTTTTACATCTTCAATAAAAAAAGTATTTAAAATGCCTTGTGGACCACCACTACCACCTTGTGTTTGAAAGTGATTGATCACCGGTATTTCAATGCCATCTAAATAAAATACATTCTCGTTAGAAGCACCACCACGAATAATGATATCATTACGAAATGTACCTCCTCCTTGCCCACCACCTACTCCGGGTAATGTTTGAATTACTTTGCTGATATCAAAATTGCCTCCGGGATTACTTTTGATTTCTTCCGCAGTTAATCTTTGAACACTCAGCGGTGTTTCCAGCGTAGCTGCACGAACACTTCGTTTGTTGGCCTTTACAATTACATCTCCCAACGCTACTGTTTCCTGCTCCAGTTCAATGGTGAAGACGTTCTCATTTCCACTATTTACAACGATATTATACAGGGTAAATGTTTTAAACCCTACAGAGCTAATAACAAGATTGTAGCTCCGCACTGGGATATTTAGAATCCTAAATCTGCCACTTGAGTCAGCCGCGGTAGATAAGTTAGTGCCGGCCAGGTTAATATTGGCTCCGGCCAGGGACTGCTGGGTATTTTTTTGAAGAATGGTTCCGCTGATACTGCCGGTATTTTGGGAATATACAGAACCTATTACTAAACTAAAGGCAATAGAAAAGATGATTTTTTTTAAAAAAGGTAAGTTCATTTTTAATCTAGAGGTATACATTTATAAGTGTTGCAAGTTTGAGAGGCTTTGTAAACATGTTGTAGCACAAAAGGTTTGATTTATTGGGCAGAAAAATTTGTAAAGCAAATTTTGATTCCATGCCAAAATTTCACTAGAGGCCAGCATACTTACTGCTGTTTTTCACAAATAGTGGGGTACAAAAAAAGTAATTCCCCCTATTCTTTATTAGTCCTGAATAATCTACCGATGTCTCAGTTAAGAATATTTTTCATTTTGTCTCGTATCGTTTCGTCATTGTAGGGTACTCCTTAAAGTAACGATCACTATTTACTTTTACTTCTAATTCCAATTGCACCTTTTTTTTTTTAATCCGTACGTTTGCCCCCTTATGCCAAAAGAAATACTGAAAGACCTGCAGAAACAGCAGGCTTTGGAATATCATAGCAAAGGGCGGCCGGGTAAAATAGAAGTAGTGCCTACCAAGGAAGCGAAAACCCAACGTGACCTGAGCCTGGCCTACAGCCCTGGTGTAGCCGTACCCTGCCTGGAAATAGTAAACGACCCCGAAGCCATTTATAAATACACCGCCAAAGGCAACTTGGTGGGTGTTATCAGTAACGGTACAGCTGTGCTGGGTCTTGGCGATATTGGTGCAGCAGCCGGCAAGCCGGTAATGGAAGGCAAGGCGGTACTTTTTAAAATTTTTGCTGATATAGATGTTTTCGACATTGAGATAAACGAGAAAGACCCAGAGAAATTTGTACAGATTGTAAAGTCGCTGGAACCCACCTTTGGCGGTATTAACCTGGAAGATATTAAGGCCCCCGAATGCTTTTACATAGAACAGCAGCTAAAGGAGCAAATGAATATACCGGTAATGCACGACGACCAACACGGAACCGCTATTATTAGCAGTGCTGCATTGCTCAATGCATTGGAACTACAAAAGAAAAAAATAGAGAAAATAAAAATTGTGGTGAACGGCGCCGGTGCGGCGGCCATGGCCTGTGCCAAACTGTATGCAGCCCTAGGTGCCAAATACGAAAATTTTACTATGTTCGACATCAACGGTGTACTGCACCGCGATAGGAACGATCTGGATGAGAACCGCATAAAATTTGCCGTGGATGCCAAAAAGAAGGAAATGAATTTGGCTGATGCGATGAAGGATGCGGATGTGTTTTTAGGCCTGAGTGTGGGTAATGTGGTTACACAGGATATGATTAAAAGCATGCCAAAAAACCCTATCGTTTTTGCGATGGCCAACCCTGACCCGGAGATTACCTACGATGCAGCTACTGCTGTGCGAAAAGACATTATTATGGCCACCGGTCGCAGCGATTTTCCCAATATGGTGAATAATGTGCTGGGCTTCCCTTACATTTTTAGGGGAGCATTAGATGTACGTGCCACACAAATAAATGAAGCCATGAAACTGGCCGCAGTAAAGGCTTTGGCCGAACTGGCCAAAACTCCCGTACCAGAAATAGTTACGCTTGCCTACAACGAAAAGAACATCCTCTTTGGCCCAACATATATTATTCCCAAACCGCTGGATCCTAGGTTGCTGGCCACGGTGGCTCCGGCTGTGGCCAGGGCTGCAATAGAAAGTGGCGTAGCCCGCAGCCCTATAACTAACTGGGACAATTATGTGCTAAACCTAAATAAACGCCTGGGCCTCGATAACCAATTGCTAAGGGTTATTGGAACCAAGGCGAGAAAGGATCCGCGTCATCTTGTTTTCCCCGAAGGAGACAATGTGAAAATGCTTAAGGCAGCGCAAATTTGTTTGGACGAAGGGATTTGCTACCCCATATTATTAGGCGAAGAAAAAAAGATACAACGCATAGCGGAGCAAAATGGCGTAGATCTTGAAGGCATCACAATCGTGGATCCCAAAATGGACGAGAACGAAGAAAAACGCAAAGTGTATGGTGAACAGTTTTTTGCCAAACGTGGCCGCAAAGGGGTAAACCATTATGAGGCCATTAAGATGATGAAAGACCGCAATTACTTTGGCTGCATGATGGTAGAAAATGGCGAGGCAGATGGTATGCTGGCCGGCCCTAACAAAGATTACGCCGCACTTATACGGCCTGCCCTGCAAATTATTGGTACCGAGGAAGGCGTAAAACGCATAGCGGGTATGTACATACTTATTACCAAACGGGGTCCGCTTTTTTTGGCCGATACCACCGTAAACTTTCACCCTACCGCTGAAGAACTGGCCGACATCACCATGCTGGTGGCCAAAGAAGTAAGGCAGTTTAATATAAGGCCACGGGTGGCCATGCTAAGCTATAGCAACTTTGGCAGCAGCGACAGCGCCGAGGCAAAGCTTATTGCCAAAGCAAGAAGCATTGTAAAAGAACGGGATCCCAATATGATTATAGATGGCGAGATTCAGGGTAATATGGCTTTTAACAACGAGATGCTGAAAGAAAATTATCCCTTTAGCGAACTGATAGACCAGGAAGTGAATACCCTTATTTTCCCCAACCTCGCCGCCGGTAATATTGCTTATAACCTGTTACGTGAAATAGGCGGTGCTGATGCCATAGGCCCAATACTGCTGGGCATAAAAAAGCCGGTGCATGTGTTACAACTCGGCAGCAGTATTCGCAGCGTGGTAAATATGGCACTAATAGCCGTGCTGGATGCCCAAATAAAATGTAAGATGACCCCCGAAGAGAAAGAAGAAAGAAAAAGAAAATGGTGGAAACGCAGGTAAATGCCAGCTGGAAGTTTTGCTTGGAAGGTGTGAAGACTGGTTTTTGATACTGGGATCAGATATTTACAGATAGTGCGGTTGTGGGTTATTTTAGAACAACCTTGTAACAGACATACAAGTATGATAACAAAAAGACTTCATTACATATCGGGTCTAACAATAACGATTTTCATTGGACTTCATTTATTTAACCACACTTGTAGCATTTTTGGGGCAGACAAACACCTTGCAGTTATGACCAATTTGCGACATTTTTATCGCAATATTTTCGTTGAGTCAATTTTAATGAGTGCCGTAATTGTACAAATAATTTCAGGACTGAAACTTTTCCAGTCAAATAGAAAAATCCCAACATCAAATTTTGACAAATTGCAAATTTGGACTGGACTTTATTTAGCAATTTTTTTTGTCATTCATTTGGCTGCGGTTTTTGGCGGACGATTTTTTTTGCACCTTGACACCAACTTTTATTTTGGTGTCGCAGGACTAAATACGTTTCCGTTCAACTTGTTTTTTATTCCATATTACGGACTTGCAATTTTTTCCTTCTTCGCACACATCGCAGCAGTGCACAACAAAAAAATGAAGCAAAGTATTTTTGGTTTCACACCGGGTGTACAATCAAAAATGATTTTATTTTTAGGGATTTGCTTAACAGTTTTAATATTTTACGGCCTGACAAATCATTTTAATGGAATCAAAATCCCGGCAAAATACAATGTACTGATTGGAAAATAACGAAGCGTAACAACTAACGAACAAGCAAAATACTGCGCAAGTGTGGCTGGGCAATCAAAGAATGCACCACCTGGTGCAATACTTAAACTTCCTTAGAAGTCATAACGCACTGGTCATTAAGCCACTCATACTTCCCCCACTCTGCCCCATTAATAAAAAGCCGCTCAAAAAGAGCGGCCTTTGTTAATTGCGATGGTTTTCTTTTACAAAAAAGTCATTTAAAAACGTAAGCTGTTGCTAGGCCTCCCGGCCATGGCATGCTTTAAACTTCTTGCCGCTGCCGCAGGGGCAGGGATCGTTGCGGCCAATTTTTGGACCCACTTTAATGGGTTCCTGTTTTACAGGTGCATTGCTGGGGTCGTGGTAATCGTTCCCCTGACTTATCATTTCGGGCTGGCGTTCACCGGCAGGTACACTATCGGTACGTTGCTGGCGCATTTTACTCATATCTGTTTTTTGAGCACGGCCTTCGTGTATTTCCTGTTCCTGCTCCACAGGTATGCCGCTGTGGCATAGAAACTGCACCAGTTCTTTATTAAGGCCGCTTTCCATCCGCTTAAATAAATTGAAGGCTTCTATTTTGTAAATCACCAGCGGGTCTTTCTGTTCGTACGAAGCTGTCTGCACACTTTGCTTCAGGTCGTCCATGTTGCGGAGGTGTTCTTTCCAGGCATCATCTATCAGGCCCAGTGTAATGTTTCGCTCCATGGCGTTTAACAATTCCTCCCCACCCGTGCTTACCGTTTTATCAAGGTTGGCCAATACTTGCATGGCTTTTTTGCCATCGGTAAATGGTACTACCACATTCTCTATATGGCTACCCTGTGCTTTGCGAATATTTTCAAAAACTGGCAATGCCTGTTTTGCCAATTCGGTTTTCTTGAGGTTATAATTAGTGAGCGACTCGTCGTACAATCTCTGACTAAGGTCATTCTCTTTACTACTGTTAAAATCGCTTTCAGTTATCGAAGTATCAATAGCCAGGTTAACGATACTGCCCATTTTTAACGCCTCATGGTCGTTACTGTCTTTACAACTATTTATTAAATCGGCGGCAGTAATGTAGAAGGCGTTATCAATATCCAGCGCAAGCCTTTCGCCGAATAGGGCATGGCGGCGGCGGCTATAAATAACTCTCCGCTGCTTATTCATTACATCATCATACTCCAGCAAACGCTTACGGATACCAAAGTTATTCTCTTCAACCTTTTTTTGTGCCCGTTCTATACTCTTGGTAATCATGCTGTGCTGTATTACTTCGCCCTCTTTGTAACCCATCCTATCCATCATGCTGGCAATCCGTTCGCTGCCAAACATACGCATCAGGTCGTCTTCCAAACTGCTGAAAAACTGGGTAGATCCTGGATCTCCCTGGCGACCAGCACGGCCACGCAACTGCCTGTCCACCCGGCGGCTTTCGTGGCGTTCGGTACCTACTATGGCCAATCCACCAGCTTCTTTTACGCCGGGTCCCAGTTTAATATCAGTACCACGGCCAGCCATATTGGTGGCAATGGTAACCGCACCGGCCAAACCAGCTTCGGCCACCACCTGTGCTTCTTTAGCATGTTGTTTTGCATTGAGAACGTTGTGCGGAATCTTCTTCCCCTGCAACATTTTACTGATCAGTTCGCTAACCTCCACACTCGTTGTACCCACTAAACATGGGCGGCCTGCATTCCGAAGGGTTTCTATTTCCTCTATAACGGCCTTGTACTTTTCCCTCTTGGTTTTATACACCAGGTCGTGATGATCTTTACGAATAAATGTGCGGTTGGTAGGTATGGTTACCACATCAAGCTTGTAGATGTCCCAAAATTCTGCCGCTTCTGTTTCTGCCGTACCTGTCATGCCGCAAAGCTTATGGTACATGCGAAAATAATTCTGCAGTGTAACGGTGGCATAGGTTTGTGTGGCAGCTTCAATCTTTACATTTTCCTTAGCCTCTATAGCCTGGTGCAGACCATCACTGTAGCGGCGTCCATCGAGTATGCGGCCTGTTTGTTCATCCACAATTTTTACTTCGCCTTCCATTACCACATACTCCACGTCTTTATCAAATAATGTGTATGCTTTCAGCAGTTGCTGTACGGTGTGTATGCGGTCAGCTTTTAGGGTGTATTCATTTAACAATGCTTCTTTTTGCTGAAATTTTTCGTCGGCAGCCAAATCGCTTTTTTCAATATTACTAAGGCCCATGCTAATGTCTGGCAAAATGAAAAACTCCGGGTCTTCGCCGCTTTTGGTAATAACCTGTATTCCTTTATCGGTAAGGTCCACCTGGTTATTTTTTTCGTCAATGTAAAACAGTAGCCCTTCATCCACCTTAGGCATTTCTTTGCTTTGGTCGGCCAGGTAGTAATTCTCTATTTTTTGCAACTTTACCCTAATGCCTGCCTCACTTAAAAACTTTATAAGTGCGCTGTTCTTTGGCAAACCACGGTGAGCCCGCATTAATGCCAGGCCACCATCTTTTGGGTCGTCATTATTATCCGCAAATTTCTTTTTGGCTTCTATTAAAGCGGCATTGGTTATGCGGCGCTGCTCATCGAACAACTGCAATACCCTTGGCTTTAAAATGTGGTATTGCTGATCGTCGCCTCTTGGCACCGGGCCACTAATAATTAAGGGAGTACGTGCGTCGTCTATCAATACGCTATCCACCTCATCCACCATAGCAAAATGGTGTTTACGCTGCACCATTTCTTCGGGGCTGTGTACCATGTTGTCCCGCAGGTAATCAAAACCAAATTCATTGTTGGTACCATACGTAATATCGGCCAGGTAAGCCTTTCGGCGATCTTCGGTGTTTGGTTGATGTTTGTCTATGCAATCAACGGTAACGCCGAGCCATTCAAAAAGCGGCCCGTTCCATTCGCTGTCCCTGCGGGCCAAATAGTCGTTCACAGTTACAATATGTACGCCCTCGCCGTTAAGGGCATTGAGGTAGGCGGGCAAAGTGCTCACCAAAGTCTTTCCTTCTCCGGTGGCCATTTCGGATATTTTACCACTATGCAAAACGGCACCACCTATTAACTGAACATCGTAGTGTATCATGTTCCAGGTTACTTCGCCACCGGCGGCCAACCAGGTATTTTTGTAAATAGATTGGTCGCCAACAATGCTAACATGCGCCTTTTTTACGCTCAAATCTCTATCAAGTTCTGTAGCAGTAGAAACAATTTCAGTTTCGGTGCTAAACCGCCTGGCCGTTTCTTTAATGGTTGCAAAGGCCTCCGGCAAAATTTCGTTGAGTATCTCTTCTATTTTGTCGTCCCGCAGTTTTACCAGTTTATCCACTTCCTGATATACAGCATCCTTTTCAGTTAAATGGCCTGCATCCAGTGCTTCGCCTTCGGCTTTTTTGTCTGCAATTTCTATGTCTATTTGTGCCAGGTGCTCGTTAATGCGTGTACGAAAACGCACCGAATTGGCACGGAGTTCGTCGTTGCTGATAGATTGGTATTCGCTGAAAAATTTATTGACCTGGGCTACAATCGGGGTCATCTTTTTTACGTCCTTTTCGCTTTTATTGCCCCCAAAAAGTTTACTTAACAATCCTGCCATAATAATATAGTTGTGTATAGCACCTATGCCAGCAATAGTATTTCTTGATTAGTTGTTGCCAAAAAGTTTTATTACACTCGTTTTGTTTTACCATCAAATACTTAATTGCCAGTTCTGGTTTTTTTTTGTTTTAAAATGAAATAATTGGTTGTCAATAATCAGGCAACAATGGTGCTGCTGGCCAAATTGACAGACGGGCAAATGTAGGTTATAAAAGTGTAGTTGGCTTAGCGTGGCTTTGTGTGAACCTTACAAAAAAAGACCCGCTTTACACGGGCCTTTTTTTATTATAGCGATATTCAAATCTGTTATTGTTTTATAAACCTGATCGTTGTTTTTGCTGAACGATCAAAGCTGCTGATGTTATAAACACCAGCGGCAAGTGTGCCAAAATTAAGGCGCACTTTGTTTTCACCTTCTGTAACAGAAATGGTCCGTGTTTCAATCTGGCGTCCTACCATATCGGTAACTGTTATTTGCAATTTACCGGCTTTGGCAGCAGCAATGTAGAGTATGGCTTCGTTTTGCACCAGGGTAGGCTGCAGTGCTATGATGTCAATGCCACTTACTTTGTTATTGATGGCCACCACGTTGGTATAGCTAATTTTGCCATCCACATCAATAATCTTCAAGCGATAATAGTTTACCCCAGCTAAAGGCTTGCCATCTGCAAAATCGAACGGTGTTAAGCAACGGGCCTGATCAGCCGAAAGGGTTGCAATGCTGATAAAGCTGCGGCCATTTGCAGAACGCTCTATTTGGAACGTAACATTAGTTGAGGTGCAGTTTACTTTCCAGTTAAGGTTGTTGGCCGTTGCGGTTTTGGTGCCATTGAAATAAATGAGGGTGATGGGAAGGGACAATATGCCTTTATGGAGATAAAAAGTCGAAAATGCTGTGTTACTCACATCTACCGAATGATTTGTACCATAGGCAGCATTTGTTGTTTGTGTAATTAGAGAGCCATCACCAGCTATAGCAGATTGTGCGCAGGCTTGGGTCGTCTTGGAAGCATTTAACTGGGCTCTTGTGGTAGCGCCTGCAACTCCAGCCAGTGCTGTTAGCTCCGCATCTTTAAAAAATAAGCGTGTGGTAACGGCTGTAGTTGGCTGAGTGGTAGGTATTATGGTGAAGTTTCTGTCTAAATAGTAAATGCCTTTGGTATCCTGCCTTACGGCACCGTTGTTTAAATAGAAAGATGTTGAAGTACTCCCCATCATATTACCATTAGGGTAAAGTTGGGCTATCAAATTTCCGGAACCATCTTTAAAGCTTATCCATGTGTATTTATAAGCAGAATCAACGTTAACCGCAGATGCTGCAGATGTACATCCATTAGGTGTTCCTGTAGCAACAAGCGGTTGTACGGAAGCACTTGTATCAAATGCACAGATGGCAAAGGCACCTGCATTGGTTATAGTATTGTAAGGCATTACCCTAAAGTAGATGACCTCACCGGGGGTACGCCCGGTAATGCCCAGTCTGGAATGGCTAGCCGATGGCGATGCATCCAGGTTTCCATCATCATCGCAACCAATAGATACCAGCGATCCGCAAGTACCAGAATATGCCTGCAATACCAAATCAGTGACCGTAGTGTTAACTGCAGAAGTCTGCACAGTAACTCTACCTGTTGATGGAACTATTGCTTTATACCAAACATCAAATTTTAACGCAAGGGCCTGGCAAGAAGCGCCTCCCAAACCTGTGGTGGAATCGGCTGATATTAGGATTCCCAAAACAGGCGATTCACAAAACCCATTGTTCACGGTAAGCGATACTGCGTTGGCACAAGCATCATTAGGTGGTGGAGGTGGCAAAGTGCCAATGCAAATATTAAAATTACTCTGCGTAGCCGATGTGGTAGCAGTATTGAATGTACGGACATAGTAAGTAGTTCCAGAAACCAGGCCTGTCGCATCAAGGGTGGTGGATGCACAAGCCCCCGTTACAGGCACCAGGCTTCCGGGTGTTCCCGTATATAAAGCTGCCACCATAGTTCCCGTAGAAACAGCACTATAAGAAACCCTATGGGCTGTACCGGTAGCCACAAATGTGTACCATACATCATCATCTATGCCAGTGGCACTGCAGCCAGGTGCAGCGTCAGCAGATTGCGTTGCTGATAGAGTAGCACCTGTAGAAATTGTTCCGCAAGCCAAATTGCTATTTACAGTCAATGCAACCGCACCTGTTGCTTCATCATTGGTAATAGGTGCTAAGATGGTTCTTGTTCCTGTAGGGTTAGGTGTGGTGGGCGTAGCCGTAACCCCATTAGTGGTAGCATTAACACAAGATGCATCTATTACATTGGTTGGTGTGGCACCTGCGGTGATATCGTAGACTAGCCAAAAATAGCCCGTCGTCGCTGTTAAGGGCTGGGAGCCGTTAACGGTAAACGCTCCACTAGGATTTGGAACATCCGAACCAAATTGGGTAGTAGTAGCAAAGGTGGTGGTTGTGGTATAAAATACCCTTGCTGCAGCAATATCTGTCGCTGCGTTTGTAGAACCAATAGTACTAAAGTTTATTTCAGTTACTGGTGTATAGCCACACCCGGTAAGTGCTACTCTTAAAATTTGTGCATTTACAGCACCCTGAAAAACAACTGCCGTGGATGATTGAGATGTAACGGCTGTATATGTAGCTACAACTACCGCCCTGGTTCCGGTAGGTGCAGGTGTTGTTGGGGTGCGTGGTCCGCTTACATCTATTGATGCACATTCCGCATCCAGAACATTAGTAACCGTAGCAGCGCAATCCACATCATATACCAGCCAAAAATAATTTACAGCTGTTGTAGCTGTACCGGTTAGCACCTGCGAACCAGTTATAGTAAAAGCACCATTAGGATCAGCAACGCCGGTACCAAATGGGGTAGTTGTAGAAAATAGAGTAGATGTACCCGTGTAGAAAACCTTGGCACTATCTACATCGCCGGGATTGGTAGTTCCATTTGTATTAAAATCCAGTTGGGTCATGCTTAAAGCACTTGTAGCACCGGCAACAGTTACCGCAACCCTTAATATTTGCTGGTTAATAGACCCTGCTAAAACTGTAGCTGTAGATGCCTGTGTTACAGCAGAGGAGGTGTAAGTCATAGCTGGCGGCGTGCCTATACAAACATCGAAATTGCTGTTTTGCAAGGTCGTAGGGGTGTAAGTGGCTACCCGCAGATAATAAGTATTTCCTACTATTAAATTTCCAAGTGTGGCAGATTGCGGATCGCTGCAAATAAGCGCAGTAGCAGCACCACAACCATCCAATACCTGAAACGTAAGATCAATTGTACCAACTATGTTTTGCAGGGTTATTATATGAATCGTTTGCGCAGCTACAAAACTGAACCACACATCATCATCATAGGTTCCACAGCTGGACGTGGGTCCTGCAGAAGCGGTGGCGCTTGTTGTTGTACCAGCTGTAACTGCTGTACATGTTGTGGATGAATTAACTGCTAAAGCAACTGCTCCGGCACAATCATCATTTGCCGGTGGCGGCGGTGGTGTACCCACGCAAATGGTAAAATTGGTAGTAGTAGTAGTAGAAACACTCGTATATGCCCTTACATAATAGGTTTGGCCAATGGTTAGGCCGGTTGTAGTCAATGTAGTACTGGCACATGCACTGGCTACCTGTACCAAACTACCCGGTGTACCACTATAGATGGCCGCCACCATGGTGCCCGTTGTTACATTGCTAAATACTATCCGGTGTACAGTAGCAGCTGCAGTAAATGTAAACCACACATCGTCATTGATACCTGTAGCACTACACGATGGTGCAGCATCTGTAGATTGGCTAGCAGAAATGGTAGTGCCGTTAAGGGTACTGCCACAAGCATAATCAGGGTTAACCATAAGGTTAATAGCATTTGCGGCATTATCATTTGGAGGAGGTG
>Ga0105048_10013630_pt1 | contig 12700 bp, 9 predicted proteins | sample MAT05_FD_78382 | JGI IMG/M metagenome (GOLD analysis project Ga0105048, IMG submission 78382) | Freshwater microbial communities from Lake Fryxell liftoff mats and glacier meltwater in Antarctica - MAT-05 | ecosystem: Environmental > Aquatic > Freshwater > Ice > Liftoff microbial mat | place... | reverse complement strand
TGCTGGATGAAACGCCGCTCGTGGAATGGCATATTGGCATTTATCAGGCAGCAGCCAGGCGTCTCGATGCGCTCATATCCAAGCTGCGGCCCGGTGTGATTGTTTCCACTTACCCGGGGTGCAACCATCTATTGGACTATGTTTGCCGCAAGCGCCTCCGAAGGGCCTTTCAAACCATCACCGTCATCACCGACTCACTAACGGTCAACACGGCATGGCACACGGCCCATGCCGATGCCTTCGTGGTCCCGAATGACGCAACTGCGCAAGTCCTGCTTCGGAGAGGATTTTCGGATGAGAAGGTCCATGCGTTTGGTTTTCCGGTGCCTGCGGTTTTTGCGGAACTCGCCAGAAATCCCAGCCCCCTCAAAACCCCCGCAGCCAGGGGAGAGCGATGGAAGGTTCTGTATATGGTCAACTCTAGGGAACACTTGGCATCGGACATTGTCCGCAGTTTGCTGGCGATTGACAATGTGGAGGTCACCGTGACCGTTGGCAAAAACGAGGCCCTTGGCCAACGTTTGGAGGCCCTTGCCGCCGCACTCACCAAACCTCTGCGCGTGCTGGGTTGGACGCCTGACATGCCACACCTCATGGCTGAGAGCCACTTCCTGATTGGCAAAGCCGGAGGAGCCACCGTCCAAGAATGCCTTGCCGCGGGCACCCCCATGATTTTCACCCATGTGGTTCCTGGTCAGGAGGAGGGCAATGCCCGCTTGGTTCTTGAAAATGGCGCAGGATTTCTTGCAAAAACGGCCACGGAAGTCGCCGCTGCGGTTCGAGAAGTCCTCAGCGAAAATGGCACGCGTTGGGCGGCCATGGCTGCTTCCGCGCGGGCCTTGGGAAACCCTGACGCCTCCACTCAGTTAGCTGATTTTATTCTCAAGCAAAACGCATGAAAATCACCGCCGCCATCTTTGATATCGGGAACGTCTTGCTTCCCTTCGACTACATGAAAGCCGCCAACCGCCTGATCCTGGAAAACCAGCCCGTCACGCCGCCAGACCGTGCCGAGGTTGTTGCCGCGAAGGAGCTTCTGGAACTTGGCCGAATCGACCGGAGCGACTTTTTCCGCCGCGTGCGACCGCTTTTTAATCACGCTGGCCGGGAAGAGGACTTCCTGGCGATCTGGGAAGATATCTTTGTGCCCAACACCCCCATGCACGAGCTGGTTGAGGAACTCTCAGCACGCATGCCACTCTACCTCCTCTCCAACATCAGCGATATCCATCGCGAATCCATCCATCGCGACTATCCGATCTTTCGTTATTTCCAGTCGGGAATCTACTCTTACGAAGTGGGTTTGCTGAAACCCGATCCTGCCATTTTTGAACTGACGGCCAAGAGCTTGAATGTGACCCCCGGCTCAACGCTTTTTATTGATGACATGGCAGACAACATCGCAGCAGCCGAGGCGGCGGGGTTTTGCTGTGTCCACTACTCTCACACCGAACACGAGAAGGCCATGGAGAAAATCCGTTGGTATCTGGCGCAGTAAAACCCGCGCGGAGTCGTCACATTTCCTCCAGGGTCTTCCCCTTGGTTTCCTTGACAAACCAGCTCACAAAGAAAATCGAGGCCAGCGCAAACCCGGCGTAGATCCCATACGATCCGCCAAGCCCAATCGCAGAGAGCAGAATGGGAAACGTCATCGTGATGGCAAAGTTGGTGAACCATTGGATGAAACCGCTGATCGAGAGTGCCGCCCCACGAAATTGGTTTTTGAACATTTCGCCGAGCATTACCCACATCACCGGCCCCCAAGAAACCCCGAAGAAAAACACATACACATTGGCCGCAAGAAGGGCCAGTGTTCCAGCCGTCTCAGAGAGCTTAAGAGCACCACCCTCGGCGACTCCGGATGTTCCGAAGATAAAGGCCAATGCCCCCAGCCCAACCGTCATTCCAATAGACCCAACAATCAACAAAGGTTTACGGCCCAATTTGTCGATCAAGCTCATTGCCACGATGGTCGAACCAATATTCACGGCCCCGGTGATCACATTAATGAGCAAAGCGTTTGATTCCGAAAATCCTGCCGCCTGCCAGAGCACCGCACCGTAATAAAAGACGACATTGATGCCGACAAGTTGCTGAAAAGAAGCGAGACCGATGCCAACCCACAAAATCGGGTGAATGCGCCCGGCTTTTTTGTCAAAGAGGTCGCTCATGCGGGGCTTGTGATCTTGATCCATCGTGGCCTTGATCTCGGCCACCTTGGCGGGGGCATCCTCGTGACGGTTCAGCTTGGACAAGATTTTCTCCGCAAGATGATGTTTGCCGGCAGCAACCAAATACCGCGGAGACTCGGGAATAACCAACAGTGCTCCAAAAAACACCAACGATGGCACCAACTCTGCCCAGAACATCCATTGCCATGCTTGAAACCCAAACCAAAACGGATTGGAAGCTCCGCCAGCGCTTTGGGCGATGATAAAGTTGCTCAAAAAAGCACAAAACAGGCCCAGCACGATGGCCAGTTGTTGGAGCGATGCCAAGCGGCCTCGAATCGCCGCCGGGGCAATTTCGCTAATGTAGGCCGGGCAGATCACGCTGGCCGCGCCAACTGCCAACCCGCCCAGAACACGATAGACAATAAATTCCCCGGAAGAGGCAGAAATGCCAGAACCCCAGGCACTGAGAGTGAAGAAAACCGCCGTGCCAAGCATCACGGTCCGTCGCCCATATTTGTCAGAAAGGGTTCCCGCAATAAATGCTCCCACCGCGCAGCCAAGCAGCATCGACGCGACATTAAATCCGGTGTTCAGCGAGGAGGTGTCAAAAGACTTCTGAAGCGCGTCCACCGTCCCATTGATGACTCCGCTGTCAAAACCAAAAAGAAATCCTCCGATGGCTGCAACAATGGAGAGGAGGGTGATCTGAAACGAATTAGCTGAGGGGGGATTGCTCATAAGGGGGAGATACAAGTCCCATCATCTCCGATTTTGGAGAAACTGCAATGTTGGTGTTCGGGGGTGACAGAACTTCGGGTGTGATTAAAAGTGGGGGAGGTTGCCATGCAGGCCAGGGGGCATGGTCGTCTCGACCGTGTGGGTGTTGGCTGCACTTTGGGAATCAAACTTGAAACGGGCGAGACGCACCGTTCCCCCTGACTCATCCACTTTTAATCATACCCCAGAACTTCACCCGGCTAAGTCCCGTGACTTGTAATATTCGATTTGTCCGGCCTCGGCAAAAGATCGCAAGCGGTTCATAAGGCGGGTCAGGTCTTCAGGCGTGAGCCTCTGAAAGCTTTCGATGAGAGCCACTTTGTCTTTGAGATATTCCGGTTTTTCGGCCCCGGTGATCAGAACTGTCACTGGCTGAGACAACGCAAAATAAACACAATCCTCGAGCGAAAGATGGTTGGGGATAATGGGATCCTGCGTGGTCCAGGTGACCTTAGTGTTAACTTGCTTCTCCGAAAAAAACCGGCCGTCTGCGAGGGTCTTCATCGCCAACATGCCATAACCTGCCTTTTCGGCTTCGGGAATCACCAGGTTGATAAAGCTGTGCTGACTGACCGCATCCACGGGATTCACCGGAAACTGACACGCCGCAAACGTATCTCCCGCGAGCTCCATCATTCGAAGATGGGCATAAGGGCTGCTGTGGCCAGTGAATCCCAAATGCCGAATCAGCCCCTTTTCACGGGCCTTCAGCGCCATGTCCAAAACCCCGGCAGCCAGCCGTTTTTCCACATCTTCCGGGGATTGCAACGCATGGATCTGCCAGAGATCAATACGGTCCGTCTTCAGCCTGCGCAGGGAGTCCTCCAATTGCGCTTGGGCCAAGGCTGCCGTTTCCCCGGCGGATTTTGTCATAAGAAAAATCTCATCCCGGTATTTTGGGGTGAGATAAGTACCGTAGCGTTCCTCGCTGGTTCCCGGACCATAACTTTCCGCAGTGTCAAAAAATCGAACGCCCGCTTCAAGTGCCGCCTCAATAGTTGCTTGGGCCAGTTCCTCCGTTGTCCAGCCTATGTGAAATCCTCCCAGCCCAAGAATCGTGACCGCCTCGCCGGTTTTTCCCAAAGCCCGCTTCGGCAAAACGCTTCCAATCTTATCCGGAGCGGCTTTCAAAAGGGGGGGCGAGAGTGCGAATGTGAAGCCAGCCGCCGAAATATTTCGCAGAAATTCACGGCGATTCATCGATATAAACAACCGGAGTTTGCCAGTTTCCACAAGCGAAAATCTCGGCTGGAAGGGATGGCGGGCACATGCCCGAGAGGTGCAAAATCTGAGGAGTGCGCAAAGCGTGCGGAGGGTAGGAACACGTCAGCAGACGTGTCCTCCATAGCCTTGGCGAAGAAGGAGTGACGTGGCTACAACGCAAGGCGTGCCGATCACGCTTGCGCTCGTTGTAGCCGCCTCACTCTGCTGGGGCGTCATCGCGGCGAAGCCGCCACGTATTGCCCTTTTGCAACTTTCGGGCATGCGCCCAGGGATGGCGGTCCCTCGCCGTCCTTCGCATGAAAGGCAAAGCGGGCGGGCAAGGGAGGTCTGCTCCATAGCCTTGGCGGAGGAGGAATGACGCGCCCTACCTCATAAGGATTTGCTGGCGCCATGCGCGAAGCGACTTGCCAAATCATTCAAAATCCAAAATCAAGAATCCAAAATATTCCCCTCCCCATCAGCGTTCCATGTTCCGGGTTTGTCGGCGTGGAGGACTTTTGCGCCATGATTCACAATCCGGTATCCGCGGATGCGGAGGAATTCGGGGACATCGGACGATGCCATTTCGGAATCCGTGAGGGGCACCAGTTCAAAACCGGGCTGAACGGGCGCGGTCATATTCTTGAGATGCACGCTGGCACCTTGGCTGGCGGAAACTTTGAGCGAACTGCCGTTTGGGAGGGTCAGGTTTTCGGCGTGAACGTCTCCTTCGAGGATTAGCGTGGCATCACCACTGATTTGTCCTCCCCGAATGCGATCTCTGACATCGGCCAGGGTTAAGGCGAAGGATGGACGCAAGATGACGCGTGGGCCTGTCACGAAGGGGATCCCCCGGATATCCGTCGCAGGTGTCTCCTCAACGATCATGCCAGCCATCACAAGTTTGCGACGGTTAATGGCATAAAAATCGGTTTCTGCGCTCGAGGCACTTTCCGCCGGACCGCCCGTTTTGACTTTGGCGGCGGCATCATCGAGCGCATTTTTGCAGGCGCTGAAACACCACGTGCGATTAAACACGGTTACGCCCACTTTTTCCCCTGACACAAAAAGTTTTGGCAGGTCTTGCATCATCGTTTCAAGTCGGGCGGGTTTTTTGAAGGTTGTCTTGGAGTCATCAGCGAACTTGGGGTTGACAAATTCGGCAATAATTCCCCCCGAGGACTCAAGGACTTTCAGGTAAGGCTCCATGCGAATGACGAGCAAGTTGACGTTGCCGGGAAAAAGCGAGAAGCCCCGGTCGTCGGGCACATCCCCCTCCGGGCTCACCGTGGCGCGGAGGAGGGGGTCCAGTTGGTTGTATTCGACATTGAGCGTGAGGTCGGGGTGGCCTGGTTTCACAAGGCGCGAGATTCCGCCGACGGCCTCGCCGGGGATGCGGTTCACGGCGATGGAATTAAAGTCATACCCCAATTTTTCAGAAGTCCCAATGGCCGCAAAAGCCGCATTGAGCGAGTGGGCGTTGGTGTCTTGGATGAAAAGCAAATACCAGGTTCCCGTGTTGGCCAGTCGGCGGGCCGTGCCGCTGGTGTGCAGGAGCATGTGGATATCCCCATGTCCGTGAGGTTTGAGAGCGAGGCGACAGGTCCCCTCCAAGGCAAGCTTGGCATCGATATCCGAAAGCGCAGGCACCAGTTCCTGCCGAAGCAGGATGATCTGGTTTTCTGCGAGGCCAAAACGGTTGTTGGTTTCCAAGGTGGCAGCGGTCGCGTCATGGGTATCGCGACTGGTCATAATAATGAGAGGAATTTCCTTTCCGAGCCGATGGGATGCGGCGAGAACCACACCAGCGTAGTGGGCAAGGTAGGAAGTATTTTCCGCGACCTCGACGGGGATGTCCAACTTGATGCCATGATACCCCAAACGCTCACCTAAGCCGCCAGCCACCAGCACAACCGCCGTGTGGGCAAACGCGGCGAGGCCGAGCGCTTCGGCCTCATCGTAGGCGGTTCCAAATTCCGACAGATCCACCAAGTCGGGCTGATGGGGGGTGTAGCCCTCGAAGGGGTTCGCATCCGAGGCGGCTCCGGCCAGCAGTTTCCTCGCATTGTGAAGGTATCCAACTATCCCGCCAGGATAGGAAGCGTCCACCAGGTGCAGGCTCTCAAGAAAGGCCCGTATGGCAGCCTCATCGGAATTGTGCCAATTTTCAAAAAGGTGAGATTGCCCCTCTGCAAAAAGGGTTTCCATAAGCTTGCGATCCGCTGCATTCAGGAATGCTGCGTGTTGGGAAAAAAAGGCAGGGAAATCCATCGGAGTAAAAGACTACCTAAAATAAGTCGGCGGGCAAGGCACGAGGAAAGAACGCGCTGGCGCACGCGCGAGGCGACCCTGCCTAAATTCCCTCGCCGGACGCGCCTTGGCTGGAGGCATTGTCAGGAGGGAATGTCGAGAGGTTGATGGCGTAGTTGAAGAGGGCGGCCAGGGACTCTTCGGGGGAGGTGTCTGCGGTGTGGACGACGAGTTCGGGATATTCGGGGGCCTCGTAAGGGGAACCGACTCCGGTGAAGTTAGTGATCTCGCCGGATCTCGCTTTTTTGTAGAGCCCGCGGGGATCGCGTTGTTCGCAGACTTCCAAGGGGGCGTTGATAAAAATTTCGGCAAAGGGAATCCCATCGCGGGAGCAAATATTGCGGACCTTGCTGCGATCTTCCTGGAAAGGAGAAATCAGCGAGCAGATGACAACCAACCCGGCTTCAGCCATGAGCTTGGCGGTTTCTCCGGCGCGGCGGATGTTTTCTGAACGGTCCTCGTTTGAGAATCCCAGATTGGAGCAGAGGCCATGACGGAGATTATCTCCATCGAGGATCGCGCTGGCGATGCCACGGCGGTGCAAATGGCCTTCGAGGGCGGTGGCCATGGTGGATTTTCCTGAACCTGAAAGCCCGGTGAGCCAGAGCACAGCACCGCGATGACCATGGGCTTCGGCGCGGGCTTCGCGCGTGACCGGGCTGACGGTCCACGTGAGGTTGTCGGCGGAGACGGCATCCCGGCTGGATTCGTAGTCGGCTTCGCGGATGATTCCTCCTCCTCCAATGCGTTTGCCAGCGAGAATGACAAACCGACCGGTGGTGCCAATTCGGTCATGACGGTCAAACGCCACGGGTCGGCGGGTGCGGATGCGCACGTCGGCCACTTCGTTTTTGGCGATGGCGGAGCGTCCGCCTTCGATGGTCTCTAAGGTCGAGGAGTCGAGCAGGCGCACGATCTCAACCACGCGCGCTTCCACACTTTGTGTGCCAAGCTTTAAGGTGAAGGGGAGATTCAGCTCCAGCGGATCGGCACTCAGCCAGAAGAGGCTGGCATGAATTTCGCGGCCTTCCGCAGGACCATCTGTGGGGGAGCCGCCGATCTGGCCGCGCTCCACGAAAATTTGTTCTTCGAGGGTGATGGCCAGCGCTTCGCCGACTGTGCCGGAAGTGGGAGGCGGTTCCACGCCCCATGTTTCGATGGACTTCACACGGCTGCGTTTGCCATCGGGCCAGAACGCAATATCATCGCCCACACTCAAGCGCCCGGCCTCGACGCGCCCGGCAAGAATCCGTCGTTCGTCGAAGCGGTAGATATCTTGCAGCACAAATCGCAGAGGTTTCCCCTCGGGCTCAACCGCCACTTCAAATCCATCCAAGGCCCCTAGAATATGCGGCCCATGGAACCAAGGCATTTGGTGGGAAGAACTCGCAATGTTTTCACCCAGCTTCGCGGAAAGCGGGATAAAGTGTTGCGGAACGATGCCCAACTTCAGGAGAAAATCCGAATAGTCTGAGCGAATGGCATCATACCGGGCCTGATCAAATCCCACGAGATCCATCTTGTTGACGGCCACCACAATTTGTCGGATCCCCAGCATGGAGAGGAGGTAGGCATGACGCTTGGATTGTTCCTGGATGCCTTCATTCGCATCAATAAGAAGGATGGCCGCATCGGCGGAGGCGGCACCGGTCACCATGTTTTTCAGAAATTCTTTATGACCGGGAGCATCAATAATCACATATTCCCGCGTGGCACTCCGGAAGGGCAACTGGGTGGTGTCAATGGTGATATTCTGAGCTTGCTCCTCCAAAAGCGCATCAAGCAAAAAGGCAAATTCAAATTCCATGCCCTCGGCTTCGCTGGCCGCCCGGATCTGCTCGACCTTGCCTTCGGGGAGCGAATTGGTGTCATGAAAAAGCCGCCCGATCAGGGTGGACTTGCCGTGATCGACATGACCCACGATGACAATGCGCAGTTTTTGCGACGTGGAGTATTGGAAGGCGGGGGTTTCGATTGTGGGAAGTTCGGTGGTGGACATGATCACATGAAGCCTTTGGCGCGGAGTTTCTGCATGGCATTGCGCTCGTGGTGGTCCTGGGCCCGTCCCGCGCGTTCGGAGGTGCGGGTGGTCATCAACTCGGCAACAATCTCCGGAATGTTTGAGGCGTTGCTTACCACCGGTTTCGTGATTGGCCAGCATCCCAAGGAACGGAAACGGTATTTTTTTCCGTCCTCCGCCTCGCGGGCAAAATACATTTGCGGAATGGGGATTTGTTCCCGCTCGATATAACGCCAGATGTCAACCTCCGTCCAATCCAGCAGGGGCTGAACCCGGATGTGTTCCCCCGGTTCAATCGCGGTCGTGAATTGATTCCAAAACTCTGGCGGCTGGTCTTTGTAGTCCCACTCGAAATCCGCATTGCGGGGCGAAAAGTATCGCTCTTTGGCCCGGGTCGGGTCTTCGTCCCGCCTGATGCCAGTGATCAAGGCATCAAATTTTCTTTCCGTCATCACCTGCTGCAATGCCACGGTTTTTAATTCGTGGGTCACAGTCACCGGGTCATGGGTCTCATAGCCGACGCTGTCCGAATAAGCTCCCCGTCCGGCGCGGGCGTCTTCATTGATTTTAACAATGAGGTCGAGTTCGTAATGTTTGAGAGCCCAGTCCCGAAATTCCAACATCTCACGAAACTCGTACGTGGTGTCGATGTGCAAGACCGGGTAGGGGATCTTGCCGCAGAAAGCCTTTTTGGAGAGCCAGATCAGCACATTAGAGTCCTTGCCCATGCTCCAAGGCATACACAAATTCGAGAAGCTGTGATAGGCCTCCCGCAGAAGATAAACGCTTTGCGACTCCAATTGATCCAAGTGTTCCATAATAAGGAATGACTACTAGACCAGTAGATATTTAATGGGGAAAGTAAAAAGTGCGGTTTTATTGAAGAGCCGAGGGACGTGAAAAAGCTGCCGTTGCGGTGAACTGGCCCGGCTCATAAAATATTGAGTCCTGACAACCACCCTCAGCTTATTTTTTTTGCCGAATCATCTCACCAATCTGTCTCATCTCGGACTTAGTGCTTTCAGGGAGGGGATAAGATTCCAGTTTTTGGAAAAGCTGAAGCGCCCCCCGGCTGTTACCAAGGGAGTGCGCTTGAGAAATGCGCAGCGCCAAGGTCTGAGGAGCATCGGGGTATCTCCGCACCATCTCTTGAAAGATCTTATTGGCCTCTATTTTGTCGCCTCGCGACATGGCCTCGGATAGCTGAAGCATCATGGGTTCGGCTGCTGTGGCCAACTGAATGACCCTTTCTTGCAATGGATTTCCAGGTGAGGCCGGTGGGGGTGCCTTCGCCGGCATTGCAGGAGGCGGGAGGCCGATACGGCCTTTGATGACATAGGTCGATTTGATGGCCGTTGTTCCCGAGGCATCTGTGTGAGTGAGCGTCTCAATGGCTCCCACGCGGGGCATCTGAGATTGGAATTCGAGAACCGGGGTGGCACCAACTATCCAGAGGCGGTTTGACGTGTCGTTTTCCAGGATATTGCCAACCAATTTCCCTTGCGATGAACCTTTGAGGGTGAAGGTGTAGTCGCATTGGATGAGCAGAAGCCCCAGCGTTTTGTTGATCAGGCCGGCTCTCTCCGACTTGGACCGATGGTTGAGGATCTCGTCATGCACGGGCACCCCCCCTTCCTCGGCGCTCACCGTCAATCGCAGTTCCCACGGATTGCTGTCATTCTCCGAGTCCACGATTTGGCCCCGAAATGGTTTTCGATATTCCGAAGCGACGGGATCAAAAAGAAAACCCTCCACGGGAAACCCTTCCTCCTCCGTTCCCTGCTTCGTGAACTCGATGCCAAGGCTTCCTTGAGATATCCCGGTTTTCCAAACCCCGTGAAATTTGCTGCCGGGACGGCAACCCAGAAGCAAGGAGGTTTTTTGTACGCCTTTGCTGTGGAGTTCGAGTTCCTTAGTGACAATCGCCGCTTCGAAGGCTTTTAAGTCAGCCATGCTTTGGGATTCAGCCGCCAAGAGCCGCTTGTTTCCTTCTTCTCCTGACCGGTCCATCCAGCCGTGTTGAAGGCGTTGTCCATGCAAAACATCCAAGCCGTCGAGTGACACAAGTTCGAAGGTTCCCTCGCCCGAACCAACTTTGGCCCAACCGGATATCTCAAATATTTGGCCGGTGGTTGCGAGACGTTCACAAAAAGGCGTCTCCGTGATCGAAACAAGCGAAGTGTCAAAACTCTGTATTTTCTCGGCACTGAGCTTTGCCAAGTGCGCGCGCTTGCGGAGTTGCTCCAGCTTGCCTGTGTCCACAACGGGGATCTGGCGATACAGGTTGTCGGTGACCTCAACTTCTCCTCGAAAACCGAAGTCCATGCTTTTACCGCCGGATCTCTGCAACGTCACAATCCGGAAGGGCCCCTTAGCTCCCAAATCTTTGCTCAACCATGTCTTAAATTCCGGGAGATGTGACGCTGGACCACACCCAACAAGCCCGGCCACAAGCCATCCAAGCAAAACCCCTTGGCACAGCCGTTTGGCGACAGTAAGGGCTGGCGCAGCGTGGCTCTGCATCAGTTTTATTGAGGAGCCGGGGGACGTGAAAAAAATTCCCTATAGCCTGGCTCGTCCCGGTAGGAATCAAAAAAAGGATCGGCAAGCATTTCGACAAACAAGGGCCCCGACGTCGTGAGTTTGAGGGCCTCAAGGCACCGGCTGGCCCGGACAGAATTGCCGTCCTGCATCGCAATGGCTGCGGCACCAAGCAGCCAGAACTGCGCATTTCTGTTGATTCCCGTCTTCTCGTAGGTCTCGACGAGGAAGCGGATTTCATCGTGACCTCCATTTTGAATTTTAAAAATCATGAGGCTGTTGGAAATTCCCACACTGCTGGGATCGGCGAGGGCGGCTTCCTCCAAGTCTTTCACCGCCGAAGGCAGGTCGCCCTGGGCGCGGAGTAATTTGGCCCGCAAATAGAGGTTGAAGGCTTTTTGATCAGAAAATTCCACTGCCTTGGTGAAGGATGCGAGCGCCTCCTTTGTGTCGCCCCGGCTCTCCTGCACCCGGCCCAGGTGGCTCCAGGCTTCCCCATCCTCCGGCTCAACCTCAAGAAGCGCCAAGGCGGAAGCTTCCAGTTTTTCACGATTTTGTGCCCTCGCCGCCAATGCCAGCTCGCTGCGGAGTTCGCTGATCTGAATTTGCCGGAGTTCTTCGGGGCTGGGGGTAGGCGCTGACTCCGCAACGAACTCTGCCGCCTCCGGCTGCTTTTGATTAGATGAAAAAATCAAAAAGCCCAGAATCGTGACGACAACAATGGCCGCCAGCACAGGAAAGATAATTCGTCGTGGAGACTTCTCGGTTTGGAAATCTTTAAAACTCTTAAGCGCCATAGACTGAAAACCTAGCGAGTTCCCCCCGCGCGAAGCGAGACTGATTTTTGGATTTGTGCAGAGAGCTCTCGGCTGCTACGAGTGAGAGGAATAGGGCAGTTAGCTCAGCGGTAGAGCGGTAGTCTTACACACTATTGGTCGGGGGTTCGATCCCCTCACTGCCCAGTTTTGCTTTTCCGATTGTTCGGGATCACGTTTTGGACCCTGAAATTTTGTGGATGTGGCGGGGTGACTCAATGAGCATTTGGGGGCTCCCATGAAAATCCGTGATTTGGCCTGTGGCCCGGATAGAAGTGCCAAGGAGGGACTGAAGCTCACCGGGGTTGGTGGTGTTCGGGCCTGCCCCGATCACCAGACAAAAGGCTTGGTGGCTGACGCCAACAAAGTTAATGAAGCTGGCCGTGCCTGCGAAGTTTTCCCACACTCTTTGCACGCGCCCTTCGACAGTGGCTTTTTTGCCAAGATGGGCTTTCAGCGCCGCCGCATGCGCCGGATCGAGGACTGGCGGAGAATTGGGATTGCCGGCTGCGGGAACACTCTGACGATCCGCCGCACGACGTGAAGCCAGCTTGGAGAGCAACTCCGCAAGCGCCTGTTGGGCTCCCTCGTGCCGCTCTGAAGGATCCTTGGCCATCAGGCGTTCAACCCATTGGCACACGTCACCCGGAAGGTCGGGACGCCGCATTTCGAGGGGAACAAAATCGTGCCGCAGATGGGCATTAATCACATCTTCGACGGACTCTCCCTGAAAAGGCTCTTCCCGCGACAGCGCAAAATAAAATGCACACCCCAACGCATAAAGATCCGTGTAAAAACCGAGCGGCTCCCGCTGCAACTGCTCAGGAGCCATGTTGTAAACCGACCCAAGCACGGATTCC
>Ga0105048_10013627_pt1 | contig 12701 bp, 8 predicted proteins | sample MAT05_FD_78382 | JGI IMG/M metagenome (GOLD analysis project Ga0105048, IMG submission 78382) | Freshwater microbial communities from Lake Fryxell liftoff mats and glacier meltwater in Antarctica - MAT-05 | ecosystem: Environmental > Aquatic > Freshwater > Ice > Liftoff microbial mat | place... | reverse complement strand
CGGGAAATCCGGATAACAATGCGAGGCTTCCACATTCACTACCACATCGTAGGAATGATCTGCAAAAGGTAGCTTGAGGGCATCTCCTTGGATGAATTCAAGGCCGGGCACGCGATGGTATTTTTGGCAAAACGCGATTCCCGCCGCATTCAAATCCAGCCCGGTGTATTTCGCAGGCTGCTGGGTGCGGGCGAGGTAGGATGCGCCGCCACCGTGGCCGCACGAAACTTCCAACACGTTCTTCCTGGCGAAGTTCACCTGCATTCCCACATGGTGATAGAGCTGCGCGCAGGCCCGGTCCGGCTCATCCATTTCTGATAAAGCGATACCCATCGGCGGCTCCGTCTCGTAGGCATAGTTCAGGAATACCACGTTTTCCTGTTGGAGTTTCCTGGTGAGAAATGGATACCAAACCTGCCAGATTTTTTTCCGCAGTGATGCGCTGGCAAAAAGCAGATCGATCAAAGGCATGGTGGGTTTTTGTTAGGAAAATGAAGTCAGGCATTGCGAATGGCACGAATGGCCGCAGACATATCCGACGCCCGGAAAGTGGAAGATCCTGCGACCATCACATTGGCCCCTGCGGAAAAACAATGGGCGGCGGTGCCGGCATCGATGCCTCCGTCCACCTCGATGTGATAGGAAAGGTTCTTTGCTTTTCTCCACTCGAGGGCGGCGGTGATTTTCTGCAGAATTTCCGGCATGAACGACTGCCCGCCGAAGCCCGGGACGACGGTCATGCAGAGCAGCAGATCGATTTGATCCAGATACGGTTCTGCCGCGCTGAAAGGAGTGGCCGGGTTGAGCGCCAAGCCCGCCTCACAGCCGCCTTCACGGATGCGCCGCAAGGTTTTGCCCACATCATGCTCCGCCTCGACATGCACGGTGATGAGATCCGAGCCAGCGGCGATGAAGCGTTGCAAATAGTGGTCTGGCCGGGAAATCATCAGATGGACATCGAGATAAACATCGTTGCTCTCATGGACCGTCTGCACCATCGCGGGGCCGAAGGAAATGTTATCGACAAAATGGCCGTCCATCACATCCAGGTGCAGCCAATCCGCGCCGGCATGGATTGCGCGGCTCACTTCCTCACCAACCTGGGAAAAATCCGCCGCCAACAAGGACGGGGCGATGACTCGATCTTGATATGTTTTTGGAATCACAATCACGATACGAACCCCGAAGTGCCCACGATGCACGGAAAATCTTCCCGCAGGATGGAGAATTTATTCCTGATGAAATCCGCGTGCATCCGCCATTTCCATCCGCTATCCAAGGGGCGTGGACGACGAAGGACCGATCATTGATTTGCACAGCGACATCTATTTCATGGGCCAAGCCCTGCGCGAGGCCCGCAAGGCCTATGCAGCGGGCGAAGTGCCGGTGGGGGCCGTGGTCGTGCGCGAGGGACGGATCATCGCCCGCGCATGGAACCAGGTGGAAACGCTGCGGGATGCCACCGCCCACGCGGAAATGCTCGCTCTCACAGCAGCCCAGGAATCCCTCGGCGATTGGCGCTTGGAAAGGTGCACGCTCTACGTGACCAAGGAGCCATGCCCGATGTGCGCAGGTGCCATCGTCCACTGCCGGCCCGTGCGCGTGGTCTTCGGCTGCCCGGATCAAAAAGCCGGTGCCGCAGGCGGGTGGATCAATCTGCTCGACTCCACTCCCCCGCTCAATCACCGCTGCGAGATCAGCTCGGGAGTGCTGGGCGAGGAGTGCCTGTTTATCCTCCAAAGTTTCTTCCGAGAGGCGAGGGAAAGAAAGAAGGTGGAGCGACTTGAGAGTCCGGCGGCGGGTGATGATATACCCATGATCGATTGATCCTCGCTGCTCATGAGAGAATTTTTGGTAAAACAATCTATTTTTTGAGCATCTCGGATTCCTTGCCGTGAGCGATGCCGGGCCAGAATTTATCCCAAACGAAGGGTCTTGAAAACTCGCCATAATGGCAGGACGTACAATCGCCTGGACCGAGCGGGCGGAATTTGAACGAATTCGCCTTCCCATGAAGGTGCTTGTCAATGTGCTCGCTGGCCGGGCCATGGCATGACTCGCAACCGACATCGACGAGAGAATCACTGCCCATAGGACGGCGGTAGCCGGAGGGCTGGCCAAATCCAACCGTGTGGCACTTGATGCAATGCGGATCTGCATCCGAGCCGTTCTTCACGAGCGTCTCGAAAGCATGAGCATGGCCGGATTTTCCCCAGACTTCATGGGCTTGTGGATGGCAACTCTGGCACGTCGCAGAGCCCACGAAAGTGGCGCTTGAAGAGACACCCGGAACTGCATTGGGATTCACTAAATCGGCAGCATCGATATCGAGAGGCGAGCGGCGGATTTCTGATCGATACTCGCGCACCAGATCGCGCAGACCTTGATCTTGCGGGATATTTTCCTCCAATAGGCGGATTTGATAGCGGGGGTCTGTTAGGCGTTTGGATTTTTCTCCGGTCACATTAGCGGTAAGTGTGCCGACGGTGCGTGCCTGATTGGTGGTGAAGAGGATCATCGAGTCATTCTCAAGCAGGATTTCCTGGGTGGGACCAGCCACATCCCCGCCGAGGATGAGAGAAAACTCAAAATAGTCTTTCGCGAGACGGCGCATCTCCATTTCATCGGCAAATGCCAACAGGACTACGAAATCACACTTGCCAGTGAGCGACGGCAGGTGGCGGTTGATCGCCTCGTTGAGACTCAGAATGGCCAACCCTTCTCCCGGCGAGGGAACACTGTTAGGGGAAACGACACCGAGAATACCGACACGGAGGTCGCCGATTTTGACGATGCGATAAGGTTCCAACAGCTCTTTGCGAGTCTCCCCATCGACCAAGGATGCACTCACAAGGGGGACTGCGGAAACCTCCGCAAGTGAGGTTAGGGTTTTCGCGGGAATCATTGCTTCTCGCCCCCCCATGTTGAGAGCGGAAAATCCCATCGTGGAATAAGCTCGGGCGAGATAGCGATATTGAATGAGATCGTAGTCTGCGCTCCCTGCGAGCGCACCGCCGACATCCAGCTTGAGGACGGGTTGAGAATCCCCTTGTTCCTCCAACCAGGTCCGAAGGCGGGTAAGGCCACCATGCTGGCCAGTGAAGCAGCCGCATGGCTCAAGCCGCCCGAAGGTATCACAGGTGAAATGCACGGTGAGTCTGGTGGTTTTGCGAGAATCCACCAATTTAGAATGACGGATACACACTATAGAAGCCGCAGCCGCTAACAGGAGCGCCGCGCTGATGAGGATGATGAATTTTCGATTCAATGAGATGACGGGTTAGTGAAGGAGAGAGTAAGCCACGGCATTGACATTTACTTGGCGGGCTTCGCTAATTTCGGCTCCACCACAGCAGCAGCAGCCTTTGGCGCTCTTGGCATCATTCAGTCCTTCTGGCGAATAGACCAAGGCGAGGCGACCGTTGATGAAGATGCCAAGCAGATGGGCCGGACTGCCTTTGACATTGAGGCTCCTGATGCGATGGACGGTGGAGAAGATTTCATGGTCCATCGGAATTTCCCTGAGCTCGTAACCCGGCAAAGCGAGTGCGATCTCGCGCTTGAATGCACTGTTCCATTCTTTGTCCGAGCAACCTGGACTTGAGAAGACAAAGCCTCCGTTCTGCAAATACCGGCGGAGGTTCGAGCGCTCGGATTCCTTCAGCTTGAAATCTTTCTGACCCGTGAAAACACAAAGCGGAGTGTTGAAAACCTCATCCTCTAAAAGATGAATGGCAGAGAACTTTGGGGAGATGTTCAGTCCGGTCTCCTTGGCTGCGTCTATTAGAAAAGCATCTGCAAAACAGATGGCGGTCTGGTTGTCTCCATAGATGAGCTGTCCGCAGTGGATCATCTCGGAATTCCAGTCAAATGAAGGATCAGCGCCACGGATTTGGAACGTGGTCATGAGTAGGGCTAACAGAATTTTCATGGCTTGGTGGTAAGGCGGCGGAAGTAAGCGTCCGCGATGGTTTCGTATTCGAGAAGCAAGGTACTGGTGCCCGGAGTGCTGGTGCGGCGGGCAGATTGTTGATCGACGTTTGCCGGGTCCGCGGGATCTATTCGGGCAGTGGGCGAGCCAGGTATTCCAGCACCGCCCTGATCGCCAAGCCCGGCGATGGAACTGGCGATGGGGCCATCCATCAACGACTCGCCGCCCATCAACTGCGGGTCGCCGTCCATCGCTGAGGATGCCATGAAGCCACCTATGCCCCCACCGCTTTGCCCTTCGCCAGGGAGAGGCCGGAAGTTTTTCGAAAGCATCATTTGCCGGAGCGAATCGCCAGCAGCCATGCCGCGGAGAAGCTGCAATTGTCGATCAAGTCCCTGAGCGACGCCTTGTTGACCAGGTTGAGAGGCATCTTCCATGAGTTTATCCATCTCGTCTTGAAGGTTCGCGGCGCGTGCCCTGGCTTCGCCCTGTTTCCCATCGAGCATGGATTGGGCCGCTTGTCGCGCAAGCCCGGGCATGTCTGCGGCATCCATTTGGCTGGCGAGGTTACGCGCGCTGGAGGCGGCTTCGGGAAATTTCTCATCAGCAGCCGCCGCGTCACGTTCGAGTTTCTTGGCGAGCTGATCGAGGTCCTGCGCGAGTTCACGCTGTTGAGCGCCCATGTCCCGCATTACCAGCCGGTCCTCCGCGTTGAGGGTTGGCTTATCCTGATAGGCCTTGGTTTGCTCGGCGAGTTCACCTTGTTTCTCGGCAAGCTGTTCAAAGCGATTGAAGTCTTTCATCAGCTCGTGCAGCCGGGCGAGATCTTGAAGCGGCTCTTGGATTTCTTGCTTCGCTTTTTCTTCTCCGCCTTGCAAGCGCTCTCGCTGCTCCTTGGCAGCCTTCGCCACTCCTCCGATCACTTCCGAGTCATCCGCCTGTTGTGGAGGCTCTCCATTTTCCAGTGCCTGCTCGTTCTCTCTGCGGTTCCGGGCAACGGATTCATGGATCGCCGAAGCCTGTTCGCGTAGCCTTTTGTGTAACTCTTTTTCAAAATCGTAAACCGGATTATTCCTTCCCAGATCCGACATTTCCTCCGCCGTTTGCTCCAGCCCGTCGTTCAGGGCGCTTTGCTCGGAATAGACGGTGGAAAAATCAGCGAGTGCATCATTTCCGTCAGGAGCAGCCTTCGCCTTTTGGCGCAATTTTGAGAACTCCTCCTCCAAGAGTTTCTGCTTCTGGATCTGCTCCTCAAAACGCTTGAGCAAGACCTCATACTTCCCTGCGATCATTGCCACATCGGCTTTCTCGCGCAGGCGATCGTTGTATTGATCTTCCGTGATCACCTCCATCCGGCGGATGGAGGTGCGGGTGATCTGTGGCTCCGGGCGGGTGTCCACCGCTTCGGCGAAGAGCGTGATCCTATCGCCGGGTTTCGCGCCGATTTCAGCCAGATCCAGCTTATGTTCGGTGCGATGGCGGTGTGTATCCGGTGCCTCCAAGGTGGCGGGATCCAGAGGCAAAAACTCATCGTTGATACCGATGTGTAGCCGCACGGAACGCAAGCCATAGTCATCCGTAGCATCCACCATCACGGGAATAATGAGGCCCTCCACAACTAATGCATCCCTCTCCGGCGCGCTGATCGCAATGGCGGGTGCTTGATCCAGCGTAACGGTGAGTGAAGCAGCCGGAGTATTGATCGCCGCATTTCCTTCCGCATCGACAATGGAAAAGGTCAGACGCCCGGAGCGGGTCGCAACGAACGCCGCATGTGCCCGATCAAGTGGGCCCTCCATCGCAGGCAGGAGTGGAAATTCCACGGGGGTTTCGCTGCCACTTTCGACTCGAACTGTCCCAACTCCCAATGGGCGGTTAGAAGCGATTTGAAATGCGATCTGCGAACCTTCCAATGCCTGTAATGCCGCAAACCGATAGGAAATCTCGCGAGTTTTTTGACCCGTATAGGACGGCGGCGTGACGGTTACCACAGCCGGTCCTATTTGCGGAGTCAGCACCACGTCCAACAGACGCCGCTGGCTTCGGCTCCCACCATCACCCGAATGGGCGACGAGTTCGAGAGGGCTGCGAATGTTTTCCAAGTGGCCCACAAACGTGCCATCACCCCGCGCAGACATTGCCACGGTGATTTTGTTGGAATCATTGGTCAACGGCCTTGCGGTGAAAAACAACTCCCGCGGCTGATGGCCGGTGGCCTTCACCTCCACGGTGAAGGAGCCGCCGTAGGGAACTTTCGTCCCAGCCACGGGATTGAGAATTTCCAAATGAGTCAGCGAGAACGGCGGGTGATCGCCAAAAGGATCGAGAAAACGCAACCATTCCTGCCGCACATGATGGCCGCCGCTGAGGGTGAACAATGCCAGCAAGCCCGCCGCTCCAGACGCCTGCAAGGCGCGCCGCTTGAGCTGCGGCTCACGAGCGAGAGGTGGCAGCGCCGGAAGATCAAGAGATTTCCCAGCATCCAGCACCGCACGGCGCGCAAGCTCACGAGTGAGCGGCGAAGACTCCTCGCGGGCCGCATCCGCATCTAGTTGTAAGACGTTCACCAACTTTGATCCGAGTGCTGGATTTCTCGATTCCAACAAGCGAGCCATCCTCAGCAGTGGTGGGCGGGTGAAGCATGCAATCCCGGCAGCCACAAACATCACTGCTAGAAACCCCAGCACCACGCAGATTGCACCGGCCAGTCGCAGGTGTTCGGAAAAATGAAACAGCACATCCGCCAGCATCAGCAGCGGGATCAGCGCTACCAGCGCTACCGTGGAGCGTAACAGCAGCGAAAGCGCCCGGTGCCGTGAGTGCAACGCACCCGCCCGGCGGAGCATATCATGCACGGATTGTGCGGATGTTTCGTTCGCTTGCATGATCAATTTTTCACGTCAATCCCCAACGGCGCCGAGCATACCATTCTCCGCCCAATAAGATACAAAGAAGGATGAAAATCCAAATTTGGTCCCATATTGGCACCCGGCGAGTCAGAGGCGATTGATCGGTTGATTCACGCAATAAGTCGGACATCACTTTTGAAATCTCTGAGGCATCCAGCATTCTGCCGCCCGATGCATTGGCCAGTTGCTCAAGGTAGGTCCGGTCCATCGCTGTTTCGGTTGTCTCCAATTCCTCACGGAAAACGAAAAATGAAGTGGCGATCACTTCACCACCGGGCATCGTCACTTCCGCCTTGTAACGTCCGATCTCGCGTGGCGTGAGCTCGGCGTAAAAATTGTTAGGGTCTGCTTCCACGGTTGTATTCAGCTTCGTCACCGGAGCATCTTCCTTAGAAATCGAAATCACTGGTGCGGTGGCTGGTGCCTCGATGCCATGAACCCCAAAACGCAATCGGATCGTTTCTCCTAACTGCAAATTCGAAGTATCCCCACGCAGGCTGTAGCCTTGGACTGGGGATACACCGCCATTCGCTAACAGCCAAAGCGTAAGTTGATCCCAAAACCGATCATAGGCATTGTTATCATATTCCGCTTTCGGATTGAAAACCCAGCGCCACAGATTGCCGACACCCAGCGAGAGTGTCTGGCCGCTGCCATAGCGCCTGTAAACCACGGCCGGACTCTGATCCCCGACGACTGAAAAGGTGGTCGCCAATGTTTTCGGCGCGCTTGTCGCAGGGAATGCGATGACTTCAGGAAACTCGTCCGTCTCCGCCACTTCACGGAGGAGCCGGAATGCAGAAACCGATCCCGCCTGCGGTGTCACTTCCAACCTGGCGCCTTTTGCCTGACTGTTAGACCAGTCGATGGGTTCGAGTTCCGCCGCCACTTTGGCACTGCCCGGCCATGCCTGCCCGCGGGCGAATACAAGCACACCGCCGTGATCTTTCACCCATGTCTCCACCGCGCGGATACCGTTGAGACCGATCACCCGCTCGACGTTCCGACCAAAGATGACGATGTTGTAGGGCTTGAGATCATCAACGCTGGCAGGCGGTTTCAAATCATCCGCTGAGCGCTCCGGGTTCGAGCGGATCGGTCGCACGCGGTCACCGGTGAAGGCGACAAGCGAATCGATATCAAACTTGTCATTTCTCGCGAACGAGCGCCGCAGGAACGTGCTATCCCAGAATGGCGTGCCTTCGATTTCCAAGATGCGGATGCGTTCAGAAATCACGTTCAGATAGGTCGTCGCACTGTTATTAGAAAGTTCGCGCTCATTTGCCACCGGTGCCAGCCTGAAGCTATATTCATATTGCCCGGCTACTTCATGGGAAACATCGAAATGCACGGATTGGAATGGTTCGGTGCCGGTATCGATATTCAAGCTCTGGACTTTTTGGCCATCGCATAGGAGATCAATGTTCAGGGTCTCATGCGGGCAGCCGATGCTGCGCACGAATGCTTCGAGCCGCGTACTCTGGCGCAGGAAAGTATGCGGATGGAAATTTGCGATGCGTACCGAGATGTCCCGTGCTGTCTCCACCGTGCCATAGGGAATGGTGAAAATCGGCATATTCCGGGCACGGGCGCGGCGGGCTGTTTCACCCGGCGGAATCAGATCAAAGTCATGCCCATCTGATAGAAGGAAGAGTGCGGATGGCGGCGGTTGACCGGCGATGCGCGACAGCGCGGTTAGAGAAGTATCGATTCGTGTGTTTGGTGAATCCGCTGCTATAAGATGCATCTCGTCGGCCAGCCACGGTTTCGCCGTCTCTCCGAAGAGAAACAGGCGGCAGGTCTTGCGATTCTGCTGAAACACGCCGGATTTTTCCAAATCCGCGCGCGCGGCATCAATGCGGCTGGAGCCATCACCATGTGACTCGCGCATGCTCGCAGAGTGATCCACCGCGAAGATCACGGATGTCTCACGCGCGGGAACCGGGACTTTTTCCTCGCGAGAGGGTTGGAGTAAAAGCAGTAGAATCATCGCCAGGGCAGCGAGCCGGAAAATTAGTAAAAATCCATTGCGCCACGGGCCAAGCCGGCGGGCGGAATGAAACTGATAGAACACCGCAGTAGCCATCATCACCGATGCGATTACGAGGATCCAAGGAACTGGAATGACAGGATCTAGGATCAATTTCTCAATTACGTTTGGGCGTGGATTTAAACAAGACTCCTTCGAGAAACAAAAACGCGAGCGCAGCTAACAGGAACCAATGAAATACAGGCCGCCCACGCAGTAAGAGTTGGTAATCCGTCGTCGGACCTACGAATGAAGCGTCCAGATGCAATGTCCCCGCGCGGGCTGGCAGCACACTGGGATCGATGGTGCGTAGATCGGATTGTTCAGGATCTGTATTCACAGCGAAGGCCAGTAGATCCCTTTTCTCACCGCCGGGAAGGTGATAGAAACCAGGCTTGGCCGCTGTGAATGAAATCCGCAGCCGCTCACCGGACATGTCCCCACGGGCACGCACGACCTCACCTCGCGGATCTAGCAGATCCCGCCCGCTGGCTTCCGCTGCCCATGCTTCCCCGGATACGGAATCTCCTATCAGGTAGGGCTCCATCGCGGCACTGCTGGTGAGGCTCATGCGGAGCAGCATCTCGTGAATCCAAGCAGGGAATAGCCGCTGCTGGGCGAGGTTGCTGGAGGCCTCAGCCACCGAGAAGTTACAAATCAGCAAAGTCCCGAGGCCGATGGTGCTTTCGGTAAGTGCGGGAGTCCCATCGGCATAGGTGAGGAGGGTTTTCCCACTGCCTGTGGCCGCCGCATGATAGAGATCATAGAACTCAAGTTGCGCGAGGTTCTGGCGCCGCACCCCCTCGAAGAGACGGAGGAAACGTGAATGGAAATCCCCGCTGGCCACCCGCATGGCACCCTCTGTTAGATTGGTGGAGTCGAGCTTTTCCGTTAAGCGGACGGGCAGAGGTTCACCTGCCAGATTGCCAATTTTTTCCAGGTTCGCCGCATCTGCTTGGCCATCGAGAAACAAAATCATACCACCACCGCTGCGCAAATAGGTCACGAGGGTACCTGCCTGTGCATCGCTCAAAAGCGGCAGCCGCGAGGCGAGCAAGCGGGTGGAAGCTGCCAAGGCGGCGGGATTCAAGGCAGATGGGCCAAGATGTTTCGGGCGGTAAATGCCCTTTTCCCCACCGAAGGGATTGATCGCGGTGGTGAGGAACAACGAGGGTGCGGGAGCATCGCTGTTTTTTTCATCGCCCGTGAGAACGATCACCTCCTCACGCTCTCGCACCTGCACAACAAGATGGCGTTGATCGTCTGCGGGAAGATTGTCACGGCCTAGCGAAGCGGTTAACTTGAGCAGCCCGCCCTCCGGCACTGGAACGACGAGGGTGAAATCTCCCTCTGACCACGGCGCGAGCGCTACTTGCTTCTCGCGTAAGTTTTCCGGGCCGAATCCCGCTTCGATTTTCCCTTTCCATGGTTGCGCTGAATAGTTCGCTGCTCGCGCCTTCACTTCCACCTCGCCGCCTGCGATGACCGCGCCTTCACCGAGAACGAGCGAAATGAGCGCCTGATTCGAGCGCTGTGGATCATTGGTCGCACTGATGAAAAACAAGCGTGATTCCTTGGGTAAACTATTGAAATTCAAGTCCGCCCAATCGCGGCGTTGGAAGTCAGAAAAGTAATAGATATCCGGCGCACCTTTAATGTCTTTTAATAACTGGGAAGCCAGTTGATTGGCCGCTGCGAAGTCCGCGCGGCTCATGGGCGGGGGCGAATCATCGATAAACTTCATCGCACCTGCCGCATGGCTGGAAAAGGTGGTGAACGCGGCAACCGGTGCATGATCAACACGGATAAGATTGAAGCGATCATCCGCATCCAGAGAATCCAGCAGCCGCTTCACCTCCACATGGGCCCGCGTGAGGGACGAAGTCCCGCTCTCCGCGCAAGTCATGCTCAGCGAGTGATCTACTAACAAAATGATATTTCGCCTGGTATTCCCGACCGTGGCTTGCGGGGCAATCACCGGCCTCAAAAACGCCAGCAGCAGTGCGATCAAGGCACAAGTCCGCAGGAAGAGCATCAGTAAATGCCGCCAGCGGAAGGCGCGGGAACGCCCAGCAAGAGTCCGGCGGATTTCCTCAATGGATGAGAAAGGAAACTTCTTCGGATAGCGGCTGCTCATCAAGTGGATGAGCAACGGAATCCCAACCAGTGGCAGCAAGGGCCAGAGTAATGAAGCATTGAGGAAGTGCATGACGGTGGAGAATTCCTATCAAACTTTTGCCCGGCGGAATCCAAGGTAGGCCTCAATCGCCTCGCGGTAGGGGCTGGCCGTATCGAAGGCGCAGAATTCGATGCGGTGCCGCGCACCGCCAGCGGCAAAGGCTGCGATCTTCGCACGCATTCTTGCTTCGTATTCTTCCCGGATCTCAGCGGGCTCCACCTCGATGGATTCACCGGTTTCCATGTCCAGAAACCGCGCGAGGGGCACATCTGGGAGTGTCATTTCGTCCGGGTCCGTGAGCTGCATCAGCAGGATTTCAAAGCCACGGTGAATGAAGGGGCCGAGCGATTCAAAAACCACCTCCGGATCATGACCCAGAAAATCGGATAGAACCACCAGCCGCCCCCGCCTGCGAATCAGGCGCTCACATTCGTGGATGGCTGCAGGTAGATCCGTGCGCCCTACCGCCGCGTGGGCCGGCCTGACCAATGAGCGGAGCATCGTCATCAAATGCCGCCGCGTCCCACCCGTAGGAATATGCTCAAGGACTCGCTCCGCAAACAGGGTCATGGATGCCTTATCGCGTTGCTTGAGCATCAGATAGGCAAGGGCGGCGGCGATGCGCGCGGCACGCAGGCCCTTTGCCTCGCGCTGCCCTCGCTGATAGGCCATCGATCCCGAAGCATCGACCAATAGATGCACATCCATGTCCGTTTCCTGCCGATAGCGGCGGATCACCAGCTTGCGGCTGCGCGCGTAAACATGCCAATCGATCGCCTGCACCGGCAACCCGGGCTGGTAGGCGAGGTATTCGGAAAACTCCCCTCCTCCACCCAGGTCGGGCGATTTATGGCGCCCTTGGAAGCGGCTTTCTACGGCTACTTTGGCAAAGATAATGAGATTCTTGAAACGCGAGAGCTCCGCCTCATCCAGCAATTCAGCAGCCTGCTTGAGATTGAGTCTCTCTTTGGCCTCCACCACCGAATCCCGAATGGTGGCGTAGGTCTTCGTGGGCAGCGGCGGCGGGGTGCCAGCAGCCGCTGTTGGGAAACGGGGTGTCAGGGTGGCCCCTGCTTTTGCTTTTTGCTGCGCCTCCGCCATCGCACGCCTCATCGCAGAGCCGGGTAATTCTGGAGGAATGGATGCCATCGCTATGATTTGATCTAATACTTTTTCTCCACCACTTCCTTTAGTAGCGTGGTGACTAAATCACGAGCGCTGAGGCCCTCACCCGTGGCGCGGTAGTTTGGCACAATCCGATGGGCGAGCACTTGTGGGGCGACGCGCCGGACGTCACCCGCCTCGGGAGCAGCCCGCCCGTCCATCAAAGCGAGGGCCTTGGCACCGAGGATAAGATATTGCGATGCCCGTGGCCCCGCGCCCCACTCGATGTAGGTTTCCGCGGTTTTTCCGGCACCCTCTGCTTTCGGGCGGGTGGCGGCTGTTAGATCAATCGCATAAGCGAGAATGTGGTCTGCCACAGGCATCGCGCGGACGAGTCGCTGGATCGCAAGAATGTCATTTCCTGAGACTATCGCTTTGGGCGCAGCCGTTTCACCAATAGTGGTGCGGCGGACGATTTCAATCTCCTCTGCGCGCGCTGGGTAGGTAAGTTCGAGCGAAAACATAAAGCGGTCAAGCTGTGCTTCCGGT
>Ga0105048_10013626_pt1 | contig 12701 bp, 7 predicted proteins | sample MAT05_FD_78382 | JGI IMG/M metagenome (GOLD analysis project Ga0105048, IMG submission 78382) | Freshwater microbial communities from Lake Fryxell liftoff mats and glacier meltwater in Antarctica - MAT-05 | ecosystem: Environmental > Aquatic > Freshwater > Ice > Liftoff microbial mat | place... | reverse complement strand
CCCAAGCTGCAAATATCTTACCCCATTAAATTTATTCGCTTGCCCGGATACTGCTCTACAAAAGAATAAATACTATTGCGGATGGTATCATTATCGGCATAAGGATTTAGCAAGGCTTTAAGATCTGCAGCAGAAGTAGTTTGTAAGTTATGCGGCAGATAACCCATACCCCAAAAGCTGCCCCGTTCTATCAATAAACAGAGTTTCTCCGTTTCTTTCAGGCCATTGTCCATTACGGCAAAAGTGGGCAATTGTACGTCCAATGCTTCTAATGCCATGGTAATTTTAGCATTGTAGTCGGCAGGCGATTCCAGCGCTGCCAAATCCTCTTCTGTAAACGGAGTGGTATCTATAAAACAAAGCCGCTCATTCAGCTCAAATTGTGCAATTATTTTCTTTAGCATCACCAGCCCTTCGTTTAGTAAATTAAAGCAGTATAGGTGCGGTGTGTTCTTTTTCTTTTTATCAATGGCAAGGCGCAGGTAGCCACGATTGTCTTCAAACTGGTATAAAGCAAATTTTTGCAGCGGCTGTTTTTGGCTGGTATTATACCTTGGCCAAAGCCTTTTAATTTCGGTACTTTCCAGTACAATTGCTTCCAGTTCGGTAGCACATTCTTTGTACGTAATGCTGACAATAGACCGTAGCAAATGCTGCCTTTTTTTATCGGGATCGTTGTGGGTAAAATGACTGCTTACCCGCTTGCGAACGTTGATAGCCTTACCAACATAAATCACTTTTTCTTTGGCATCATTAAAATAATAAACACCGGGGCCGGTAGGCAAATGCAGTATGTCTGCCTTGTTTAATTGCAGGGGCAGCCATTGGTCGCCGCTCGTTTTTTTAAGCATTTGTGCAATATGCTCCTCGCCGCCACCAGCAAGGCATTGCTCCAGCAACAGCACGGTAGCTTTAGCATCGCCATCTGCCCGGTGACGGTTGTCTATTACTATATCTAATGAGCGGCAAATATTACCTAAACTATAGCTTGGCATACCCGGAAAAACTTTTCGGCTTAACCTAACCGTACAAAGCTTGCGGGCAGGCAGTTGAAAGCCTGCTGCCTTTAGTTGATGGTTAATAAAAGAGTAATCGAAGTTGACGTTGTGTGCCACAAAAATCTCGTCTTTGAGCAGGTTGTAAATGGTTGCTGCAATGTCTTTAAACGCAGGCGCATCCTGCACCATACGGTTATCAATACCGGTAAGGGCAGTAATATAAGTTGGAATATTTTGCTGAGGATTTACAAGGCTTTCAAAATGTTTGGTAATGCGTTTGCCATTGTGAATATACACGGCAATTTCAGTAATGCCATTGGCCGCAGCATGGCCACCGGTGGTTTCTATATCTACTATTGCATACATGAATGTAAATATAGCAACACTAAATTACTTAGTAAATAAAAAGATTTTTTTAGCAGGGTAAATGGGCAGTTTTATTCAACAAGGCTATTGAAGATTTTTCTGTAAAAAATGAGTATGATTGCTTACACCAACAATTATCTTAAAGCTACAGCTATATCGTAGTAGAAAAACTTGCAGCACTTTCAAAAGATTTTTGGGGCTATCAACAGCGGAATACTGCTCAGCTTTTGATCCGGCTTTTCGCTGCAAGCCCTCATTGCGCTGCGTTTCATTCGGGGCTTTCCCCGTCCGAATAGCAATTAGAACGATTCATTCAGGTGAAACATTCAGCCGGGCGGGCGCTTTAATCCGGCATCCATTCAGCAAAAAATTTTTGTTGGGCTTTTATTACAATATTGGATTAAGCTACGTGTATTTACAGCAGCGGCAGGTTCTACTTCAAAAAGAGAAGCTGTACAAGGCTGTTACAAAATCTTTATACAACTGTTAGTTAAGCCTTTACTTTTGCTCAGCCTAATTGCAGTAGCAGATTGTGTTTAAAACGGTAAAAAATGCACCCAATATATAAACATATAAAAATACACACTGCACAAGGCAACAGCTTTACCGGCATTCGCCCATAATGCATTACCCAACCTTTTTATCTATGGCAAAATATAAATGATAATGATTGCGGCAACCGGGGTTAAAGCTTGCGGCACAAACAGGGCACTGGTGGTTAGCAGCAAGGTATTGGCTAATTGTAAGTTCTGTATAGCAGGCCCCACAAAGTATGGCAGGGGTCTCAAACTCATGCGGTTGCCATAATTGCGCAGTGTGCCCCGCAGTTTCGGTATGGCAATCTATGCAGGGGTAATACTCATTACAGCATTTCATACGGATAGCAATAATATCCCTGTAAGAATGATAATGCACACACCTTGTTTGTTCATCAATCGGCTTTCCTTTTATAATAAGCTGCGGTTCGTTGTTCAAGCTGTAAAGATCATTCTTTAGCCACCATTTTTCCTATTATTCCAACCCGGAATTTGGAGAATAAAAACTTAGTACAATTCCAACTGCAAAATCCGGGTTTTTAACAACAGCATTACCATTTCATTTTAGCTACACATTCTTCTGCAAAGCCAAAACTCAGCGTCATGCCTGCACCACCAATTCCATTAAGAATATATACCCCTTCATCCGGTTGTAAAAAAACATCTGTAGCGCCATTGGTCATTTTAGGGTAAATGCCATGCCAGGATTGTGTAAGCTTCCAATCATCTGTTACAGCAAATTGTTTTAAATATTTCAATACCATTTCATTGATAAAAACTTTATCGAAAGGGTCAAAGGTTAATCCATATTCGTGGCTATCGCCTACCGTTAACTCTAACTTGTCATTTTGCGATACCATTACATGAATACCCCATTGTAAATATTCACTCATTTCTGCCTCATATCTTTCTTTTAGTTTGCTTAATGAAGGTGCAATTTTAAAACTGCCATAATGAATTAATGATAATCCACCACAGAGTGATACTCCCATTCTGTAGTTAGGCGTTTGCGATGCAAAACGCAGCATTTGCAGTTTGCATTTGGTAATGGCAAGTGTTTGAAATACAGCAGGGTACAGTGTTTCAAAATCGGCCCCGCTGCAAACACATACAATATCTGCCTGCATGGTTTCGCTACCCATCCATACCATTCCGGTGGCAACTTGTGTAACTGCCTGCCCCCAAATAAATTGTACATCAAGGTATTCATTTAAATAAACGGGGATAACAGCTGTGGCCTCTCCCGGATCTATAATTGTTTCTGTAGCACTATATAACCCACCCAATAATCCGTTGCTATTTACGCCGTTAAATTGAGCTGCAATAGCTGCACTACTCATTAATGTAACCGGCCTGCCCGCTGCTAAAAATCCGGTGTAAAGTTCCTGCAATACAGCCCATTCATCTTCATGATATGCCACATGCAAACTCCCTACTTCATCATACCACAATCCAATGCTATCTGCAATATCTTTCCAGATGGTTTTACTCCTGAGAGCCCTCTTGTACAATAATCCATCTGGCTGACCAATTGGCCAAATCATACCAAAATTTCTTACAGAAGCACCAACAGCTCTTTCAGATCTTTCAATTACGGTAACTGCATATCCTTTTAAAGACAAAGCTCTTGCTGTGGCTAGCCCCAGAATACCTGCACCTACCACAATGGCTGATTTATTTTGTAACATAAATTTTATTGAAATAATTGAATAATTTAAAATGAATATTTAAACTGATTACAATTAAAATTACTCCGCAAACCGCTGCTGTATAAAACAGGAACGAAAAAAAACTAACCCAACTATAGTCAATTGTAATAAACTCTTTTATGAGTAAAACCACCACGGTACCAAGGTAACCAAAAGCATCTGCTATGTACATTACAAAACCAACGTTCGCATTCATTTTATAAGTAGAAAGCATCCGCTCAAAATACATGCAATTAAAGGGTAGATAAGCCAGGTACAAGCCGGTGGTTGCCATCAGCATCCACCATACCGGCGAAATAAAGTGAAAGTGAAAAAGAAGGGTAGAAATGGCACCCAGCAAAACCCCGAAAATGATTAAGTAATGGGTTATTTTAAATGCCCTGAAATTATTTTTTATCAGAAAAAAACTACCCACTATGGCTAGTACCACCAACGCAATAATAGTGCTGGTTTGGGCAAAAATTCCTGCATTGTTTTGATAGCCGGTTTCTATCCATAACTCGTTGGCAAAGTCTTCTACAAAATCTCTCACAATGGTAAATACGGAATAGGCAAAAACTACGGGCATTAAAGCAAGGCCAAACTGTTGTATAAAGGCTTTTCGTTCCTGCCTGCTCATGGGCTTCCGTTCTGTGCGGTGTGCAATATCATCTGCTGAAGGAGTTGGTGCCTGCTGCAATATCCAGACAGCAATTAATAGTGGCACTACAAAAAAAGCACCCGCTGCAAAGGGCATCCACCAATCAGACACATGCAATTGCAACTGCAACCATTTACCTATTGTTTTGGCGAGGCCAGAAGCAAATATAAAACTGACAGCCAAAAATGCTCCCATTATTTCAGTAGTTTTTCTACCTTCCAAAAAACCAAATACCAGCCCAAAAACCATCCCCAACGGCAGCCCGTTTACAAATAAACAAATGATATTGTATGGCGCAGGAATAAGAGCAAACAGCAACAAAGAAAACCAGGCAACGCCAATACAAACCACAATATAAATTGCCCGTTTTTCAGGCTTCATGCCAGCAATAAAACGAATGCCCACAAACTTACTGATCATGTAACCAATAACCTGTGCAATTACCAAACAAACTTTATACGATATACCCAAAAAGTGAAGGTCGTTGAAAGTGGCTACTGTATAGGGTTTCCTAAACCCGTACATACAGGTATAAATTACAAAAGCACATAGAGACATACAGCTCACCAGCACTACCGAAGAGTGATTAAGCCATTTATGAAAACTTTTTGGCTGGATTGGTTTAAGTGTAATTTGCTCCATTATGTATTATAATAAGGGTAACAATTCTAATAAATGAAGAAGGATATAATCTGGCTTTGCAGCTTGTAACTGCCCGTAGGTATGGGCGCCTGTTGTAATGCCTATGCTTAGGGAGCAACCTGCATTTTTGCCCTCTTCAATATCAATGGCAGAATCGCCAACCTTTATAACATCGCCGGCATTTGTAATGCTAAATTTTTGCATGGCTAATAAAATCATATCAGGCTGCGGACGATTATTAGCTACATCGGTTGCCGTAATTAATCCATCAATTTGCACACCTGCCTGCCAACCTAATTTTTGCAAAATAGCATTTGCAGTAGCCTTGTTGTAACCCGTATTCAATACTACTAAAATATTTTTTGCTTTTAAAGCTGCAAACAACTCTTCCGCTCCAGGCTGTGGCTTTAATTCAAAACTATTGTAAGCTATCTCCAGTTCGCTTACAAAATCTTCATAAATTTCGTTGACTACTTCCGCAGTATGTACCGATATATCCAACGCTAAAATATCCCTTATGGCTGTAAGCTTTTCTTTACCTGCACCCACAGCCAATACCTGCGCAAGCGTAACAGTAAAGCCAGCATGATTGATTACCTTTTGCAGGGTTTTATACACCACATTATTTTCATCTACCGTAGTACCCGCCATATCAAAAACAACCATTTTTATCATTACAATTTATTTGATTTTTAAAAAACTTTAAACATAATAGTCGGTAACTATACTACTACTTTGGTAGTTGATTTAATACATGTGCAATCATCATTTGCCGATAATATTCCAATAAAGGCAAGGGTTTATGCTGTTCCTTTGCCATTTCATCCCAACGCCGCAGGGCTATATATTTAGCAAATAAGGGATCTTGTTCAAAAAGAATTGCCTCATCCGCCGTCATGCGCCCACCCTGGTGAATCAGTGTGTTTTTACTAGCTTCGGATAAAGCATCGTAATACTCAGAAAACTTAAAAGTGAGATAGCGCTTTGCATTTACATGGCTTGCAACCATGCAGGCCACATTGGCTGAAAACCCTTTGCTGAGCAGGTATTGCCCACCTAGTTTTTCATGATCAACAATTCCAAAATTATCCATGTACAATAATTCAACTTCAGGCATAGCAAAGGCATACAGGTGGCCAATATCATGAAAAAAAGCAGCTAAAATCATTTCATCATCTGCGCCACTCACCTCAGCTAATTGGGCACATTGACACATGTGTTCAATCTGCGACACCGGCTCGCCAATGTAATCTTCATTACCATATTTGGTATATAATCCTATAATTTCATCAGCTATTTGCTCAGCGGATTTAATTGTTTCCATTGTTGTAAAAATTTGTAAACTATTAAATAAAAACAGGTAGTTACAGCATATATTCCTGGCTAATTTTTACAGATACTTATTTTTTGCTTTTACTTTACAGGCGGTAAACTTCATAAAATAACAGTTTTTACTAACGGATAAGCCGTAAAAAAACATACTTATCTATACTATAAATTGACCGGCTTTAACCCAGCTTTAGTATTGAAATAGTAATGAGGTTTTCAACTGCAAAAGTTGGCTTTAAAAATAACTGGCACTGCATTAAAGATTAATCTGTACAGCCAACCAACCGCTTCTGCCCATTCCATTTATGCCGCTACCATGTGTGCGGTAATCTTTATCAAGCAAATTTTGTAAACCCATCCGGATGGTATAATTACCAGCTAAAAATCCACCATACAAATTAATTATATCCCAGCCTGCTGTACCGCCTTTGGCAATACGATTGTCATCTATATCGCCTTTTGCCAACCGGCCTTGCCTGCCTGCAAACAAATGCTCTACACTTGCCTGCCACTTGCTTTTATGATAATCTAATAATATCCTTCCATTAAATGGCGGAATTCTTCTCATCGGTTCATTGCGGCTGGTATTTTGCCCGTAAGCATAAGAAGCCCCGGATTTTAATGAAAAGCTGGTAGAAAAATCATAGTCGAATGAAAACTCAGCACCTCGTAAATAAGATTGCTGGCTATTCATTTTTGTATAAACATTGTAACCACCCACCTGCTCGCCGGCTACCTGAACCCTTGTAATTAAGTTGCTTAGCTGCATGTAAAAAACTGCTACAGATGCTCTTATCTTTTTACTACTAAAGCGGTAGCCAAGTTCAGTATTGTATGTTTTTTCTGGCTTTAAATCATAAGCCGGAATTTCATACCTGAAATCAACTAAGCCAAGCGTTCCCATATCATCAATATTAGGTGTACGATAGCCCGTACTATAAGAAGTATAAACAGCTTGTTGCGCATTTATACGATACAACAACGCCGCGTTAGCAACCAATGATGCAGGTTTTACCTTTACATCACCAAGCTTAAAAGTTGTGGTAACTGTATCGGGAACAGTGACAACAAAACTATTGTACCGCAAACCTGCCTCTACCTCAAAACGCTTAATTTTTACATGATGTAAACTATATAAAGAAAAATTTCCACTACTGGCATTGTTTGGATATAAGCCACGCTGCGTGCGCATTGTATTGGTTGCTATGGCAGTTTGCTGCTTGTTACTTTTTACCTTATCATGATAATATTCTATACCGCTATTGGCCGTATAGTTGGTAGAAAAAACTGATAAAACATCTGCTGTTAATCCAGCAGTTTTTACCCTGTCTTCTTCCGTAAATTTATTTGCATTACCATTTTTCTGGTAAGTCCTTCTTTCAAAACTTTGTTGTAAGGAACCAATAAAGGTTACCTTATTCAGTAATTTATTGTTACCAATAATTTCTACTTTAGCAAAACTCATTTGCCGTTGTTGCGGAGCAAAAAAGTAATAAGCAAAATTTTCTAATTGTACTCTATGGTACAAGGGTACATTTTGTTGCTGCATAAACTGGTGAGACAAAGTAAGGGTAGAGCGGTCTGCAATTTTCCATTTTAACTTAACATCAAAAGATTGCTCTTTGTAGCCGGAGGGTGATTGTAAGCCGGTGGTATCGCCACCCACCAAATTGCCAAATTTGCGGTTGGTAACCCCAGCCAAAATAGCCAGTTTTTTCGACTGGTACTGTAGTGCTGCCCTGCCTGTATATTCCATATCGGCAGACATGGCTTTTCCGATAGCCTCCACATGAAAAGCCTTTGTAGCATTGAAAGAAGGCTCTTTGGTAAACACCTGAATTACTCCTCCCAATGCATCGGAACCATATTGTACAGAACCTGTACCACGTGCCACTTCAATAGAATTAACCGTATAAGCATCTATGGTATTTAAGTATTGGTTAGGGCCAAAGCGAAAAGTTGAATTATTAAACCGTACACCATCTATCAGTAGCAAGGTTTGGTTGCCTGTTAAGCCCCTAACAAATGGGGAGCCACCACCATGATTTGTTTTTTGAATAAACACACCTGTGGTACCCATCAAAGCCTCTGGCGTAGTACGAAATTGAAATTGTGCTATCTCCTTTTTGGTTACCGTACTTACAGCATAAGGAATAGCCAATTTATTGGTTAACTTACGGGTAGCAGTAATAACCACCTCCTGCAAATTATTTGCAGAATCCTGCATTGTTGGTTCTATTTGCTGTGCAAGAGCAGAAAATCTACTTATAATACAAATGAAAAGTACAATACTTTTTATGTAACGATAACGCATTTTTATATTGAACTTTAAATTTTTTGAAAATTGCTTTAACCAATGTTACTCAATGGTAGATTTTTTGCCCTCCTCTTCGCCATCAATAATCCTTACAAAAGCACTTCTTTTTGGAGCAGGCATTGTGCTTTCTTCACCTTTTACTGCCTTCCAAATTACTTCGCTGAACAATAAATCGGGTATATTATCTTCTTTGCTAAAATCGAATGTTGCACTTAAATCTGCACTGGCAGTTTGCTTCACATTTTTATCATTCAAATCTACATTGGCTGGCAGAGAAACAAAAGGAGTAGCATTGGGAGTAGCAGTAAAACAGCGCCAAAGTGGCTCTGCTGCTGCATCATACTGGCTCATAGGCGGCAGGCCCAAAATTAATTCCATGGTACGCAAAACAGATGAAGTAGAGTACATGGTATGATCTACAAACTTTCTTTTTACCAAACCACCCGCTACATAAGCTGTAGAACGATGAGCATCCACATGGTCTGATCCATTTTGTGCATCATCTTCCACAATAAAAATGGCAGTCTCATTCCAGATGCTGCTGTTGGATAAATACTCCACAAATAAACCCACAGCCCAATCATTATCGGCCACATGCGCAAACACTGTTGGTCTGCCTAAGAGCTGCCCCTCTGTATGATCGTTTATAAAACGAATTGAATTAAACTGTGGCACCTGCTTAATAGCCAGCAAAGAATCAAACTCTCTTTTCCATTGATAAAATCGGGTAGTGTCTCTCACCTTTTCATCCCAACTGGTAAAGTAGGGACAAAAATGATTTTCCAACACCGGAATATTAGCTTTGTAATTATCTGCAAACTCGCCATAAGTGCGATAGCTTACATTGGCTCTTTTGCAAAAATCCCATAAAAAACCATTTTTAGGATTGGCAATTTCACGGGTTCCTTCTGCATCATATTCTCCGCCACGGCCACCATAACTTGTAACCCAGTTTTTTTCCAGATAGTCCGTTGCATTAGCAGCCATCGACCAGTTATGCCCATCAGCACTTACCTCGCCATCAACATAAAAATTATCCATCAACACAAATTCGTTTACCAGCTTATGCTGATTGGGTGTTATTTTTTCACCAAATAAAACCAGGCTTGTATCACCATTACCTTCTTTTACATCACCCAATACCTGATCGTACGTACGGTTTTCTTTAATGATATAAAACACATACTTAATGGGTGATGTATCGCCTACTTTCATTGGAATGGGGTTGCCAGCCTCGCCTTTAGAAATGGTTTCTCTTTCTTTTGTGTAAGGTGTATTTTGATAAACTTTTTTTGAATAAGCTGCCAGCAAAATATCGGATGGTTCATCAATAATACTCATGGTACCTTTCATCAAACCACCAATGTAATCCACTTTTGCAGGCTTTGCATTATCACTTTTTTGGTAGCTGACATTTTGCTTTTTACCTACAGGGTTTGGCCCGTTTGGATTGGGAAAGGAAGAAAAACCCTTGCCATTGCTAACAAATATTTTTTTACCTATTACCTTAACATTGGTAGGGTACCAACCCACCGGAATAAATCCCTTAGACTTGCTATCACCAATAGCCGATACATCAAATACCGCCAGGCAATTATTATCTGCATTGGCTATGTACAAGGTTTTTTCGTTAGCAGACAAAGCCAGCCCATTACTTGCAGAACCCGCCGGGGCATTGGGATACAGCGCTGCATTCAATACTTCTACTACCTTTTTTATTTTGATATCAATTACAGAAACACTGTTGTCATTTGCATTGGCAACAAATAAATATTGGCCATTTTTTGATAACAGCAACTCGTTGGGATTATCGCCCACGTTTACAGAATCAGTAATTTTTTTGGAAGCAACATTGTACACCAACACCTTATCTCCCCCCCATAAAGAAATGTATACTTCATTTTTATCAGGAGATAGTAAACAGCCATACGCTTCGGCGCTTAATGGCAATTGCACTATTGTTTTTTTAGTAACCAGATCAACTACATACAATGAATTATCATCCTTGGTGGCAACGTACAATTGTTTGGCAGCATCATCTACATCAATACCTGCCGGCGATACTTTATTGGGCCATTTTTTACCCAGTACAATACTATCTTTCAACTTCAACTTATTGTTTACAATAGCATAAATCAAAATCCAATTATCATTACCGCCGCTTGCATACAATAGCTTTTCATCGGCACTAAATTTTAATCCATACCAGCTTTTGGCTACCACAATATTATCCAGCACTTTTTCTGTAGCCGGGTGTATTAACTGAATGCTTTGTACACTTTGACCGTTGTTAGTAACTGCCATCAATTTTTTAGACTTGGAAACTGCAATATTCAATGGTAAATCACCCAATGGAAAAGTACGGCCGGCAGGAGATAATGACCAGCCATTAGGCAGTAAAACATCTTTAATAATTTTGGGTTGAGCAAAGGCAATTGAAGAAATAAAAAATAACACTACAATTACTACATTTTTGATGGGGTTCATAAGCATATCAATTTAATTTTTGAATTCCTTTTTCATATCCTCCACATCATCCATATCGGGGCCCTGCATTACTTTTCGCCAATCAATAGTACGATGGTATTTTTTCATAGCTTTTTCTACATCAAAAACCCTTTCATCATGCAGCTCCAAAGTATAAGGTGTAAAGGTAGGTTTATTGGTAAAAAAATCTTGCAGCAAAGCGGCAGTAGCATCGTATTGGTTTACATAAGGCACGCCTAAAATATTGTAAATCGTTTTTAAGATAGCCCCAAAGTTAGCATGCTTGTGGCTTACATAACCAGGTTTTACATAAGGGCCTGCCATCATCAAAACACTGCGGTGGGCATCAATATGATCTACCCCACCCTGCGGATCGTCTTCGGTAATAATTACCAGCATGTTTTTCCAATACTTGGTACGGGAAAGAAAATGTAAAATTCTGCCAAGTGCCAGGTCATTATCTGCTACAAATGAATTGCGGGATGTGTAACCATCTTCGGGCCTGTTGCCAGCACCATGATCGTTGGGTACTTGCATGGTTATCAGCGAAGGCATAGGCTCTTTTCCATTAATCCACATTTTGGTAAATTCCTCTTCAAACTGGTTCATTCTAAACTGATCGGGAATATTCATATTGAACCCTGCATAATTATGACTGGTTCGGGGAAACAATGCTTTGTGCATCGGCACCATTACGCCATGCCCTGCGCCTGTGGCTGTGTCCATCCATTCTTCCCTGACATGCGCCGTTTCGTTGGCTTCACCAAAATTATAAAAGGATACTTTTTTTCTTTCCAAGGCTTCCCACAATCCGCCAATTTCTCCATAATCTTCCGGATCCATACTTCCGGTAGAGCCAGGAAAAATACGACCCGGTGCTTTGGAAAAATAATTAGCCGTTTTATCTGTAACAGAATTGGCTTCTACCCATTCATTTGGTATCACCCCCATCATCCAATGATGGCCATGAATAGAGGCATCGCTATCACAATAAAAATTATCGCTAAAAGCAAATTGCTTTGCAGCCTTGTGGTGGTTGGGCGTTACCCTCATATTTTTAAACCCTGCCCTTAAAGAATCGGGTAAAGTATATTCACAATTTACTCCAAATCTTGCCAGTGTACTATCGCCTTTGGCGTTTGGCAACTGGCCAAAAATTTCATCGTATGTTCTATTTTCTTTTGTGATATATACAATGTGTTTGATAGGGCTTTTTGCCATACCAGGCAACACAGGTAAAGGGCTTTTTGTTGTAGTTGAAACAGTAGCAACAGTAAACGTATTACTGATGGTTTGTTTGGTATAAGCAGCAAGTTCAAGTGCGTTTGGCATAGTAATTTTCTGAAAACTTCCCAATTGTATATCGCCAATATAAACACCTTGCGGTGGAGCAACAAAACCTGCGCCACCATTAGGCCCGGCACCAAGCCCCCTGTTGCAAATAATGTACATTTCTTTCTCATCATTAGATAACTGAACCCTTGTTGGTCCCCACCCGGCAGGTATCAATCCTTTGGTGGTTTTTGTTGCAATATCTACCACTGCTATTGCATTAAAACCAAGTAAGGACACGTATAACGTTTTTTCATTTTTGCTTAATATAATACCAAACGGCAATAAGCCCCTGTACTTATCTATTCTTTTATCAACCTTAATGGGAATATGGTACAATATTTT
>Ga0105048_10013625_pt1 | contig 12702 bp, 8 predicted proteins | sample MAT05_FD_78382 | JGI IMG/M metagenome (GOLD analysis project Ga0105048, IMG submission 78382) | Freshwater microbial communities from Lake Fryxell liftoff mats and glacier meltwater in Antarctica - MAT-05 | ecosystem: Environmental > Aquatic > Freshwater > Ice > Liftoff microbial mat | place... | reverse complement strand
TTCTGGGAGCAGAGTTCGACCCTGGTGGAGGGGCCGCGCATCTGGGACGACTTCCGCGCGCGCGGGAAGAAAGTGGGGATGATGTTCTGGCAGCAAAGCATGGGCGAGGCGGTGGACCTCGTGGTGACGCCCGCGCCGATTCACAAGCACAGCGGTGGGATGATCCAGGCGTGCTACACGCAGCCGGCCTCGCTGGAGGCGCGGATCAATGAGCGCGTCGGTCGCCCGTTCAACCTGATGAACTACTGGGGACCGCTCGCGAACCAGAAATCGTCGGACTGGATCGTGGATGCGACCTGCGCCGTGATGGAGATGCCGGATGTCGCGCCGGATGTGCTGTTCACCTACATCCCGCATCTCGATTACGACCTCCAGCGCTTCGGCCCCGTGAGCCGCGAGGCGGACCAGGCGCTCGACGTATTGCTCGGCTACATGGAGCGGCTGGAGGCGAAGTCGGCGGAATGCGGCTATGAGTGGCTCGCCTTTGGCGACTACGCGATCGAGCAGGTGCGCGACGGCGCGGTATTTCCAAACCGGCGGCTGCGGGAAGCCGGTCTCTTTTCCACGCGCGAGATTCGCGACATGGCTTACACAGATTTTTTCACCAGCCGTGCGTTCGCAGTCTGCGACCACGGTTTCGCGCACGTCTTCTGCCGCGACCCGGCGGCGACGCTCGCGGCGGCGGAGGCGTTGCGCACGCTGCCCGGTGTCGCGGAGGTCTGGGACAAGGCTGCGCAAAAGGAACACGGCATCGCGCATCGGCGCAGCGGCGATCTGGTGATCACTGCGGTCGAGAGCGCGTGGTTTGCCTATCCGTGGTTCGACGGCCCGGTCGAAGCGCCCGACTACGCGAGCCACGTGGACATCCACAACAAGCCGGGCTACGACCCGTGCGAACTTTACTTCGGCTGGCCGCCGGGGACGGTGAGTTTCGACACGCGGAAAATCCACGGCACGCACGGCAGTAACCGCGTGGGGCAGGAAGTGGCGTGGGCGTCGTCGATGAAGCTGCCCCATCTCCCGGTGACGCAGCTCGACCTCGCGCGGGCGGTGCAGGCGTGGATGGAGGCGGCTCGATGAGTGACCCGACGCGGTCCATCGCGCAACGGGTCGCGGTCACGTGGGAATTTCCAGTGACCTTCACGCACGGGCTGTTCCACGCGGCGAACCGCGTGCTGGCCGATACGCTGTGTCGGCTGGACGAGCATCGGCGGCATCGCGTGATGGTGTTCATCGACGGTCACGTCGCCGCGGCGCGGCCAAAGTTGCGCGAGGAAGTGAAGGCTTACATCGCCGCATTTCCGGACGTGCTCGAACTCGCCATCGAGCCGCAGATCGTGCCGGGCGGCGAGGCAGTGAAGAATGACATCGCGCTCGTGGAGGGATTCATGCGGCTGATGCTGGAGCGGCACATGGACCGGCAGTCGTTCGTCATCATCATCGGCGGCGGTGCGGTGATGGATGCGGTCGGCCTCGCCGCCGCGCTGGTGCATCGCGGGCTGCGGCAGGTGCGTGTGCCGACCACGGTGCTCGGGCAGAATGATGCGGGCGTGGGCGTGAAGAACGGCGTGAATTTCATGGGCGGGAAAAATGCCATCGGCACCTTCGCGCCGCCGTTTGCGGTGCTGAACGATCTCGATTTCCTCGTCACGCTGCCGCAGCGCGACTGGCTGTGCGGCGTGGCCGAGGCGTGGAAGGTGGCCATCATCCGCGACCGGGAATTTTTCGCGTGGCTGGTGGAGAATGCGGCGAAATTCCCCGCGCGCGACATGGCGGCGATGGACCATCTCGTCTTCCGTTGCGCGGAGGAGCATCTCGAACACATCCGCACGAATGGCGATCCCTTCGAGTACGGCCGCGCGCGCCCGCTGGATTTCGGCCACTGGTCCGCGCACAAGCTGGAGCTGATGTCCGGTTTTCAAATCAGCCACGGCGAGGCGGTGGCGTTTGGAGTGCTGCTGGATTCGAGCTACGCGCGGGAGAAGGGCTGGATTTTGCCGGAGGAATTCGCCGCCATCGAGAGTGGTCTCCGCGCGAGCGGCTTCCCGCTGTGGCACGACGTTGCGCTCGCACGCGATGCGGCGGGGCATCTCGAAGTCTTCGCCGGTCTCCGCGATTTCCGCGAACACCTCGGCGGCGAGCTGTGCGTCACTTTCCCGCAGGGAATCGGCGCGCGCTTCGAGGTGCATGAGATCGATCTTCCGCTCATGGAGCGGTGTCTTGCAGGGCTGAAGCAGGGGCGTGATTGAAAGCGGCTCCAGTGGAGTAGCAGGATGGGGTGCTCGGGCGTGGTGCTAGCCCGTGGAATGCGGCGGCTTGCCGCCTTGGACTGCGGCGACTCGTCGCCGCTTTGCGGAGGCGGCAGCTTGCTGCCCGTGGCGCGGAGCCGGGGCTTCCGACTCCCGGACTCCCGGACACGTCCCGCATTGCACACGCCGCTCCCCGCCGCCTCGCTGCGCTCGCCCGCGCGAGATTGGAAATCCCGCCTACATTGCTCCGCACCGCACGCAGCAAGCTGCGCCCCCGCCAAAGCGGCGACGAGTCGCCGCAGTCCAAAGCCTCGCGGCATCCATGCGTCGGCGGAGATGGCCGGCAACCATCCAAGAACCTGCTTTCAATCACGCCCCCTGAAGCAGGAGGAGTGATTTGCGCGGGTGTCGCGCGAGGGCGGCGGACTTTTTTTGGCGCATGAGCACAAAGACGATTCGCAAAGGTGCTGTCCCGAACCGTGACGAGAAAATCGCGGAATTCCTGAAGCGGCTGCTCGAAGAAGAAGCCGGTGCCGAAGCCCTGGAAGAACGCACTTGCAGCCATGCCTGATGATGCACTCTGCGCCGAGGCGGCGCGTCTCGGTGCCGGGTGGCGGGCGAAGATGAACAAAAGCCCGAACGGCTAATGTTCGTCGTCCTCGATGCGAACCATTTCCGTGAGTACGCCCACGGCACGCCTGTCGGGCACCGACTGAGCGCGTTTTGATCGAGCCGTGTCGCGCGGGGTTGGGAACTTGCCAGCTCAAGCGCTCATTACGGAGCGCACCACGGGCGCCTGCTGCTGCGTGAGAGATTCGAGCGCCCCGCCGATGAAATAGAGTTCGATGCGGAGCACGACTTCCTCCGCCGTGATCATGTCCATGCACCTTGGGAGCGGATACTTCTCAATCCCCCTTTTTTCCGCCGGGAATTCCAGCGTGGCGCACTTCCTTCATCACCACATCCACGCAGAGATGCTCCGGCTTATCCTTCTCATCAACATCACCGAGTGAATCCGTGCGAGATTTCCAGCACCCGCCCTCGTCGCAGCACCTCAATGCCCCGTTCGTGTGAATGTGTTGATGATGAGGGTAGGCTTCCCACTGCATCGGATCGCGGGCCCCGGCCACCACGACGCAGGGACGAATCTTGGGCATCCCCGGCTTCACCGGGACTGCCGCCGCAAGATGCATCAGCGCCGTTACGGGACAGAGCACCCCTTGGGCGTGATAGACCAGCCGGATGAGCTGCCGCACATCAGTCTTGCGCCGCAAATCGAGCACTCCGCCCAGGGTGGGATGATGAAAGTTTCAACTGGATGGTCGTGTTCCAATCTCGAATTCAGTTTTGGACACCCCTTCGAGGTCGTTGTCATCCGGATGCCAACTGACAATTGTATGAACGCAATCAAATGTCTTATGCAATTCTACCACGGCATTCTTGAAAAGTTCAAAAGCTTCCGTCCACCAAGGCTGCTCCGTCCAAGCCGCGCGCAACTTCGTTTCCACGAAATGGCGGCATATTCCGTGCGGTGAAGCTAAATGGCTGATGGTAACATACAGGCGTATGAAAAAGCTGCAATAGTCATTACTCGGTCCGAATTGCCGACGGCTAACATAGACGATATCAATTGCCTCGCCATGTTTTAGAGGGTATGCATAATTTTCCATTTCTACCTTTTTACACTCTCCACGTCCCCCTAGGAATCCTGTTGTTCTGCCCTCGGCGTCCAACTCTGGGAAAAAGCCGACGTCACTGAGGGCATTCCGCAGCTTTTCGAACACCAAATTGGGGGGGGATGGAGTCCGATAAGTCCCAATGAAAACCAAATAGTCCAGAGGTTCCAAGTCGGCTAGCGTCATATTGGCATTGTCAAAAGCTGCGCGCAGATCAGTGGAATTATTCGCCTTTAGAATACTCCGAAGTTACCGCTTCCAAGCACTTCTTGTTCCCTTTTTCAATGGACAGCAGACGTGTAAATCCTGCTTCGTCGCCGTGAGCCTTCATGATGTTGCGGCAACATTGGAAATTCCAAAAGCAAGGGTTTTTTTCATCATGGCAGAGTGATTGACAATCCTGAGTCGCCTTTTCGCAACTGCAAAATAGTTTCCCCAGGTGACCTAGGGTCTTCTTCCTGTGGCTCAAAGTAAATTCTCGTATCCTCACATTCAAACGCGCTGTGAATGGCTAATACTGTCGGTTTGAGGAGCCCAAAAGCCGCTGGCCACCAAGGACGATCCGTGTGCCCGCTGCTTAAATTTGAACTACCCGAAAAAGCGATGGCTCCACCACGGTCAGTATTGGCAGTCCTAATACGGAAAATGATCGGGAAAGGCCCCTCGTCGTAACTGTCGCCAAATTGCTCTCGGCTCAGATAGAAGAAATCTATAAACTGGCCAACCTCAAATGGCCTGTCGTAGTCCGGCCATTTGATATATTGGACAGGCTTGTCAGTACCAAACAGGATTGCCTCAGAATACCTTGCGTTCGGGTTTGAATGCGGGTGAAGAAATCCGTTCTGATCCAAAACTCGATCAAGTTTAGCCAGCATTGTGTTCAATGCAATTGGTGCAGAAAACTTTACGAGGAAGGCAACATTCGTGCTTATTGGCATAGACTAGAATTCGATGTTTTCAAAAGGAATAGGAGGGTTAAAACTATTGAGAACAGCTTTTACCGCGTCGTGTAAAGATTCATTCTTGGGAATTGCAATTTTGTAAGGCGGGTCAATCTTCTTGGCCGCGACTCGCCCCCTTCTCAAATATTCCGCAAGTCCTGCCTGCCAATCGTGCTCCCGGTCACCCTTGGTAGGCACTCACCTAACAACCTGTTCAAAAAGGCCTCACGCAAAGGCGCAAAAACGCAAGGAAGGTTTCGCTTCCCTGGCGTCTTGGCGGCTTTGCCCCTTTGCGTGACCCAAAGCCGGGGTTTTCAACAGGCTGCTAACAGCCTGTTGAAATACGCACATGCGCAGTTCTTACAACGTTGTCTTGCTCATGCTCTTGCTCTCTTCTCAGAGGTGAATTCAACGAGAGCATGAGCACTAGCATGACAAAGAGAAAGCGAGGGCCGGTTTTTCCACCGCCTGCTAAGATGCCACCGACCGCGTGAACGCGGTTACTTCGCCGCGGTCTTTTCCTTGCGCACGGGCTTTTTGCGTTCGCTGGTGCGGGTGCCGCCTGCCTGTTCGTATTCCGTGCTGTCCGGGCCGTAGATGCCACGAATCGCACTCAATGCACGCGTGTTGTAGCCGTTGAGGGTCGAAGCCGCAGTGTCGCGATTGTTCATGAGACCGCTGAGCTGGCTGCGCAGTTCCGAAATCTCGTCATTGAGATCGGTCACGGCTTTGATGCTCGCCTGGTAGTCTTTCAGCGCGACCTTCTGTTCGTCCTTGCCGAGGGTGAGCGTGGGGTTGGCCTTCCAGACTTTGGCGATGCCGGAGGAGTCTTCGAGGGCCTGGTCTGCGTTTACTTTGGATGCCATGGATGGAGTGGAGTTTGGAGTTGCGGTGTCTGTGGCGAGGTCGCCACTTTGGTTTCGCCAGGCTATTCAGCAGCCCGTGTGGCACGGCAGGGTGACGGATGCCGGCGAGAAAATGGAGGCTTGCGGGCAGGATCCAAGCGGCGGTGGAAAGGTTCCGCAGGGAGGCGGGAAGGATCCGCACGCGTTCGGATACGATGATGACCCGTGTGGAAACGATCCGCGGGCGTTTGCATACGATCCGAGCCGCCGTGGAAGAGACAGGAATGCCGGTTGATCTTTTCCGCAGACGCTCCGCTCACATGAGCGGACCTTGGACTCTGATGCCTGCCGCTCGCATTCTCGTTCGGGACGCCGTTGCCGTTTGGATGACGGGCATCTTCCTCATCTTGTCCGGTCCCGTGTGTTGAACCTTTCCGCACAGCCTCTAAACGGCTTGCGGGAGGCGTCCGGTGCTTCTAACGATGCGGGCTGGTCCAAATGATTGTCCAGCATCAGCCCCCGCTTCATCTTACCTATTGCCTGAACATTCATCCCGGCGAGAGCTGGGCGGAGAATCTGGCGGCGATCCGCGAGAAGGCCGCGCGCGTCCGGGAGTTCGTCGGGTCCGGTCAATGGTTCGGGCTGGGGCTGCGGCTGGGCGCGCGGGCGGCGGCGGAGTTGGCGGCGGATGCCGGGCTGCGGCATGCGGCGCTGGATGTGTTTGCGGAGAACCAATTCTATCCATTCTCGGTGAATGCGTTTCCGTACGGCCAGTTCCACGCGGGCACGGTGAAGGAGAACGTCTATGCGCCCGATTGGCGGACGATGGAGCGGCGCGATTACACCTTCCAGGTGGCGGACATTCTTGCAGGCTGGCTGCCGGAGGGTGTGGATGGATCGATCAGCACGGTGCCGGGATCGTTCAAGGGATGGATCGAGACGGAATCGCATGTGGAGGCGATGGCGCTGAATCTCGGCGCGGTGGCGGCGTATCTGGCGGCGTTGCGGGAAGACACGGGGCGGGAGATTCATCTCGGGCTGGAACCGGAGCCGTCCTGCTATCTCGAGACAACCGCGGAGACGGTGAGCTTTTTCAAGGACGTGCTCTGGAGCACGGGCGTGGAGGAGGTGAAGCGCATCCGCAGTTGCTACACGAGTGAGGCGGAGGAGATCGTGCGCCGGCATATCGGGGTCTGTTTCGACACCTGCCATGTGGCGCTGCAATTCGAGGATCCGGTGGAGGCGCTCCAGACTTACCGCCGCGAGGGAATCCGCATTTCAAAGGTGCAGCTCAGCGCCGCGCTGATGACCGGCGGGAAACCGGAGGACTGGCTGGCGCTGCGCCCGTTTGCCGAGGGTGTGTATTTGCATCAGGTGAAGGCGCGCACGGCGGACGGGCAGATGCGGTCGTGGATCGATCTGCCTCTCGCGCTGGTGGACGATGCGGGGCGCGAGGGAGTGCAGCAGACGCGGGTGCATTTCCACGTGCCGCTGTTTTTCAAAGGCAACGGCCCGCTGGCCAGCACGGTCTCGACGCTCAGCCCCGAGTTCTTCCAGCAATTGCGCGCGGGCGCGACGAGCCACGTGGAGATCGAGACCTACACGTTCGACGTGCTGCCGCCCGAGATGGCCGCAGGTGATGTGGTGAACAGCATCGCCCGCGAGTACGCCTGGGTGCAGGAGCGGCTGTAGCCGGCACAATTCTTTTACAATCTCCGCACCCGCGCCTGACATGGCGCGCACGGCGATTGCGCATATTGTCCGGCAGATTCATGAAAAAGAGCATCTGGATATTCCTCCTTGCCGTGCTGGTGCCTGGCGTCGTGCTGGGCTGGCTCGCGCTGCGCAGCGCGGAGGAGCAGCAGATCATCTTCGAGCGGCGGACGGCGGAGCTTTACCAGAAGGAGACGGAGACACTGGCGGCGACCGTGCGCGACGCGGTGGAGGCGGAGCGGCGCGCGTTCGGCGATACGGTGCATCGCCTGCTGGCCAATGGTGACGCGGAAGCGCTGGCGCGCGATTTTTCCAATACACTGGCGGATGCATGGCCCCGCAAGGCGATCGGATTCGCGCTTGGCCGCGATGGCAAGATGCTGTCGCCGACGGTCGCTGGGGCCACGGCCAATCCGGACTTGCACGGCTTCCTCGTGGATAACGGATCATTCCTGAGCGGCGCGGAGCCCGCGATGGTGTACGCCGTGCAGGGGAACGAAAAGCAGGGGGGCTATGGCTGGGCACCCCGGGGGAAGAGCTTGGGGAATGTGCCGCAGGTCGCACACCTCGCCGAACAGAGATCGAGGGAGAAAGAGAGTGCCGAAAGCCTCACCGCACAGAGTGCCACGCAGCGGCGGACGAATGGTGTTCTTGCGGCGACACGGTCGCTCTCGCAGGCAGCCGAGGCTCTGGACCGCAGCCGGGAAGCCGGGTTCGGGAATGCCGCTGCCGAGGAACTGCGCCAGACTTCTGCCGGAGGGAAAGTGTCTCTTGCCCCGAAGCGCAAGGCCGCCACTGCGGAATCGGCGGATGCCCCGAGGCCCAGGCCCGACGGCGCGTCATTCGGGGATGGCAAGGACAAGGCCGGCACCGCCGCCGGGGCCGGACTCGCACCCACTGCGCCGCCCGCCGCAACCGCTCCGATGCCGACCGCGAGCACCGGATTGAAAGCCCAAGCTCCGAGTGCGCCCCCGGTCGAAATGCAGGATGCGCCTGCAAAGTCGCGCACTGCGATGGCCGACGCTGTGGGGAAGAAGCCCGGTGCGATGCCTGAACCGATGCTTGCGAAGAAGGACCTCGCGGCGGCCACTGCGCCAGCCGACCGCACGATTTCCGGAATGGACGAGATCGCCGAGCTGGGGAAGATGGGGGATGTTTCCGACCGACTGGGACGGCGGGTTGTCTCTGCGACCGCTGCTCCGCCGGCCGAGATTCGAGCCCTTGGGGTCGCGATCGCCGAGAACGGCACCCCTGACCTGCAGCGACAGAACGAGGTGAAGGGCGAGGAATCCGCACGGTTTGCGCAGAACCGGATGGTCGAACCGCAGCAGTTGCTCGGCGCGCCGACCAACGCGCTTTCCATGCTCATGCCTGCCGCGGCCGAGTTCCGCAGCCTCACCGAGGGCAGCGACGAAGGCATGGTCTCCCGCTTTGTGCAGGACAAGCTCGACGTCATCTTCTGGATTCGCCCGCCCGAGTCGCCGGACATGGTCTTCGGCTGCCTCGTCGAGGCGACGGACCTTTCCGAGTTGTGGAAAGCCGCGATCGAAATGCAAGGAGCGGCGTCGCGTGGGAGCAACTGGGGTTCCGACGACCAGCCGCAGTACGTGATGGCGTTGCTCGATGATCGCGGGCGGCCCGCCGCCACGCGGCCCGTTTCCACGGCGGTGGAGGACTGGAAGCGTCCGTTCGTCGCGAGCGAGATCGGCGAGACGCTCCCGCATTGGGAAGCCGCCCTCTACCTTGCCAGTCCCACCGCCCTGGTGGAAGGCGCGCGCGGCCTGCGGCGGACGCTCACCTTCACCATCGTCGGCGCCGTGGCGCTGATCGCGCTGGGCGGCTGGCTGGTCGTCGCGGATGCGCGCCGGCAACTCGCGCTCGCGCAGCAGAAGACGGATTTCGTCTCGAACGTGTCGCACGAATTGAAGACGCCGCTCACCAGCATCCGGATGTTCGCCGAGCTGATGCACGACCGGCCGCCGCCGCCGGAAAAGCAGAGCCAGTATCTGCGCATCATCACCGTCGAGGCCGAGCGCCTCACGCGGCTGATCAATAACGTGCTCGATTTCGCCAAGATCGGGCGCAAGCAGAAGCGCTTCGAGAAAAAGCCGCTCGACCTGCACGACGTGATCTCCCGGGTGTGGGAGAGCCAGGGGCTGCATCTGCGCGAAGCCGGTTTTGCGACGCGCTGGGAAGCGGCACCCGGCCCGTATCCGGTGCTCGGGGACGACGACGCCCTCGCGCAAGTCCTCGTGAATCTTCTCTCGAATGCGGAAAAGTATTCCACCGAACGCAGGGACGTGGAACTGCACACCTGGCTCGACGACGGATGGGTGAACGTCTGCGTCCTCGACCGCGGCATGGGCGTTCCCAAGGGCGAGGAGCGGAAAATCTTCGAGGCATTCTACCGCGCGCACGACTCGCTCAATAGCGGCATCCAGGGCAGCGGCCTCGGCCTCACACTCGCGCATCGCGTGGCGCAGGAGCATGGCGGTGAGATCAAATTTGAGCGTCGCGACGGCGGCGGCAGCCGGTTTACGTTGCGACTGCCGCTCGCGAAGCTGTCCGATTCCTAATCGTCATCCTGTTCCCAATCGCAATCCTCCAACAGTGATTCGGTCGCGATCTCCGGATCGAGATTAGTATCTCTCTCCCCAACAACGAACATGTTTTCGACTTTTATGCTTCCGCGCGTGACAAACTTTCAAAGTCACACTCAACCAAGAGGAAAATCTGGGATGCACGCGAGTCTATGTGGGGCGCCCAAGGAGGGGCGCTTTGAAAGCGCCCTCTCGATGCGGACGCTCCGCGCCGCTTCGAGCCAGAGGCGAGGCCGATGCGGAGGGCATGCGGAGTCTGGAGATGCCTTCGCATTGCCCCGCTCAGGGCTGGCAGCGGCGCGGAGCGACCGCTGCCAGAGGGCGGTATCATACCGCCCCTCCTTGGTTCCGGCTCCGTCGGCCTGGGAATAAGCCGACGAGTGGCAGTATGAATTTGAAGAACCCGCCCCTATGAAAAAGCACATCCTGATCATCGAGGACGACGCCCACATCCGCCTCGGGCTCTGCGAAGCGCTGCGCGCGGAGGGCTACGATGTCACCGACTGCTGCTCGGGCACCGAGGCGCTCCCGCTGTTCAAGCAGCGCAAGCCCGACCTCGTGGTGCTCGACATCATGCTTCCCGGCAAAAGCGGCTACGACATCTGCCGCGAGATCCGCGCGACGAAGAGCCGTGTCCCCGTCCTCATGCTCAGCGCGAAGGGGCAGGAGATCGACAAGGTCGTCGGTCTCGAACTCGGCGCGGATGACTACGTGACGAAGCCTTTCAGCCTCCGCGAACTCCTCGCCCGCGTGCAGGCGTTGCTGCGGCGCTCGGACTTCGCCGCCGGGCCTGCGAGCGAGCTGCCGGACGAAATCAAATTCGGCAAGGTACGCGTCGAGACCAAGGCCCTGCGCGGCACGCGCGGGAAGGAGAAATTTGAACTCACCCCGCGCGAACTCAGCGTGCTCGCGTTGCTCCACAAAGAGCGCGGCAACGCCGTCTCGCGCGATCGCATCCTGAACGAAGTCTGGGGCGTGGAATATTACGGCACCACGCGCACGCTCGATCAGCTCATCGTGAAGCTGCGCCAGAAAATCGAGGACAAACCCGGCGAACCGGCGCATCTCCTGACGGTGCATGGGCTGGGATACCGGCTCGACGTGTAGCCCGCATTTTTACGCTTCGGGAAAAGTGGCGCCGGGGTGTTTGCGGCGGCGCACTGGGGCACTGGGCGTTTCACCATCTGTGACCGGCACGCGGACGAAGAAGTTGCCGGATGGCGTCTTGACAATCCCGGCATCTCCCCCTGACATCGCCACCGAAACGGTCGAATCGAACCCGGGAGTGGCCCGCTCGGGGGACGTGGGACCGTGGAAGAAAACCCATACCATCCACAGTCATGAAATCGTCAAAAGCAGAAAAACAGAGCCGGCCTGTTCAAAGAATTCTGCTCCCGGGTCTTATTAGCTTGGCCAGCCTCAGTGCGGGCTGGGCGGCGGACGTTACGGCGACTTGGACCAGTGCAGCCAGTGGAATCTGGAACTCCAACGCGAACTGGACGAACGTCCCGGTGCTCGGCGGATTTCCTAATAACGGCAACGGCGGGGTCGGCACCTACGACGCGGTGATCAACGCGGTCGGCGGACCCTACACCGTCACCCTGGGCACGAGCGTCACGGTCGAAGATCTCATCCTCAACTCCGCGAGCGCGACGCTCACTCACACGGGCGGAACCTTCACCGCGACCGGTGCCATATCGCTGGCGGCGGGAAACTATCAGCTCAATGGCGGGACCATCAGCAACACAGTCATCAATGTTTCCGGCGGCACTCTGAGCTTCACGGCGAATGGCGGCAACCTGCTCACCGGGGTGACGGTGAACGGAGATCTGAATTTGAACACCACGTCTGCGCAGACGCGGATCGGCGGGGGAACGACCTTCACCACGGCGCGTCTGGCGGCGAATGCGACCAGCCTTGGTTTTGCGACCGGCCAGACGCTCACGGGGACGGTGCTCTTTGAAGGGGCTGTTGGGGGGAACCGGCACGTGGAGATGAACGGGAGCCCCGGGATTTTCACCGTGGGTACGGGCGGAGTGATCCGCACGGAGGCGGGCCTCGGGGGCAACGGCGTCATCGGCGGCAGCGCTAACTACGGGGGGGCGATGACGCTGGTGAACAATGGCTTGATCAGCAGCCAGGTGAGCGGGCGGACAATCACGATCCAGGCTGCGAGCATGAGCAACACGGGGATCCTGTCGGCGAGCAGCGGGGGCGTGCTGACGATCGCGCCGACAGCGCCATGGACCAACGGGGGCACGATCGCAGTGGGCAGCGCGAGCACAGTGAACCTGGGCGGCACCTATGATGTGACTGGAGGCATCGGGACGTGGAACAACACCGGCGGGTCGGTGAATGTGACCGGCACGATCAACAACGCTGGGAGCAGCTTTGCGCTCAACAACACGACGGGATCGTGGACTCTCAACGGCGGCACGATCAGCGGCGGGACGACGGGATTTGTCGGTGGGCAAAGCCTATTTTTCACGGCGAATGGCGGGAACCTGCTGACCGGGGTGAAGGTGGATGGGGATCTGAATTTCAACACCACTTCTGCGCGGACGCTGATCGGCGGAGGCGCGACCTTCACCACGGCGCATCTTGCGGCGAATGCGGCCAGCCTGGGGATGATTCCGGGGCAGACGCTGACTGGGACGGTGCTGTTTGAAGGGGCCGTC
>Ga0105048_10013624_pt1 | contig 12702 bp, 11 predicted proteins | sample MAT05_FD_78382 | JGI IMG/M metagenome (GOLD analysis project Ga0105048, IMG submission 78382) | Freshwater microbial communities from Lake Fryxell liftoff mats and glacier meltwater in Antarctica - MAT-05 | ecosystem: Environmental > Aquatic > Freshwater > Ice > Liftoff microbial mat | place... | reverse complement strand
GGCGATCGCTCCAATCTCTCCCCCATAAATAAGACCCAGGGATTCTTTGAGAGTTGTGACTAAGTTATATACTTGAAGGGAATTTGGATCGCAAACTCTGTTCCTTCGCCGGGTTGAGAAATGCACTCAAGGGTTCCTGCATGGCGCTCGGTGACAATTTGGAAGCTAATGGCAAGTCCCATTCCGGTGCCTTTACCTACAACTTTAGTAGTAAAAAAAGGATCGAAAATACGCTGCCTCACTTTTTCTGGTATCCCCACTCCGTTATCTTTGATGCTAATTTTGACTTGGTTTGAGGATAGAAGTTCGGTACTGATGGTGATGGTATTGGGATGATCTTGCCGATCTTGTTTATTGCGGGTCAGGTCGGCTTCTTCCATGGCATCAAGGGCATTACTGATAATGTTCATAAATACCTGATTAAGCTGCCCCGCATAGCAACCCACAGGGGGTAGCTGACCGTAGTGACGATTAATTTGGACTTCTGAGCGATCGCTAGTAGCTTTGATTCGACTTTGGAGAATCATTAAAGTACTTTCGATACCTTCATGAATGTCCACCTCTTTCATTTCGGCTTCATCCATGCGAGAGAAGTTACGGAGAGAAGAAACAATCACTTTGATGCGATCGGCCCCCATTTTCATTGAGTCAACCATTTTGGGTAGATCATCTACGAGAAACTCTAGATCGATCGCTGCAATTTCCTCTCGGATTTCTGCTACTGGCTGAGGATAAAACTGCTGATAAAGTTCTAAGAGATGGAGTAAATCATCGGTATACTCATTAACGTGGGTTAGATTACCGTAGATAAAATTCACCGGATTATTGATTTCATGGGCAACTCCCGCCACTAACTGCCCTAAACTAGACATTTTTTCGGTTTGAATCATGCGAGCTTGAGTACTGCCTAATTCTTGGATCGCCAGTTCTAGCTCCTGAGCTTGATTCTCTGCTCTAAAGGTAGCAGCTTGACTTTGGGCGTAAAGCTCTCCTTGGTTAATAGCAATAACTAGTTGATCTCTAACATTAGTTAATAAGGCTAGTTCACTCTCACTCCACTGACGGGGTTCTTCGTATTGAATTACAGAGAAGAAACCCAACCTTCCAGACTGAGTTTTGATCGGCATGGCAACAATGGATCGATAACCATTAGAGCTTAAGGCTTCTCGTAAAGATTGATCTTCTAGAGCCATCACATCCGGGGCAAAAATAATTTCTTGATTTTGAATCTTTTTCACTGTAGGTTCTTCTACTCCAATAGGATAGATACCCAAGGAGCTAGAACAAATATCTTTCTTTGCCTCTTTATAAATATGCCAACTAGAAGGTTTACTGCTATACCAAATAGAGATACAGCTATCTACCTTAAGTAATCTGAAAATCTCTTCTACTGCTATCTGCAAGATGGTTTCAAGATTTAAGGAATTACGAATTTGGGTTCCCAATTGATTGGTCAGAGCCTCTTGGTGTATTCGTTCTTGGAGCTGTGCTTCGGCGATTTTGCGATCGTTAATATCTTCAATAATTCCTATGGCATATTTGGGATTTCCTTGGATATCACGGACTAGGGAAATAGAAATATTGCCCCAAATTAACTTACTATCTGAGCGAACATATCTTTTTTCTAGGGAATAGCTATTAATTTCTCCCCTATTCAAGCGATCCCGGTACTGCACGTTTGTAGGAACATCTTCTGGGTAAGTAATATCCGCCACTCCCTTCTGCAATAGCTCCTGTTTACTGTAGCCGAGAATCTCACAAAATCCCTCATTTACATCTACAAACTTCCACTCCAGATTAATCAAGGCAATACCTACTGCTGCCTGCTCAAAAATTCCCCGGAATAATTCCTCTTGCTGCCGCAACGCATTTTCAATTTCTTTCTGAACAGAAATATCAGTGATGATTCCGACTATTCCTAAAGGTTGCTTGTTTGTATCTTGCAGTGGGAAGGCTCTCACAAAAGAAGGGATGATTCTGCCATCCTTGCCTTTTAGCTCTGTTTCTCCAATCCATCTATGACCAGAGGTTGCGGTCTTGATCACATCTTGGGCAATCGCTGGATCAACAAAGTGATTAGGAATGCCCCCTGATGCTAGAAAGTCCTCTGGAGTAGCATAGCCATATAATTCGCTGAATGCTTGATTTTGGTATATATGATTACCCAAAGTATCTCCTATACCCACGGCATCGCTAGAGCTTTCTACTACTTGGCGGAAGCGTAAGAGTTCCAATTCCGATAATTTCCACTCCGTAATATTCATTGATACACCTACGACTCCAATCGCCTCCCCCGTGGAATCCAGCACTGGCACATAATGAATTTCAAGCCAGAGATTTCCTATCTGGGCTTCATGGCAAAGGAGTTCTTTCCCAGTTAAAACTTGTCTAATATTGCTAAGAATTTCTGGTTGATCTTTGTATAACTCATAGACAGATTGCCCCACTTCATCTCCGGGTTTTAACCCAAAAGCCTCTAGCCCTTTACCTTTAGAGAGAGTGAAAATACCCTGGTCGTCAATAGCGAACAAAATCAAGGGAGCTGACTGAAGAATTGCTTCTAAGCTCAGGGCAGTAGTCCGTAACTCTTCTTGAGCTGTTATCTCACTAGTTACATCCATCATTATCCCGTCCCACATAGTTGAGCCATCGGCTTTGCGTTCAGGACGAGAATAGCCCCGGATCCATTTCAACTGACCAGAAGGGGTAATTATCCGCCCTAGATATTCCCAAGGCTGTAAAGTTTGGGCAGATGACGTAATTGATTCTTGGAACCGTACTGCATCTTCGGGGTGAATCCCGTTAAAGAGAATGCTGGCATCCTGTTGGATAAATTCTGGAGAAAATTCATACAACTCTTCGACAAAGGGGCTGATATAAAGAAAAGCAAAACTCCCATCAATGCCGAGACGAAATTGATAAATCATTCCCGGAAGATTAGCAGCTAGGTTCTGGAATCGAGATTCACTTTCTTTGAGATCTGCTTCTGCCTCTTGACGATCGCTGATTTCTACTTGGAGTTCAGAGATGATAGTTTTTAGTTCACTAGTGCGCTCTTTAACTGCTGTTTCCAACTGTTGATTTGATTGCTGGAGGGCAAATTCTAAGGCGTGGCGATCGCTCACATCAGATATAACCCCATTAAAAACGATATTTCCCTCTTGATCTTTAGTCGGGATGGAAGAGCCTTGCCACCAAAGAATTTCCCCACTAGGCTTGAGGATTCTACCTTCATAGTACCAAGGTGCTAGATTTTCTAGAGCTTCATTCACGGAGGCAAGAAAATCTGAAAGATCTTCGGGGTAGATTCTGGAAAGAAATAGGTTGAAATCCTGCATTATATCTTCAGCCCTGATGCCCATAATGTCATAGATGCGATCGCTGATATAGTTCATCGCCCAAACCCCATCCCGCACCGAAAACTGATAGATAACCCCGGGTATAGTAGCGGCTATGCTACGGAATCTCGCTTCTGAGGTTTTTAGCTCTGCAATTTCCTGTTCTAGGCGAGCTACCTGCTGTTGTAAAACAGCCATTGAGGAAGGTTCTGGAGGGTTAGTCATAGATTTATCTGACTTTATAGGGTGAATGGGGTTAATCAACTAACTAACTTGAGCATCAAGTAATAAAACATTTCTGGGATACGAGGAGGCGATCGACTCCCTTCTATCAATTTAATAAAATCTGAGCGCAACTACTACTGCTGAAACTACTTAGTTATAGGGTAACTAGAAGAATGACTAATCTGCAATAGGAATAAAGATAATAATCCGGCTACTAATCCCCAAAAGGCGGAATCAATACCGAATAAAGTTACACTAGATGCTGTCATGAGAAAGGTAACAAAGCCAGCGATCACTGCTGAGATAGAGAAATCCTGAAGTAGCTTCATGGGTATATCTTGTGTATATCTAATTTATTTAATCTTGAATCCCTAAAATAGCAATCATAAATGAGTGGTACAAAATTATGGGTGATCTACCCTACCTAATGATTTAGGCTTTTTCTGAAGCCCATAACATATCTACATTAGTTTTTTGGCAACTTCCACCCCTGATAAAAAAGCTCCATGAACCGTAGACGGATATTTCTGGGAAGTGGCTTCTCCGGCAAAAAAGAGGCGATCGCTTATTGTTTCTCCTAGAGTTTCACGGTCTTGGGGAGTTGACCCGATCGTCATGTAAGAATAGGAACCATAACTAAAGGGATCCTGTTGCCAACGAGTTACTAAATAACCCAGGGGATCGGGAATTTGGGAACCGTACATTTGCCGGAGATTCTGCATAGCTTTAGCAACAATTTCTGGGTCAGAGAGGCTTTCGATCGCTCTCCCATACTCTCCAGCATTGAAGCCCAGCAATATCGGTTGCTTGGTGTAGCGATAGATATTTAACCACTCCGCCCACTCACCTTTATTAGTAGTAACATAACCTAGCAAATGGGCTTTTTTATCCCAAAATACTTCAGGAAATTGCAGATAAAGTTTGTTCAAAACTCCCATACCTAATTGGTTAATGGCATTTATTTTAGAGGCTGGAAGTGGGGGAGAAAATTCTACAACTCCCTTTTTAAGAACACCTAGAGGTAAGGTAATAACGACCTTCTCCGCTGAGAAAGTTCCCTGATTAGTTGTTACTGTTACTCCTTGATTACTATAAGAAATTTTCGTTACAATTTGATTGAGCTTAATCTCTAAATCTTGAGCTAATAGATCAACAATTTGCCCATAGCCGCCGGGAAATAATACATCCTTCCCATCTACCTCATCACCAGTATCCCAGTGGTACAGAGAAAGATTAGCCACATCAGCAGCAAATTCCTGTTCGATCGTTGCATTAATTGCATAATTCAACTCTTGCAATTGTAGGGCAGAAAAATTACGTTGGGCAACTACTTGATCGATCGCACTCTTGAGGGAAACATCTTCTTGATTTTTGGTTTCCCGGCGGTTACTAATTTTCTCGGTTGCCTCAAGAATACTTGCTAGTCTTTGATCAATAATCTTCTGTTCTTTGTCTTCTAGAAACTTGCCGTTACTATACAATTCCAGAGCATCATAATCAGTTTCTAAAGTTTGAATATTTCCTGACTGTGCCAACTTATAAATAGGATTACCATTAATTCCATGAATCCAAGAAGCCCCCATATCTAGAGGTAAATTATTGAGAGTGTTATTGGTATAAACTCGCCCCCCAAGGCGCGATCGCCCCTCCAAAATAGTTACCCCAATTCCCTTAGCTTTAAGTTCCCTAGCAGCCGCCAACCCAGATATCCCCGCCCCAATTACTAATACTTTATTTTGATTAGCTACTGAAGATTTTTTGGGACTACAAGCTAAAACACTACTACCAATTAGTAAAGAGATAAATCGCAGAAGTTGCCGCCGATTATAGATATTTTTCATGTATTCATTTCAGAAAAAACATGTAGGGGCGCAAGGTTTTGCGCCCGGATTCTATCCAGAAAAAACATGTAGCAAGGCTTTGCGCCCGGATTTTACACTATAAGTTAATCTGCGATCGCCAATCTTTTGTAGTATCTAAAGTTGTCACTAAAGATTCTTCAGTAGGAGTGAAAGGTTCAAGATTTGCCTGTTGTTGTTGGAGTAGATCCGCTGTGGCATCTGCTACATCGCCAACTCGGTTATTGAGGCGATCGCTCAACACTTCCATGGGAGCAGTGCAGTAGTAGATTTGTAGGGGAATTTTGTGGTTATTAGTAGCAGTAATTACCTGCTCTCGGAGAGCTTGGCGATCGTACTTAGCATCTAGAATTATAGTGAAACCTTGCTGGGCTAAAAGCACCCCTAGTTCTAAGAGGCGATCGTAGGTTTTTTGAGTCATCTCTGGGGTGTATAAATCTGCTCCTCCTTTCTCGTTTAGAGGCACATTTCCTAGGTGTTTCCGCACCGCATCAGAACGGAGGTGAATCCCTTGAGAAGTTTTGGCAATGTAACGTCCTACGGTACTTTTTCCTGAGCCTGATAAGCCAGACATAAGAATGATTTTTCCTACTTTAGGAACTTGGGTATATTGCCATGCTAATTGATAGTAATTGGCTGCAACTTTCGCTGCTTGTTGTTTATCTGTTTCAGGAATATTGGGATCATCTAACAAGAAAGAAGTTAGCTTTGCCCGGACATAAGCCTGCCGACTGAGGTACAAAGGTAATAACTGCAAGCCTGACCAATCTCCAGTTTGTTCTACGTAGGTATTTAGGAAAATATTACCCAAATCAGGGCGCGATCGAGCATCTAAATCCATCACCACAAAAGCAACTTCGTATATCACATCTACAAACCGAAATGGCTCATTAAACTCAATACAATCAAACAGCAATATTTGATCTTTCCAGAAAGCAATATTCCGCAGATGCAAATCTCCATGGCACTCTTTAATCAACCCTTGAGTAATTCTTTGATTAAATAAATCAATCTGAGTAGCGAAGAAATTATCTGTATAGGCTTTGGTTTCGGCAAATTGGCTTGCGGTTTGGGCTTTGCCAATATAGCCTTCAGTTTGTTGGTAATTTTCATCGAAGGCTTTGCGGACATTTTCTACCTTCCCGAAGGAGAGAATATGCTCATTAGTTGCGGCAGTCTGGTGGAATTTAGCAACTATTTTTCCTAATTCTGCCATTAGTTCTTCGGTGAGTTTCCCTTGCTCAAACAAACTAGTAAAAGCATCTGCTTCTAAAAATTGGTGCATTTTTACCACATATTCTACAGGGTTGCTATCATCGCCCAAAAGGAAGCGATCGCCCACCCAGCTAATAGGTAAAATCTCTAAATAAAGCTCCCCTGCTCCCCGTTGATTGAGCCGCACTTCTTCATGACAGAAATGACGGCGTTGCTCCAAGCTAGAAAAATCTAAAAAACCAAAATTAACTGCTTTCTTGATTTTGTAAGCATAATTCCCTGTCAAGCAAACGGAGGAAACATGAGTTTGAATTAGTTCCACTGGGTTCTTAACTGGATGTGGATAAAAACTTGCTTCTAGCATTTGAGCGATCAGAGGCGGAAGAGATGTTTCTGACATAAGAGATGAAAATTATTGGATACGTTTTGATCCTAGTTGAGATTGAAATCTAAACTAAGGAGAAATCTTAATCTAACTAGTAATTTAAGTCTAGATTTCAGTTCTAGAGTTAGGCTTTGTGTTCTGTAACTAGAGTCAAACTCTGCCATTCACCTTTGTTATTATAGCTACGAATTAGGCGCTGTCTTTTATTAGGATTAATTAACCAACCAACTTCCCAAAAAGTAGGCACAGCAAATTTTAGCTGCTGAGGACAGTTGCTAGAAGCTCCATCAGGAAGAAGTATGACTTGGCAATTTTGACTACCTTGAGTGAACTTAATTAGATGTCCATCAATTTCTCCATGGGATCTAATTAATTGCGGATTGGTACTGCTGCCATAACGGAGTTCTTGGGTAACTTGTTTGTCTCCAGAATAACTAATTTTTAATTGAGTAGAATTTTTCTTAGGATCGCTCCAATCGGCAAAAATAGTTTCTGCTTCTCCTTCCCAAGTGCCAATTAATTCTTCAATTGTCAATCGTTTGTTTTGAGGATATTTGGTTGTAGATTTCGGTAATTTTTCTCGGATCAAAGTAAGTTTATCTAGTTGAGAATTGCGGTTAAAAAGTTGAACTAGCCGCAGACGGCGATCGCCATCAATCAACCCCGCTTCTGCACCCAGATCCGCTGAGGGAGCTAATTGCATCGAGCCAAAGGAAAAGGCTCCACTCTCAAAAAACAAAATACCTTTAGATAGAGTGCTATACTCTAAAACTTTTTCTTCTACGGGTTGGGTCTTGGGGAGACGGCGGACAGTCTGCCGCATAGTCTGGTTATCGTTAATTCCCTGCAAAATAGTTACTGTCTGTATATCATTAACTTCTTTACCTTGGGGTGAAAAAGTAGTAAAAGAACCCTGCCATTCTCCTACATTTTCTAATAAAGATTGCCATTGGTTAGTCATAAATTGTGGGGAGAAGTTTAGCGCTTACTCTTCTACTCTACCGTAGATAGCTAAAGTCGCTTCAGCTATCCAAGCCCACATCTGATCCCCGTAGCAACAATGCCACCATTCGCCGGGATGACGTTGGAATCCTGCCTGCTCCATAACTGCCTTAAGCAGAAGACGGTGACGGTGGTAGGTAGGGTGTGATTCTTGTGTATCTGGAGCATAGTAGTCGGGGTGCGATCGCCCAGATATTTCATCAATAGGGGAACCAAAATCCACAACTGCTCCGGTGGCATCTACTAAAGTTAAATCTATGGCTCCTCCAGTGCTATGGGGTGGCGGGGTTCTGGTTGGGGACAGCCCAGATGCGGTAAACCATCTCCCAGAGGCTCTCTGTTTGCTCTGGAGTAATATCTTCCTGCTGCCAGCCCTTGGTTTGAATTAATTCTCTAAAGGTGTAATCGACCATGAACTGCTGCACTGTCACGGGGCGATAGGCATCAAAAATTGCTAACTTCCAGCCGAGTTGTAGGGTTTGCAAATAATTTTGAGCGGTGAGGAGACGATCGATCGCCCCCTGTCTGAGATAGTAGGGAGAATAGCGATCGTAAGTTGCCCCTGCCAGTTGGTAAGTATTGGGGGAAATTACTGCAAATTTATCTAAGGGAATTTCCTCTAAGGGTTCCCCAGAATCTTGAATGGGAATGTGGTGGTAAGGTCTAGGTTTTTGCATAGATCTAAGCATAAATCTAAACAGTATTTCTAGTTTCTAGACTGGCTTCTAGATTAGAGAGGTTGACATTGCTGCGCCCGGATTAACCCAACACGTTTAGCGATCGCTTCCCCCTGAGTATCAAAGCTCCCCCACTTTTTGACAATACTAGCTTCAGGTATCTCCGATAATTCTTGACTAGAAATTACTTCACAAGTTTGGTTTTGTCGTTTGATAATATACCAAGTTGGATTTTGCATTTTCTATTTTAGGTTAAAGTTTGGGTAATCCTAAAGAAGTAATGATTTTTTAGTAAGGATTTCCCCCGCAGCGTGGGGAAAATCCTTATCGGTTTAGCACTACCAAAGTTTGGACGCATAAATATTATGAATTATGAAAAACATAAGTTAGTCCTGCATAAGAATGTTTTTTTTGGTGCTTCTCGCCCCGAAATCCATTCCCAGAAACATTACTTTATAACACTACCAAAAATAATTATTAGTGTTGTAGGTTTTTTGTTATGGAGCAGCATAACCCCCGCCCTAGCACAATCCTTGCCTCGCTTGCGTCCAACCCTTGATCAGGGCTTAGAAACTCTTAACCAAGGTATCCAACTAGTTCAGCAGGGGAATTTACCCCAAGCGATCGCCACTTTTCGGCAAGCTGCCCAACAAAATCCTCAATTAGCTGCTGCCCACTACAATCTTGGTTTAGCGCTACGCCAAAATGGAGAACTTCAAGCTGCGGCTACAGCTTTTTATCAGGCAACCCAAGTAGACCCCGAATTTGCCCTAGCTTTTGCTAATTTGGGAGCTTCCTTATTAGAAGGAGATAATTTATCTCAAGCAAGAGAGTATCTACAGCGAGCAATTCAGCTAGACAGAAATTTGGGAGTGGCGCACTACAACATGGGTTTGGTGTTGATGCGAATGGGGGAGACTAACCCGGCGATCGCTAGTTTGCAAAGAGCTGCTCAACTTAGCCCTAATGCCCCAGAACCTCATTACCATAGCGGTTTAGCTTATCTTAGATTACAACGTCTAGAAGAGGCAAAAGCTGCCCTGCAACGAGCGATCGCCCTCAGCCCTCGTTATCCAGAAGCCCAATACAATCTAGGGACAATTTTTCTTCAACAAAATAATCTTACTGCTGCCCTTACTGCCTTTAATAGCTCTGTACAGACAAACCCCAACTATCCTAGTAGCTACTACGGAGCTGGGTTAGTGCTGATCCGGCAACAGCGATATCCAGAGGCATCCCAAGCACTCCAGAGAGCCAGAGATTTATTTCAGTCCCAAGGTAATAATCAGTGGGCAGCCAATGCTAACCAACTACTCCAGAGTCTGCCAGCACGACCAGTTAGAAGGTAAATCTAGGGCTAATCCTGCTTCTTATTGCTCCCAACATTCCTACCAAAGTTTTTATCTCACCGATCCCAAACTCGTTACAAATAAAACCGCTGTACAAAAAGAACCGACCCCAAACATCAGCGATCTAGCCAGAGGAATATTGGCAATATAAAACACCGAGTAGAAGAATCGGGATATGGGATAGGCGATCGCGCAACTCATTACTAAACTAGAATCTACCTTTGTGAGATAAGCCAACAAAGCTGCGGCTAAATAAACTAAAAAAGTCTCAAAGGAATTTTGGTGCGCCCAAGTGGCCCGTTGCCCATAGGCAGGAAGCTTGTCAAACATAGCGCGGGGAGATGCTAAATCCATCCCTACCTGAAACCGAGCATAAGCTACTAAGAGGTAGGGGAAATAGATCAAAAATGCTGTCGCAGCAATGCTATACAACAAAATTGCCGATCCAGATAAATTCAGCATAGATTTCGGATGCCTGTACTTAGGAACTAATTAAAACAAAAAGAAACTAATCAAAATAAAACAGAGTTAAAACTTTTCGCTGATCCTCAGCATCCTGACAGGTTTGGAGGAGGGTTTTACTATCATGAAAAGCAAAGCAAATTAACTGTTGACACCGAGAAACTATCTCTTGGTTACATAAGGCGCTAGCCTCACCCAGAGATAGATGATTACTTTCAGGGTTCTCTACCAAGTTTATTACTTTTTCTAGTTGCTCTTGAGATTCTCTAGGTTGGCGATCGAGACTTTGCGGCAAAATCACGGTCAACAGGTTGGGATCGGCTTTCATAGCCCCCCGGATAGCAGCTGAGTTTGTCCCCGCAGCCCCAGATGTGATAATTCGATTTCCACCCAGAACAAGGGCATAGGTCATCATTTCTATCAAATGCTGGTGGGTGATAGGGACGTGGCGCGATCCTAGGAGGGCAATACGCTTGGAACTAGTTTGCTGAATAGCTGCCAGTTCTTGGGCGAGGGTATCAATTTTAGGGATTTCTACTGATTGAGTCAATGTCGTTGCTCATGCTATTACAATTTTGTTATTATAGCAGACGATCCCAAGACTAGTCATAAGAAAAAGTTTATGTTATTCTAAATAAGCCTTGGACGTATAGCTCAGTTGGTTAGAGCACCACGTTGACATCGTGGGGGTCACTGGTTCGAGTCCAGTTATGTCCATTATATACAGTTATATGCAGTAAGGTTTTCGCCAACTCCTTTCTGCCTTAGTTCACAATAATTGCAGAATTTCCTTGGCAGCCCGATCGCCCACCCCCCCGGAACCTAGATTTTTCTGTACTTCTTGATAATCTAGCTGCATCTGCTCCAGCCGTTGAGGACTGATGAGAAACTCTTCTGCCGCTTGGAATATATTTTCTACGGTGACGTTATCTTGCAATAACTCCGGGACGATCGCCCGCATCACCACCAAATTTGTTGGAGAAATAAAGATTTGGGGGAAACGTAATAAATTGCGTACTGCCCAGTAAGTAAAACTACTAACTCGGTAGATTACTACTTGCGGCACATCTAAAAGTGCTAGTTCAATATTCACCGTTCCTGATTTGGTAATCGCTAAGTCGGCGGCTCTAAGCACTGCCATGGGATTATCTTTGACTAAGGTTGCTTTGAGACCATAATCGGCGATCGCCTGTTCAATGCGGGCTTCGTAGGCGGGCAGGGCAAGGGGAATCCAAAAAGTTAGGTCTGGGTAACAGTCTTGCAATTTCCTCGCCGCTTGGAACATATCGGGCATCAAGTATTTCAACTCCTGATGGCGAGAGGCGGGTAGGAGAGCGATCGCCTTTTCTTCAGGCTTGATTCCTAGGGTTGCCCGGGCTTCGGCTCGGCTGGGGAACTGATCCATGCGATCGATCAAAGGATGCCCCACCCAAGTGGCTTTTGCCCCTTTAGATTCAAAATACCGTGCTTCTTCCGGGAAAATTGCGAGGATGCGATCGACAATCCGCACCACCCGTTTAATGTCACTAGGAAACGGACACCACACCCAAAACTGGGGCGCGATGTAATAGATTACCGGCACGGAGGGCAAGTGCTTATGGATATAGCCCCCAATCACGGAATTTGGTCCCCAATAGTCAATCAGCACCACAATATCTGGGGGATGTTCCTTGAGGTAAGCTTTGGCTTGTCCTTGCACCTTAAGGGTCGGCAACACGAAACGGAGAGCCTCAATTAGTCCCATGGAGCCGATCTCGGTCGTATCTCCGAGGAGTTTAGCTCCCGCCGCCGCCATCCTTGCACCCCCCAAGGCAGTGATATCTAGGTCGATCCCCAGAGCCTGCCCTTGACGGTAGAGAGCTTCTACCAGCAATCCACCTTGCAGGTCTCCAGAGACTTCCCCAGTGCTAATAAAGATTTTCTTGGGCATACTCTAGGCTACAGCCGCGTGGAGTGCCGAGGGGCGGCGATCGATCACTTGATCAATCAAACCATATTCCTTAGCTTCTGCTGCGGACATAAAAAAGTCCCGCTCGGTATCAGCTTCGATGGTTTCATAGGGTTTGCCGGTATGTTTTGCCAGCAGTTCATTCAGGCGTTGTTTATGGTAGAGGATTTCTTTAGCCTGAATTTCGATATCTGTGGCTTGCCCTTGGGTGCCACCCAGCGGTTGGTGGATCATAATCCGGG
>Ga0105048_10013623_pt1 | contig 12702 bp, 11 predicted proteins | sample MAT05_FD_78382 | JGI IMG/M metagenome (GOLD analysis project Ga0105048, IMG submission 78382) | Freshwater microbial communities from Lake Fryxell liftoff mats and glacier meltwater in Antarctica - MAT-05 | ecosystem: Environmental > Aquatic > Freshwater > Ice > Liftoff microbial mat | place... | reverse complement strand
TACAAAAAATTAGGCATCGAGATTCTCACCAGTTCCGAAGTGCTGAAAGTTGACACGGCTGGCAAAGGCTGCAAAGTTTTCGTGAAGACTCCGGCAGGCGAAAAAACCTTCGAGGTTGATATAGTGCTGTCGGCAGCGGGTATAATAGCCAATATCGAGAACATCGGGCTGGAAGAAACCGGCATCAAAACCGATCGCGGCAAAATCGTTACCGACGATTATTACCGGACCAACATCGAAGGGTATTATGCTATTGGCGACTGCACAAAAGGCCAGGCCCTTGCACACGTAGCCTCGGCCGAAGCGATTATCTGCGTAGAGAAAATCGCAGGGTTACCACACGTAGAACCGCTGAATTACAACAACATACCGGGTTGCACTTATTGCTCGCCAGAGATTGCCTCAGTAGGTTACACCGAAAAAGCCGCCCGCGAAGCTGGCTACGATATTAAAGTGGGCAAGTTCCCGTTCTCAGCATCGGGCAAGGCCAAAGCATCGGGTACGCCAGAAGGTTTTGTGAAGGTGATTTTCGATGCGAAGTACGGCGAGTGGCTCGGTGCCCACCTGATTGGCAACAACGTAACCGAAATGATTGCCGAAGTGGTAGCAGCCCGCAAGCTCGAAACCACCGGCCACGAAATTCTCCGCACGGTTCACCCCCACCCAACCATGTCGGAAGCCATTAAAGACGCTACCGAAGCCGCTTACGACGAAGCGATACATTTGTAATGGTGCGAAAACGGTAAAGAGTGCATCACGGCATTCACGCTGATACACAACCTTTACTCTTCCACTTAAAACGGCTATTCGGTACCTCATCGGGTATAGGATAGCCGTTTTTTTTGTTTTTATACCCGGTAAGGCATATATTAGCAATACGCAACAAAATTATACCCGTTAAGGTATATGGCACATACAGAACTTCGTCAATTTGTGAAGCAGCGACGTAAGCAGACTGGTCTTACACAGGAAGATTTAGCCTACAAAGCTGGAGTTGGCCTACGGTTCGTGCGCGATCTGGAGCAGGGAAAGCAAGCATTACGACTTGATAAGGTTAATCAGGTTTTGCAACTATTTAACTACCAGGTTGGTCCGATACCCACACCGCCGGTGAGCGATAAAACACCTCCTGGTCATGAATCGTAGGGCTACTGTCTGGATGGGAAAAATGCAGGCCGGGTGGCTTGGCGAGACAGACGAAGGCTATACGTTTCAGTACATCCCTGAGTATACGGCGCAACCCGATGCTCAACCCGTAAGTCTAACGTTGCCAGTAGCGAAAAAGCCCTATCAGGCAACCATTCTATTCCCATTTTTCGATGGGTTAATCCCAGAGGGCTGGTTACTGGACATTGCTGAACGGAACTGGAAATTACAGGCTAACGACCGATTTGGTTTGTTGCTGGCCTGCTGTCAGGATTGTATTGGTGCCGTGAGTGTTGTCCCAATTTCTGCCGACGAATGAACTTGTGCCTATACTGCTATCGACCATTGGCCGAAAACCAGATCGATTTTCACCCCCGCTGTAGCAGGGCCATTTTCGGTCAGACGAAACCGCCGATATTGCCCTATTCACTGGCAACTATGCACGAACTGGCCGAGGTCATTGTTCGGCAACATACAACCGTAACAGGTGTACAACCCAAAATTTCGCTCGATTTGAAGCAGGTAGGAGACTCGTCGCGACTTACGTTGGTGGGCTTGTGGGGCCGGTATATTCTGAAACCGCCCTATGCGAAGTATCCTGAAATGCCCGAGAACGAAGACTTGACTATGCATCTGGCGGGGGTGTTCGGCATTGCGACCGTGCCGCACACATTGATTCGGTTGCAAACCGGCGAACTGGCTTATTTGACCCAACGGATTGATCGAACGGATGATGGTCGCAAACGAGCAATGGAGGATTTTTGCCAGTTAGCCGAGCGACTGACTGCCGACAAGTACAAAGGCTCAATGGAACTCGTTGCTCGGCTGATACGACAACACAGCACACAGGCCGCCCTGGATGTTGTGACTCTCTATGAACTGACCTTATTTTGCTTTTTAACGGGCAACGCAGATATGCACCTCAAAAACTTTTCGCTCTGGCACACTGACGAGGCAGCCATTGCCCTCGCCCCGGCTTACGACCTACTGGCTACTAAATTATTGGTACCCGACGATACGGAAGAACTGGCCCTCACTATGAACGGCAGGAAGAGTCGATTCCGCGACGATGACTGGACAAGATTTGCCCACTATCTTGGCCTGATGGATAAACAGCGCGCAAACGTCCATCAGCGATTCCGAAAACGCTTGCCGAACTTGTCCGACTGGATTGATAACAGCTTTTTATCGGCAGAAACCAAACGGGCATACCGGGACTTGATAAACGAGCGTGCTCAACGATTGGGGTTACTTGACTAAAAAGTGAACGAGCGGCCAACGAATCACGTTCACTGTGCCGCTCTTTCGCCCTTTAACCTCTCTCTGCGAAGAAATACGACCGTTGTTCTTCGTTTAAATCGTCGTAGGTATAGATGCTGCGATGGCGGTTTTTATACTGGTAATTGATCAGGACAAAATCGCCGATACAAGCGGTAGTATGAATAAACAGGATAGTCCCAAAAAAGACGCCGTACTGTGGCCAAACAAGCCAGGCAATAACCAGCGTGGTTGTAATAATCAGAAAAGGCATTACCGCTATCCATGCCAGTTCTCGGCCCGAATGGACAAACTTCTGGGCGTAGGCATACATAATCATGCTTTTCCAAGAACCGCCAAAGCCCACATTGGTAGCTCCGTAGTATTTTAAAACGGCGGCATGGATCACCTCGTGAATGGGTAGTAGAACAACGAAACTCAAAAAAGCCAGCCCAACCTGCTTCAGCATACTGATACTACTCGACTGTGTGGCGGCATTATCTTTTACAACGCCCGCCAGTCCCGATCCTAACAGATAGCCAACGAAGCCTCCTCCAATGGCTAATCCCAGCAGAAACACCCAAGCGCCTTTTTTGGCCAGTTTTTGTGGTTTCTGTTCCGAAGGTTGAGAAAAACCCAGTTCGCGCCTGAGAAAAACCATCATTTCACTGATCCGAAACGAGTCAATCAGGTCGTAGCGGTCGGGATTGTGTAGTTGTTCGATAGTTGGTTTCATGTGCAAAACCGAGTTGTTTAGTTTGTTTGCCAGTAAAAATAGGCGGTTCTAAAATCTGGTCAACAGGTTAGTGATGAGCGGTTAGATACTTGTAGAAACGTACAATTTGCGTCCCGGCCATCTCCACGCTCGGCATGAGCAGGGGTTTTACTGGAGTTATTTAAGCACTTTCGATGATGAGGTCGCCAAATACCCTAACAGTCTTATGAGGCCAGCCAGATTACGCGTTTACAATATTAACCAGTGTGGTTTATTTTTACCTTTGCCTAAGCAATGACGATAACATTCAGAAATAAACAGTTAGAAGGTTGGGCTAAAGGGTCGTATTCAGGCAAGCAACCTTTTACTGAGTTGGTATTGAAAGCCTACCGCAAAACGATAGGCAAGCCACAGGCAGCACCGTCAACGGTCGAGTTGGGACAAAGTAAGTCGCTGGATTTTCATCCGTTAAAGCGTGACCTGGTGGGCAAATTTGCCGTTCGGGTGAATATTCAGTATCGGATAGTTTTCTCGATTCAGACCGACACAAACGAAATAGAGATTATCGAAGTAGAACAGCTAACTGACTATCACTAATGTTACTTGACCAGAACGGAAAGGAATTTTTCTTGGCCGAACCCATTCACCCCGGCGAAATGCTATTGGATGAATTGGAGGCTCGTAGTTTATCTCAGAAGGAATTGGCAACCCAGGTCGGGGTTAGCCCTGCTTTTGTTAACGCGCTGATTCACGGCAAAAAAAGCGTTTCGTTGGCTTTGGCAATGAAGCTCGAAACGGCTTTGGAAGTGAATGCTTCTTTCTGGCTCAATGCCCAACGCAACTATAACCGGACAGTAGCCTATCAAAAGGCTAAGAAAGAATTAGAACAACTTCGGATTCCGGTATCCCGTCATGCCGAATTGTTGCGGTCAGTGGCTTAACCGGGCCCATAATTCAGGGCATGGGGAGTGTAGCTCTTGCTCGGCTACCCTGTTGGCTTGTAAATGGGTTGACGTTTCCCTATGTTCAAAAGTTATTCAAATTGGTTTTATCAGGCTTAGTTGAGTAGTACGGAGCAACAACAAACAGCGCTAACAAGGTAAAATCTGTTGCACATTTCATTGCAACCAGCATAAAAAAAGCAGTTACGAATAAACGTAACTACCTGATTATCAAGAGCCTCCTATAGGACTTGAACCTACGACCCCTTCATTACGAATGAAGTGCTCTACCAGCTGAGCTAAGGAGGCAAATTTCAGTGAACAAGTAGCAGCGAACAGTTAACCTGAAATAGGGTGCAAATATAATAGCTTCATAAACCACGATGCAACAGACCGCGCCGTTTTTTTGTAAATTTGCGGCATGATTTCCATTACGAACCTATCGTATTACCTGGGAAGCAGAGCATTGTATGAAAATGCTTCCCTGCATATAAAACCGAATCAGAAAATTGGCCTGATCGGACTCAACGGAACCGGCAAGTCCACGCTTCTGCGCATCATCACCGGTGAGTACCAGATCGACGCGGGAACCATCTCCAAAGCAGGCGACATAACCATCGGTTTCCTGAATCAGGATCTTCTCTCCTACCAGACCGACGATTCTATTTTGTCGGTGGCCATGCAGGCGTTTGAACGCCAAAACCTACTTCAGGCCCAAATCGACGAGCTTTTACACGAAATGGAGACCAACTACACCGACGATTTGGTAGACAAGCTTGGCAAGGCACAGGAGGAGTTCGAAGCGTTGGATGGCTATACCGTGCAGTCGCGGGCTGAGGAGATTATGGAAGGTCTTGGTTTCTCAACCGAAGACCTGCAAAAACCACTCCGGCAGTTTTCGGGTGGCTGGCGGATGCGGGTAATGCTGGCTAAATTACTGTTGCAAAAGCCATCGTTGCTCATGCTCGACGAACCAACCAACCACTTGGACCTTCCGTCGATCCAATGGGTCGAGAAATACATTCAGACTTACGAGGGAGCCGTAATTGTGGTATCGCACGACCGCGAGTTTTTGGACAACGTGATTGATGTGACCGTGGAGGTGGCCAACGCCAAACTCAATTTATATTCGGGGAATTACTCGTTTTACTTAGAAGAGAAAGCCCTTCGGAACGAGATTCAGAAGGGGGCTTTTGAGAATCAGCAGGCCAAAATCCGGCAAACGGAACGGTTTATCGAGCGGTTTAAGGCACAAGCTACTAAGGCTAAACAAGCGCAAAGTCGGGTAAAACAACTCGCCCGGATGGACCGAATTGATGATGTAATTGACGAGTCGGCGCGGGTAAACTTCAAGTTTCAGTTCTCCACCCAACCAGGTCGCCATATTTTGCACCTGGACGACGTTACCAAGCATTACGGGCCCAAGCGCATCCTGACCAAGGCCGATATTCGGCTCGAACGGGGCGACAAAGTGGCGCTGATCGGGGCTAACGGCCGGGGAAAATCTACCCTGTTGCGAATCATTTCGGGCTCAGAGCCAGTAGATAAAGGGGGGCGAAACCTGGGTTATAATGTAGCATTTAGTTTCTACGCCCAGCACCAATTAGAGTCGCTGAATGTAGAAGATAACCTGTTGGAAGAACTAAAACAGGCCGCTCCAAACAAATCGGAAGGTGAACTGCGCGGAGTTTTGGGCTGCTTCCTGTTCTCTAACGACGAGGTTTTCAAGAAAATTAAGGTGCTGTCGGGGGGCGAAAAATCGCGGGTAGCACTGGCCAAAGTGCTGCTGTCACAAGCCAATTTCCTGCTGTTAGACGAACCGACTAACCACCTGGATATGCAGTCGGTAAATATCCTGATTCAGGCACTGGAACAATACGAAGGCACCTACGTGGTTGTTTCCCACGATCGCTACTTCGTATCGCAGATTGCCAACAAAATCTGGTACATCGAAGACGAACAGATTAAAGAGTTTCCGGGTACGTTTGATGAATACGAGTGGTGGATGGAAGAGAAAAAGCAGGCAGGAGGCAACGGCAACGGACAAACTTCGCCCGCTAAAGCTCCTGTTTCAGGTAGCACTAACGGTACGGCAGTTGCCCCAAAAGCGGTAGTAACGGCAGCCTCCCCGAATGGCCGCGCCAGCGACGAAGAGCGCAAAGACTGGCAGCGGACACTGAAAAAACTGACCCAGCAAGCCGAAGAATCCGAAACGAAAATTGGCCTGTTGGAAGATCGCAAAAAACGGCTCGAAGCCGAACTCGCTGACCCTGCTACGTATGGCGACAACAAGCTGATGCAGGCCAAAAATGATGAGTATCATCGCCTAAAAAAAGAACTTAATCAGCTTCAGGACGAGTGGGAAACCACGATGCTCAAAGCAGAGGAGTTGGAGGGGAAGTTGAAATAAATGAGGCTGGTTGCCTCATAGTTGGCTTGCAACAAAAAAGACGGTCGTTAGCGCGACCGTCTTTTTTGTTGAAGAATATCCGTTGCTGGTCAATACGCCAGCACCGGAGCCAACCACCGTTCTACATCCTCAATCGCCATATCCTTGCGGTGGGCGTAGTCGATTACCTGGTCGCGGCCAATTTTGCCCACGGCAAAGTACTTCGATTCGGGGTGGCTGAAATAGAAACCGCTGACTGACGAAGCCGGATACATCGCGAAACTTTCGGTTAGCGTGATGTCGATTTGGCCCGCGTCCAACAGGTCGAACAAGGTGGCTTTTTCGGTATGGTCGGGGCAGGCTGGGTAGCCGGGAGCCGGGCGGACTCCCTGATATTTCTCCTTGATCATCTCCTCGTTTGACAGGCTTTCATCGGTGGCGTAGGGCCAGAACTCCGTCCTGACGCGGTGGTGCATCAGTTCGGCGAAGGCTTCGGCAAGGCGGTCGGCGAGGGCTTTCACCATGATGCTGCTGTAATCGTCGTGGTCGCGTTCGTACTTCTCGATTAAAGCTTCGATGCCAATACCGGCCGTTACCGCAAAGGCACCAATATAGTCTTCACGACCGCTGTCTAAGGGAGCCACAAAATCGGCCAGACTAAAATTAGGCAAACCTGCCGCCTTTTGGTTTTGCTGCCGCAGAAAGTGCAGAACAGCTTTGGTATCATAGACTAATGTGCCGGCATCATTCACCGCTAACACCGATTGATTACCGGCCAGCCTATCGACCGCAGTCCGGCTCAACTTATACTCAATATGGGCGTGGCTACCGTGCCGTTCGCAGGGGATGCTGCGGGTTTCGGTCTCAAAATCATGCAACAACACATCGTCGTCAGTGGCATTGGCGGGGTAAAAACCTACTACGGCTTTGGCTCCGAGCAATTTTCCGTCGATGATTTCGGTCAGCAACTGTTGGGCATCGTCGTAGAGTTTGCGGGCTTCTCCGCCCACCACGGCATCCTCAAAAATGGCCGGGTACTTGCCGTGAAGCTGCCATGTCTGGAAAAAGGGAGTCCAGTCGATGTATTTAGCGATCTCTGCCAGGGAGTAATCGTGGAAATATTGATTACCCAGAAATATTGGCTTCGTTGGCTCAAAGTCGCTCCAGTCGATAGCCACTGCGTTGGCGCGGGCTTTGGCAATACCAAGCAGGTTTTTCTCTTTTTGACGCTTGGCGTGATCCTCGCGGAGTTTGACATATTCGGCCTTAATTTCGCTAAAGATCGCATCGCGGGTAGCTTCCGTTTCGCTCACTAACCGACCAGCCACCGGAACACTGCGGCTGGCATCGAGCACGTGAATTACTGGCCCTGAATAGTGCGGGTCAATTTTTACGGCGGTGTGAATGCGCGAGGTTGTGGCACCACCAATGAGCAATGGCAAGGTAAAACCCTGCCGCTCCATTTCTTTGGCCACGCCCACCATTTCGTCCAGCGATGGTGTAATCAAGCCACTCAAACCAATAATATCCACGTTGAGCCGTTTCGCTTCGGATAGAATTTTGTCCGTCGAAACCATCACGCCGAGGTCGATAATTTCGTAATTATTACAACCCAACACCACACCAACAATATTTTTGCCAATGTCGTGAACGTCGCCTTTTACGGTGGCCAACAGGATTTTACCAGCCGTCCGGGCCACACCGTCGCCTTTTTCAGCTTCAATAAATGGGGTGAGGTAGGCCACAGCTTTTTTCATCACCCGCGCCGATTTCACCACTTGCGGCAGGAACATTTTACCCTCCCCAAATAGATCACCCACCACGTTCATACCATCCATCAGTGGCCCCTCAATCACGTGCAGGGGTCGCTCTACGCTTTGGCGGGCTTCTTCAACGTCCACATCAATGAACTCAGTGATGCCTTTGATCAGGGCGTGTTTCAGGCGTTCAGCTACCGATTGATTCCTCCAGGCGTCGTCCTTAACGATTTCTTTGCCCTTCGATTTGACCGTTTCGGCAAACGTTACCATGCGCTCGGTGGCATCGTCGCGCCGGTTCAGTAGAACATCTTCGACGAGTTCAAGCATGTCTTTCGGAATGTCGTCGTAGATGCCCAACTGACCAGCGTTTACAATGCCCATATCCATACCTGCCTTGATAGCATGGTACAGGAATGCCGAGTGCATGGCCTCGCGCACGGGTTCATTGCCCCGGAACGAGAACGAAATATTCGACACCCCACCCGATACTTTGGCCAGGGGCAGGTTTGCCTTAATCCAGCGGGTGGCGTTGATAAAATCTACTGCATAGTTGTTATGTTCTTCGATACCCGTGGCAACGGTCAGGATGTTCGGATCGAAAATGATGTCCTGGGGCGCAAAACCGACCTTATCCACCAAAATTCGGTAGGCCCGTTCGCAAATCTCGATGCGCCGTTGGTACGAGTCAGCCTGTCCTTGTTCATCAAACGCCATCACGACTGTGGCCGCTCCATAACGGCGCACCAATTGCGCCCGCTCAATAAACGCTTCTTCGCCTTCTTTGAGCGAAATGGAGTTCACGATGGCTTTACCCTGTACGCATTTCAGGCCCGCTTCGATCACTTCCCACTTGGAGGAGTCGATCATGAGCGGCACACGGGCAATGTCGGGTTCTGAAGCAATCAGGTTCACGAAAGTGGTCATGGCCTCCACCGAATCGAGCATACCTTCGTCCATGTTCACGTCCACAATTTGCGCCCCGTTTTCGACTTGCTGGCGAGCCACGGCCAAAGCCGCTTCATAATCCCCTGACTTAATAAGCCGGGCAAAGGCTTTGGAACCCGTCACGTTGGTGCGTTCACCCACGTTCACAAAGTTGGTTAACTCGGTGATTTTCAATGGTTCCAAACCACTCAACTTCTGGTAAGGTTCGGCAGCGGGCAATTGGCGTGGCTGGTAGCGACTGGCTACATTGGCAATGGCCTGAATGTGTTCGGGAGTGGAGCCACAACAGCCACCTACGATATTGATGTAGCCTTCTTTAATAAAACTCTCAATGGTTGCAGCCATCTGATCGGGCGTTTCGTCGTACTCGCCAAACTCGTTGGGCAGGCCCGCATTGGGGTAAGCCGATACGAAAAATGGAGCTTCCTTCGCTAGTGTCCGCACGTAAGGCCGCATCAAATCGGCCCCTAGTGCGCAGTTCAGGCCCACGCTTAGCAGAGGAAGGTGCGATACCGAATACAAAAACGCTTCGGTCGTTTGCCCCGACAATGTCCGACCGCTGGCATCGGTAATTGTGCCGGAGACCATGATAGGAAGGTTCGCACCGTATTTGTCAATGGCAAAAAGCGCGGCTTTTGCATTCAGCGTATCGAAAATAGTTTCAACCAGCAGCAAGTCGGCCCCACCATCCACAAGACCACGCACTTGCTCATAATACGCATCGACAAGTTCATCGAACAAAACAGCCCGGTAGCCGGGGTTATTCACATCGGGTGAGAGGCTGGCTGTCCGGTTCGTTGGCCCCATGGCCCCTGCCACAAAACGGGGCTTATTGGGGGTTTGACGCATCATTTCCACAGCAGCCTCCTTAGCAATCCGGGCCGATTCGTAGTTCAGTTCATACGCCAAATCCTCCATGTGGTAATCGGCCATGGCGATTGATGTACTGCTGAAGGTGTTGGTTTCGATAATATCCGAACCCGCTTCGAGGTACTGTTCGTGAATTTCCTTGATAATGTCAGGCCGGGTCAGCGACAATAAGTCATTGTTACCCTTCACATCGTGCGGAAAATTGGCAAAACGCTCCCCCCGATAATCAGCATCAGTGAGGTTATAGCGTTGAATCATGGTTCCCATCGCACCGTCGAGAACCAGGATACGTTCGTGCAGGAGGTCAGTAATCGTTTTCAAACAATCCAATTAGTTATAGCCCCGGAATAAGTCAGGCGACTGCCTGGCTTGGAATAATGCAAAAATACGAATTGGCTTATCAGCGGGGCGTAGGCAGAAAACGCGCTGACTTATCTGTCCCCGCCGGTAGCGGGGTGGAATGTGGCACCGTCGAGCGGTTGCCAAGGCATCGTAGGGTCCAATCCCTCCGCCTTTCGCGATAAGCACAAGACAAAGATACTCACCGGACCGGTAGAACCCAAAAAAGCCTTACTTTTGGCGCCATGAAAATCGCTGCTATTGATATCGGTTCCAACGCGGCCCGGCTCCAGATTTCGACCGTGCTTACCAACGACGGTATCGTTAGCTTTAAAAAGGTGGAATACGTCCGATTTCCGCTCCGGCTGGGTCATGACGTGTTTTCCTTTGGTGTCCTAACGCCCGAGAGCGAAGGACGAACCGTTAAACTGATGCAGGTTTACCAATTGCTGATGGAGTTGCACGAGGTAGATCATTACATGGCCTGTGCTACGTCGGCCATGCGCGAATCGAGCAATGGGCCCGAGGTCGTAGAGCGTATTCAGCAGGAGACCGGCATTCTTATTCACATCATCGACGGGCAAAAAGAGGCTCAGTTGATTAATAACGTGGTGGTACTGGCGCTCGACAATCGGCAAACTATTCACATTGATGTGGGTGGGGGTAGCACCGAATTGAACCTGTATGTGAACCGCCAGAAAGTAAACTCCCGCTCGTTCAAAATTGGGTCAGTACGCTTGCTGGAGGGTAAAGAGACCAAAGGTGCATGGGGTAAAATGGAAGAATGGATCAACCAGAATGTTGATCGGTCGCAACCCATAGGGGCCGTTGGAACAGGTGGAAACATCAGCAAGATCTTCAACCTCGTTTCCAAAACCTCGGATACGATCACGACTCTTTCTGAAATTAGGCGGATGAAAGACTACATTGCTGGGTTCAGTTTTGAGGATCGCCAGAACAAACTCCGCCTGAATGCTGACCGCGCTGATGTGATTGTACCAGCCGCCGAAATATACATTTCGGCCATGACCTGGGCCGGGGCAAATGAAATTGTTGTGCCAGATCTAGGCCTGAAAGATGGTATTTTGCAGTTGGTATACGAGCAACTTACCAAACACAAAAAACCCCGATGAAATGACATCACCGGGATTTCCCTCGACATATTCTCTCTAAATATGTTGTTGGCTGGCGTTTTTGGCACCAAACTAATTTGCACTCAAAAGTTAGGACTGTGTTTTAAGGGTATAGTCACAAACAAGTTCATGTATTGATTTATTCGCTTTTTTAGAGCAAGCTACCCAACGCTGTTACCTCCAATGCCATCTTCGCGACTAAAGGGTAGTATTTGCGTGATAACCTATGGAGCGTATTGCCGACGCCTGGATTACTGACAAAGCTGTTATGGTTGACGGAGCCAATCAGCCACCTTTCTCAAATGGTTTCTTCTTCAATAACCCCGAACATCTCGATCAGCAAACCGATGGGGCTATTTATCGGCTATCATTACAAAACGCAATTTCCGGTTTGGCTGAGGTTCGGTGTGCGTTTATGGTTCAGGGAGAAGTAGCTACTAGCCCCATAGCCGCGCCCTTTGGCTCCATTGAATTTACAGAGAATGTTTCGCCCTATGCGCTGGGCGAGTTTGTGGATGCCCTTGTCGAAAAGGCCCGCCTTAGCCGCTGCCGACTACTTCGGTTGGTTAGTTACCCACATTGCTATGCGCCCCGGCATATGCACCGATTGGTTTATAGTCTGGCCGACCGGGGATTCAACATCATTAACAATACACCAACGTTTTACCTGCCCGTTGGCTACAATTCGTTGCTCGAACGGATGAACGCTCAGGAACGGCAACGGCTTCGAAAAAGCCAACGAGCTGGACTGGTAGCCTCCCATTGGGCCAATCCGTCGATACCGATCGTACTTGATTTTATTCAAAATAGTCGCCTGCAACTGGGTTATCCATTAACTATTTCGATGGATAACCTGAGCCGATTGCTGCATCAGTTTCCGGATCAATTTCCGGTTTTTGTAGTGCGAGAGGGTCAAAAACTGGCGGCTTTGTGCGTGTGTGTGCGGGTTCGGCACGATATTCTGTACAGTTTTCTACCTGCCAGTAGCGCTAACTACCAGGAATTTAGCCCTATGGTAATGCTGATCAATCATCTTTACCAGTATAGTCAGCATGAAGGCATTAACGTTCTCGACCTGGGCTCGTCTCTTGATGCCAATCAGCAACTAAAACCTAGTCTCGCTCGATTCAAACAGAATATGGGTGCCGTGCCCTCCCCTAAACTGACGTTTGAAATTGAGTTGGAATGAATGGAACACGGATTTAGC
>Ga0105048_10013620_pt1 | contig 12704 bp, 14 predicted proteins | sample MAT05_FD_78382 | JGI IMG/M metagenome (GOLD analysis project Ga0105048, IMG submission 78382) | Freshwater microbial communities from Lake Fryxell liftoff mats and glacier meltwater in Antarctica - MAT-05 | ecosystem: Environmental > Aquatic > Freshwater > Ice > Liftoff microbial mat | place... | reverse complement strand
TCACGGGTGCGGCTTCCGGAATTGGCCGTGCATTGGCTCTGGAGTGCGCACGCCGTGGCGCCCGATTGATGCTGGCCGATCTGGATACGCCGGGCCTGGCAAGGGTGTCCGCCGAGGTGGTATTGATTGGTGCAACTAGCCACATGCAAACCACCGACACTGGCAAAGAGTCCGACATCTTCGCGCTCGCCACAGCCTGCGTCGAACACTATGGTGCAACGGACGTGGTCATCAACAATGCCGGCGTGACGCTGCTGTCCCCGGTTGACAAACTCGAGACGGCAGACGCCCATTGGCTGAGGAACATCAACTTCTGGGGTCTGGTGCATGGCTGCCGCGCCTTTGTGCCGCAATTGCGCAGCCGACCCAAGGCCATGTTGGTCAACATTTCCAGCATCTTCGCCATGGTTTCCGTGCCGTCCCAGAACATGTACAACGCGGCCAAGGCCGCAGTGCGTGGTTTCAGCGACTCGCTGCGCGCGGAGTTGCGCGACACACCGGTGGCCGTGTTGTGTGTGCACCCGGGCGGCATTCGAACCAACATCGTGAACCGGGCGCGCATGGCGGACCTGTCCTCGCTGCAACTTGGCGCGCCACAGAACCGCGCGGGATTCGGGCAAAACGCACGCACCACTGCGGAACAGGCGGCCCTGGCCATCGTGCGGGCGATCGAGGCCGGCAAGACGCGCCTGCTGACAGGCATGGACGCAAAGATTCTGGACGGGGTCTACCGCCTGGTTCCGAGCCGCGCCTCAGCCTGGGTATCCGCCCTGGGCCGGAAGCGCCAACGTGCAGCGCTGGCGCAACTGCGAACAGACGCCTCCCCAAACCCGGTCTCCAGCTTTTCCCCAAGCCCTCTCAGTGCAAAGGTACAACCCAGCAAGAAGTTTGCGACCGGCCTTCAGGCCTGTCGGTCAAACGTGTTTTGGAAGGGGTTTGCATCCCCTCCCAAAACGGTCGCCCCCGAAACCCCGGCCCTCAGGCCGGGGTCCGCTCCCACCGGCCTGAAGGCTGCGGTTTCAAACCGGAGTTAGTTTTAGATGAACTCTGTTGTCAACGCTATTCTGATCGCGACTTATGCACTTGCGATCAGTAGCCTTTTTGTCGCCTTGCCATTCGGCGCCGGACCGGTGCTGCGCAACATCAGTCTGGTGCTGCTGCTGATCCACGTGCTGGAACTCATTTTTGCATTCAAACATGTGCGCCTGTACCGCGGCCCGCTGGCGCTGAGTGTGCTGTTGACGCTGCTGTACGGCTTGTTCCACTGGAAGCCACTGGCGGATGCCCAGGCACGCCAGAGTGCCGCGTGAGGGGGTGCAGATGGCCACTCCGCTGCCGCTGGTGCTCAAGGGCGCGCCCGGTTCGCCCTGCACCCGCAAGATGGTGGCGCTGCTGCGCTACCGCCACATTACATACCGCAGCCTGGTCTCCGGCGCGCCCGCCTTGGCGGTGTTGCCGCGTCCCAAGGTCGAGTTGTTGCCCACCTTCTATCTGCCCGATGCAGCCGGTGCGACCACAGCGGTCACCGACTCCAGCCCGCTGTTGCGCCGTTTCGAGGCCGAGTTCGCAGGGCCACCGGTGCGGCCGGCCGATCCGGTGCGGGCGTTTTTTGACAGCCTGCTGGAGGACTATGCCGACGAGTGGTTGACCAAGGCGATGTTGCATTACCGCCGGCACTACCCGGCCGATATCGCCAAAGCCGGCAATATCCTGCCGCGCTGGCGCGCACTACTTGATTCCCATGGCCAAGTGGCAACCAGTCCGGCAATCGTTGGAGACCACGGCCATCGCCTTGTTCATCGACAGGGCCGCATGCGTTGCCGGTGGCGGCTTTGGGTGCGGCGACGGTGAAGGCCGCGGTCGAACAGCCCAGACCGGCTTTGTAACGCGCCTCAGTCCAGGTTCATGGTCTGCAGACCGGCTTCGCCCGCGGCGTGCAGCAGTTGTCGGTCAGCCGATAGCATCAACTCGCACCTGGATGTTTTGGCGCAGGGCTGATGAATCGCGTCCAAAGTTCCAATGGGGCTCTGCAACGTCTTGATCGGCTCGCCAGCGAAGACAAGAATCGGCTCGGCAATGGCGAGGTAGTACCAACTCCCTTGCGCCAGCTCCAGCATGACTGGCTGTTGGGCCACTCGAACCACTTCATCGCTGATCTGCGGCTCGCGCTGGCGGCGCTGGAGCACGGATTTCAGTTCCGTGAGCGACGGAGACGACAGAACGCACTGATGGCTCTGCACCATCAAAATGCTTTCACTTCGTCAGTTTTGGCCTCGGTCATGAGTCGTTTGACGAGGGCGCTCGTGTCAATGTAGGCCAGCGGCTTGCTCAAGTGCCACGGCGGTCGCGGTCTTAACGCACCAGCCTTTTACTGGGCACACTGAGCGGTGGCCACTTGGCCCGCAGCCAGGCCAGCGACTGCAGTTTGGGGGGCTGCGCGACCGGCAGAATCCGCGCAATCGGCTCGCCGTTAAACACCAGCACCAGTTCAAGCTTACGCGCCAGCGTCCAACTTTCATGAGTCGGAGTGACGCGCCCCGAATCAAAAAATGATCCGGGAATCGCTGGTTTTGGCTGCGAGACTTCCTGCCGTCGCGATAGTGAGTTATTTCACGTTAACGCAGGCACGGGATGGTGTTGCGAAGCTCGCGGACGTTCAGGGTCTGCAGGATGTGCCACCTTTTTCTGATTCATGTCATGGCGTTGTAGTTGCCTGGTGGTGCGCATCAAACGAGCCCTTGGTTCCATGAAGGCGACTACTATTGTGACGCGGGGGAGCCTGCCGAGATTGGAACTATTGCGCTGGCGCCAACTCAAAACAGCCTGTTGCGGGTTCCGGCCTGGGCTTGGTCCGCGCGTCCTCTTCCACTGGGAGTCAGCCTATGAAAGTATTGTCCATCGGCGCTGTGCTGGCTGCACTTGCGTTGTGTTTGCCAGCCAGCGCTCAAACTGTGCCCAGCCTGTACCTTGGAACTGCGGCTGCGACCAACGATGCGACGCGCACCGTCACGATCCAGGCGGATACCCGATGGGTCAACGTGGCCCAGGGTGAAACGGTACGGTTTGTTGCTGCGGGAATCGAGTTTGCCTGGCGATTCGACGGCCAACCGTCGCGCCCGCTCGATTTGCAATTGATCGCGCCAGCCGGAAGTTTGAAGCGGCCGATTCTGGTCTACATCGCCCGCCCGCCTCCCTTCGGTTCGCGCTGAGCCCGCGCAAAGGCAGACTCCTGCTGACCGCCGGGGCCTTGCGCGTCCATCTGGAGCCTCAACAGTGCCTTCTGCACTTTGCCCAGCGCGGTCTTGGGCAGGCTGTCGAAAAATGCGACCCGCTGCGGAATTTTGAAACTCGCCACGCGGCCTGCCAGCAGGCGCCGCACTGAGGCTTCATCCAGCCCGGATCCCTGTCGCCTGACCACCGCCGCGACCACGACCTCACCCCAGGTCGCGTCTGCAACACCCAGTACCGCCACCTCGATCACGTCCGGATGGCCCGACAACAGGTTCTCTATCTCTGCCGGGTAGATGTTCTCGCCGCCAGAAATCAGCATGTCCTTGGCGCGCCCGACCACCCAGTAATATCCATCGGCATCCTGCTGCGCCAGATCACCGCTGTGAAACCAGCCATCGCGAAATGCGGGGTTGTCGGGGTCTTCCCAGTAACCCAGCATGGTGTTGGGCCCACGGATACAAATCTCGCCGACCTCGCCGACCGCGACGGGCTGAGCGCCTGTTCCGAGCAAACGCACCTCTACGCCCGGGGCAGCTTGTCCGGCCGATCCCGGGTGCGCCATTGCCTGCGCGCGGCCAAGGTAGATCGAGACGGGGCCGGTCTCGGTCGCACCATAGACTTGTCCAACTGGTACGCCACGGGCATGCAAGGGCTCGATCAGCGCAAGCGGAACCACCGATGAGCCGGTCATCAGCAGGCGCAGCGAGGACAGATCGGTGGCAGCGAAGCTTGCGTGGTCGAGTACCGCGCGCAGGGTGGCTGGCACCATCAGGGACAAGGTGGGACGGCGCGACTGCACCGCGCACAACCACGCCCCGGCGTCGAAACTGCGCTGCAAATGCACCTGCGCGCCCAGGTGCAGGGCGGGCAAGGTCTGGATACACAGGCCTCCGACATGGAACAGCGGCAACACCGTCAACACCCGGTCGGTCCGGTGCATTTCCTGCGCAACGGCTGCAATCCGGCAGTTCGCCAGCAAGGCCGACTGGCGGTACAGCGCACCCTTGGCCTTGCCCGTGGTGCCGGAGGTGTAGACAAGCAACACGGGGGCGTCGTCGAGGCCCGCCCCGGACCTGGTCGCGATTTGCACCGGCGCCGCCAGCTCGGTGGCTGGCATGCAGGACAGTCCTGGCTGCGGGCCCGGCGCGTTCGCCAGACCCGCAGCGTTCAGCACGAGTAGACGCGCGCCTGCGTCCTGCAGAATCGCCGTCAGTTCTGGTTCGGCCAACCGGTAGTTCAGTGGAACCAGAATCGCGTCCAGCCGCGCCAACGCGAACAACAGTACCAGCATTGCCGGGCTGTTCTGGCCGAGCCAGGCGACCCGGTCCCCGGCGGCGATCCCTCGCTGCTGCAGCGCCGCTTGCGCCTGCAAAACCCGGCGCCAGAACTCGGCATAGGTAACATCTTCGCCGTCAAAGTGCAGCGCCAGCGCCTGTGGCGACTGCTGCGCGTGGTGTTCGATTGGCGCGCCGAGTTGCATCACACCCGCCTTCTGGCTTGAGCACCCTGGCCGCTACAGGGCGTCGGGCTCGTCGCGTTCACCCGCTTCATACAGGCATTCGCGGCCGAGCCGGTCGATGCACAGTTCCGCCGTCCAGGGCAACATCAGGGAACCGCAGCGCGAGTCGCGGTACATGCGCTCCAGCGGCAAGGTCTTGAGCATGGCCTGCCCACCGCAGGTGCGCACCGCCAGACGGCAGATGTCGTTGGCGTTTTCCATCACCGTGTAGTGCGCGCTGTACAGGCCGAGGCGGATCTCCTTGCTCGGGTCGACCCGGGCGCACCGGGCGTTTTGCAAAAAGATCGCGCGGGTCTGCTCCAGCTTGACCTTCATCTCTGCGACCGCGACCTGTTTCGTCGGGTACATGCGGCGTTTGACAGCTGGCATGCCCGGCACTTCGCCACGCAGGTACTGCACCGTGAAATCATAGGCCGCCTGTGCAATTCCCATGTAGGTCGGCGACAGGGTGGCGAACATATGTGGCCAGCGCAGGGCAGCCTGTGCGTACAGACCCTCTGGCATCAGGCGTTCGGCCGCCGGCACAAAGACATCCTGGAACAGCAAGGTGCGCGACACCGTGCCGCGCATGCCCAGCGGGTCCCAGTCACCGCTGACCGTGACTCCCGGCAGATTGCGGTCCACTGCCAGGTACAGCGAATCGCGTTGCGTCGCACCCGGCTTGTCCAGCGTGCACAGGATGCCGTAATAGTCGGCAGCACCGGCGAGCGAGGCAAAAATCTTCTTGCCGTTGACAAGGTAACCGCCTTCCACCTTGCGCGCCAGCGTCCCAAACGGAGCCTTGCCGGCCGCCGCCGCGCCGCCTTCGGAAAATGGCTGCGCGTAGACCTTGCCCTGCTCGACGATGCGCGCATAGTGCATGCGCCGATGGACTTCGTGGTTGTCGCGCTGCTCCAGGGTCATGTCCAGGTCGTCGGCGATAAAGCCGGTCCACATGGTCGAGCTCACGTGCATGTTCAGCGTGAGTGCGGTGGCGCCGCAGTGGCGGCCGATCTCGGCCGCCGTCATCACATAGGTCGCAAAATCCGCGCCCCAGCCACCGTATTGCGCTGGCACACATATGCGCAGCAACCCTGCGCGGTGCAGGTCCGCGTAGTTCTCGAACGGGAACACCGCATCGCGGTCGATCCGGGCGGCGCGCGGCGCAAACTTGCTGCGGCCGAGGTCTGCCGCCAGCGCCAGCAACTCCCTTTGTTTCTGATCCAGCTCCTGGTAGTCACCGGCAATCGACGGTGGCTGGTAGCAAGAGGCGGCGGATGCAGCGACGGCAGACATGGTGGAGTCTCCTCAGACGGGAAGGTGCAGTTGCAGAGGTTCGGGCGCGCGCTTTTTGAACGCATGTGTTCGTTTCAGGGTGCGCAGGGTCGATGGCAGCGCTTCGGGCACGGTGTGCATGCCGCATTCAGGCCAGGTCGGCCCGCAGTTGTCCGGCTGTGATCACGGCCACACCATCGAGTTCCACCGTACAGTTTCGCAACGGCAAATCGAAGTGGCCCAGGGTGTGGCGGCCTGCGACTTCGTTGGCACCGGTGGAATACAGGAAGTTGCCAGCGAACGCACGCAGTTCGGTGCCGTTGAAATCGTTCTTGTCGTAAAACGCCATCGCATCCCAGCGCGCCTTCGGGTTCATGCCCCAGCCCACATGCGACACCGCGTAGGCCTCGCGCTCACCCCAGGCCGCAAGGTAACTTCGCATCAGGTCCGCATCCAGTCCCTGACCTGCAACCGAGGTTATGAAATCCTGTTCGATCGTCAGCACCACAGCTGTTTCCAGGTAACGCTTGAAGGTCAGGTTGACATCGCCCGCGTTGAGCACCAGCCGACCGTTTACGCTGGCTGGCGCCGGGAAGGCCAGGCACAGGCCACCAGGCCAGTGCGAAATGGTGCCAGGACGCGCCGTGTATCCCCAGCCTCCCCCTACAGTCGCACCGGCAAGTGTGATGGCCAGGTCGGTGCCGACGGCCGAGCGCACCTGCATCGTCCGCGCCGCCTTGAGCAGCTTGATGCCGGCCTTGACCCGGGGCTCCAGTGCCGCGTCGGGCGCGCAACGCTCGAGTGCTTCCGGGTGTTCGTTGGACACCATCAGGATGCGGGCACCACCGGCCAGGATGGCGGGCAATTCAGCAGCATGAAGAACGCCTTCGACTGTCAGGTCGGCCACAAATGCCACCTGGGACAGGGCCTGCACAACTGGCGCCAGGCCCGCTATCGCATTCGAAGCCCCTGTGGAGCGCACCGGTACCGGTGTCGACTGGGCGGCGCTGGGCAACACGAGGTGGAACGGTCGCGCGCCAAGCCGCAATAGCGCGAGTTCGGCCAGATGCACGTTGACCGGACGTGACTGGGTCTCTGACAGGATCGCCGCAGTGTCGCCTGGCAATACCCCACATAGCGCGAATGCCTTCGTGAAACTGTCGATCCATCGGCCTTCAATGCGTTGCTGCAACATGGGTAGGGGACTTCGGCTGTTTACAGGCGCGAGCCCAGGGTGAAGTAGGCTCCACCATGGAACAGCAGTGGCGCGCCATCGGCACTGGCGAAGTGTTCCACCTCCGCGATGAACAGGCAATGGTCCCCAGCCACCTGCTGGGATACCCGTCGGCATTCGAACCAGGCCGCCGCACCATGCAGGAACGGCAACCCATGCTGGTTCTCGGCATGGGCCACCGAGCCAAACTTGTCAGGCGTGGAGGATGCAAACAAACGTGAGATATCGACCTGGGAATCGGTCAGTACGTTGACAACAAAGCGTTCCATGTCCTGGAAAGCGCGCAGGTTGCCTGAAGACAGCCGCAACGACCAGACGATCAGTGGCGGGTCTAGCGACAAGGCGCCGAAGGAGTTGGCCGTCAAGCCGACGAAGTCGCCGTTGCGATCGCGTGTCGTCACCACCGTCACGCCGGTGGAGAACTGGCCCAGCGCGCTGCGCAGGGCCCGGCTGTCCAGTCGCGGCGCCTCCCCGAATCCGCCTGCGCTTGTCGTCGATAGGTCTCGCATTGGTTCACATGATAGAGGACAGGGCGCCGCCGCAGTGACGGGACGGGCAGCCCGCGTCCGATAATCAGCCCATGATCGAAGCGGCTACTGCACCCTCCACATTGCAACACAGGGGGCCAGGATCGCTGACCGAACTGTTCTGGGCTTTCACCTGGCTCGCATTGCAGGGTTTTGGCGGTGTGTTGGCAGTCGTGCAGCGCGAGTTGGTCGAGCGCCGACAGTGGCTCACACTGGAAGAGTTTGTGGACGAATGGGCGGTCGCGCAGATCCTGCCAGGCCCCAATGTGGTGAACCTCTCACTGATGCTGGGTGGGCGCTACTTCGGCGTGCGCGGCGCGTTCGCGGCGATGGCCGGCATGTTGTTGTTTCCACTGTGTGTGGTGTTGTTGCTGGCGGTCGCGTTTGCAGGTGTTGCCGATCTTGCGGCGGCACAAGGTGCGTTGCGAGGCATGGGCGCGGTCGCCGCAGGCTTGATCACAGCCACCGGCTTGCGCCTGCTGCCGGCCTTGCGTGGCAACACCATGGGCCCTGTGGTGTGTTGGATCGCCGCCGGCGCGACCTTCATCGCCGTGGCCATGTGGCGCTTTCCGTTGGCATGGGTGCTGTTGGGGCTGGGCGGCCCGAGTTGCCTGTGGGCGTGGTACCGATTGGGAACGGCGTCGGCCCGGCAACAGGGGCGGCCGTCGCCATGAGTCTGTCGCTGTCGACGGCGGACTGGTTGGCCCTGCTTACGCATTTTGCAACCCTGTCATTGCTGGCGGTTGGAGGTGCGATCACCACCGTTCCGGAAATGCACCGGTTTCTGGTGACAGACCAGCGCTGGCTGACAGACCCCCAGTTCAGCTCCAGCATTGCGCTGGCACAGGCTGCCCCAGGGCCCAACGTTTTGTTCGTGGCCTTGATGGGATGGAATGTCGGCCAGAACGCAGGTGGTTACGGCTTCGCGGCGCTTGGAATGGCCGTGGCGATGACCGGCATCCTGGTTCCGAGCACCCTGCTCACCTATTCGGCTGCGCGCTGGAGCCATCGCAACCGCGAACTGCGTGCGGTCCGGGCCTTCAAGCAAGGCATGGCGCCATTGGTCATCGCGCTGTTGATGGCCACGGGTTACCTGCTTTGTGTCGCGCACGACGACCCGCGATCGGACTGGGGCCTGTGGCTGGTGACTGCGGTGAGTGCGGTGCTGGTCTGGCGCACCCGCATCCATCTGTTGTGGTTGCTTGGCGCAGGTGCTGCCCTGGGTGCGCTGGGCTGGGTTTAGGACGGCGGGGACGCAGCGTGAGCTTGCCGTTGCCGCACTGCTTCGTACAGGCAGATCCCGCTGGCAACGGAGACGTTGAGGCTTTCGACTGCGCCGCGCATGGGAATCTGCACCAGTGCATCACAGGTCTTTGCCGTGAGGTGGCGCATGCCCGCGCCCTCGGCACCCAGAACCAGGGCTACCGGGCCGGTCAGATCCGCCTGGTACAGAGTTTGCGCGGCGCTGTCGCTGGCGCCAACAATCCAGATCGCGCGCTCCTTGAGTTCACCCAAGGTGCGTGCAAGATTTGTCACCATGAAATACGGTACCGTCTCGGCAGCGCCGCTGGCCACCTTGGCCACGGTCGCGTTGATGCCGGCCGCGTGGTCCTTTGGCGCAATGACTGCATGCGCGCCAGCGCCATCGGCCACACGCAGGCAGGCACCCAGGTTGTGCGGATCGGTTACACCGTCGAGCACCAGCAGCAGCGGTGCGGTGCGTTGCGCCAGCGGCAAGGCATCTTGCGCCGCTTCCAGTTGTTCCAGCAAGTCGTCCAGTGAGTGGCTGCGTTCCAGCGCCTGCACGCGTGCCACGACCCCTTGGTGCGCATGGTTGCCTGCCAGGCGCGACAGGCGCAAACCGTCGGATTCGGCCAGCCGCACGCCAGAATCCTGTGCCCGTTCCAGAAACTGCCGCATGCGGGCATCACGGCGGGTGTTGTCGAAATGAACTTCGACGATGCTGCCCGGCGCGGTGCGCATACGTACACCGATGGCGTGGAAGCCGAACAGGATTTTTGGCGAAGACATGCGCCGATTATCGGCGGCGCCTCAGCCAGCCGATGGGACGACCTGCCCGGCCTCGATGGTGATGCGCCGCGCGCAGCGCTGGGCGATCGCCTGGTCGTGTGTTACCAGGACCAGCGTCGTTCCCAATTCGGCGTTCAGGTCGAACATCAATTGCATGATGGTGTCGCCGGTTGCAAAGTCCAGGCTACCGGTTGGCTCGTCGGCGAGCAACACCGCAGGCTGCACCACGAAAGCACGGGCCAGCGCCACGCGTTGCTGTTCACCGCCGCTGAGTACCTTGGGGTAATGCCCCAGGCGCGCAGACAAACCGACCCGCGACAACATCTCTGCCGCCATCTTGCGCGAGTCGGCGCGGCCCGCCAGCTCCAGTGGCAGCATCACGTTTTCAAGGGCGCTCAGGTTGCCCATCAGCTGGAAACTCTGGAACACGAACCCGACCTTGCGTGCGCGCAAAGCGGCACGCTGGTCCTCATCCATTGCAAACAGGTCCTCGCCGGCGAGCACCACCGTTCCGCGACTCGGTGTGTCGAGCCCGGCAATGATGGACAGCAGCGTGCTTTTGCCCGAACCGGATGCGCCCACAATGGCCGCTGTTTCCCTTGGCGCAAGCGAGAAATCAATATCGCGCAGAATGTCGAGGGTGCCGGTGGAATCGGTTACTGACTTGAACACATGGTCGACCGAAATAATGGCCGAAACGTTGGTATGCGGCATGAAAGGCTTTTTGTTGTGATGCGACGACACTTTATCGTGATTGCGGTTACGGCTCCGATTGTGGGGACATGCGCCGTGGCGGCGGCCCCAACGCCCTCCGCATCCAGTGCAAAGCCGTCGGCCGCCCGCAGCGGCGCAGCGGTCAGCGGGCGGCGCAGCATCCTGATTGTCGGTGACTCGCTGAGTGCCGAGTATGGCCTGCGCCGTGGAACCGGCTGGGTCGCTCTGCTGGAGAAGCGCCTGGCGATTGAGGCACCAGGCGTGGTGGTGGTAAATGCCAGCATCAGTGGCGACACGACCTCCGGCGGTCGCTCGCGCCTGGGCGCCTTGTTGGTACTGCACAAACCGACCCACGTGGTGGTCGAGCTGGGCGGAAATGACGCCTTGCGCGGCCTGCCGCTGCAAATGACCGAGTTGAATCTCACCGCCATGGTGCAGGCGGCGCGCAAGGCCGGCGCCAGGGTACTGCTGGTCGGCATGCAAATGCCGCCAAACTACGGGACGCAGTACGCCGCCCAGTTCGCCGAGGCGTTTGTCAAGGTGGCACGGAGCAACCAGACCGCACTGGTTCCATTCCTGCTCAAGGGGGTGGCCGATGGCGCCGACCCGACCAAGCTGTTTCAGAGTGACCGCATCCATCCGCGCGAGGAAGCCCACCCCATCATGCTCGACAACGTCTGGCCAGAACTGCGAAAGCTGCTGAAGTGACGCTCATCGTGGTCGGGGCCGACCAGGCCCTACGGCAGCTCGATGCATTCGACTCCATCATCGATGCGCGCAGCGAGGACGAGCACCAGCTTGACCACCTGCCCGGGGCGCTCAACTGGCCGACCTTGAACAATGCCGAACGGCAAGAGGTCGGTACTGTCTACAAGCAGGTCAGCGCTTTCGACGCGCGCAAACGCGGTGCGGCAATGGCCGCCGCCAACATTGGCCGACACATCGCGCGAGAGGTGCTGGATAAGCCGCGCGATTGGACGCCACTGGTGTATTGCTGGCGTGGCGGCAAGCGCAGTGGCGCGCTCGCGCTCGTGCTCGATCAGATCGGTTTCCGGGTCGCCCTGCTTGAGGGTGGTTACAAGGCGTTTCGAGCCGCCATGTTGGCAGACCTTGACCGTCTCGCCGGCGCGCTGGATTTCCGTGTGGTGTGTGGGACCACCGGATCCGGCAAGACGCGCCTGTTGCACGCGCTGGCGCAGTGTGGCGCCCAGGTGGTTGACCTCGAAGGGTTGGCGTGCCACCGCAGTTCGGTTCTCGGGGCCGTGCCGGGACAGGCGCAACCATCCCAGAAACGATTTGACACCCTGATCTGGGAGGGCTTGCGCCGAATGGACTGCAGCCGCCCGATTTTTGTGGAAAGTGAGAGCCGCAAAGTCGGCAATGTCGCTGTGCCGATCAGCCTGATGAATGCGATGCGCAGCGGTACCTGCCTGAATCTCGTATTACCCGACACCCAACGTGTAGCCTTGCTGATGGAGGACTACGCCAACTTTGTGCGAGACCCGGATGCGTTCTGCGCGCGACTGGACATCTTGAAGGAGCTGCGCGGCAAGACGCTGGTCCAGGAGTGGAAAACCAAGGTGCGCAATGGAGATTTCGAGGCAGTGGTCATGGAACTGCTTACGTCGCACTACGACCCCGTATACCTGCAATCCATGCGCCGCAACTTCCAGCACTTTGCACACGCGCAGATTGTGGAGCCGCTGGACCGCTCTTTTGACGCCATGCAGCAACTTGCGTCGCGGCTGAGTACGGGAGCGACTGGCGCTGGCGGCGGCGTTGGCGTTGAAGGATGCTCTGCATAACTCGCGCCGTGCGCGGCGGGGGTTTTGCGGGATGACGCGCAAGGCACAAAACCCAAAGCCGGACCGAGGCCCTGCCTGGTTTTGCAACGCAGCGGATCGCCTGCAAAGCCGCTGCCCCACGAGGGTTCGAACCAAAACGGGCCGTTTGCCTACCAAACCGCTTGCGTTTGCCTCGGGCACACGCTGCGCGCTGTTGGCGTGCAAATCAACCGTTTTGGATTGGAACGCGCATGGCGGGAGTCATGCAGAGCATCCTTAAGCCTGGGAACCGCAGTTGGACGCGCCCGAGTGGGCTGCGATGGGGTGCGCTGGCAAGGCTGAGCGCTGCGGCTCCAGGTGTGCCCGCGCACACCTGGACAGCGCGAAGAAGGCAAGCCTCTGGCTTGACT
>Ga0105048_10013619_pt1 | contig 12704 bp, 11 predicted proteins | sample MAT05_FD_78382 | JGI IMG/M metagenome (GOLD analysis project Ga0105048, IMG submission 78382) | Freshwater microbial communities from Lake Fryxell liftoff mats and glacier meltwater in Antarctica - MAT-05 | ecosystem: Environmental > Aquatic > Freshwater > Ice > Liftoff microbial mat | place... | reverse complement strand
TGGTGCTGACGCCGATCTCGTGGCCTTCGCGCCCGACACGTCGTTCACGGTCGACGTGGAGGCCCTCTTCCACCGCAACCGGGTCAGCGCCTACGAGGGCCGCCAGCTGACCGGGTTCGTGCGCGACACGTGGCTGCGCGGCGAGATCGTCGACCTCGGGCCGACGGCAGTCCCGCGCGGAGTGCTGCTGTCCCGCTGATCTCTGCGGTGCCGCTGGTCGCTGCTGTCTCGCAGATCTCTGCGCAAACGCTGAGCATCTGTCGGACAGCCCTGTCCAGGAAACACCGCGGTCACATGGCTCTGTAAGAATCAGCTCATGGCCATCGTTCTTGGATCACATCAATACGGCAAAGCCGAAAGCCGCCTCGTGCGCATCTACCGCGATCAGGCGCGGCACGAGATTCGCGACCTCAATGTGAGCACGAGCCTGCGCGGGAGCTTCGCCGAGGCACACCTCTACGGCGACCAGAGCCAGGTACTCCCGACCGACACCCAGAAGAACACCGCCTATGCGTTCGCGAAGTCCGCCGGCATCCGCTCGATTGAGGGATTCGGTCTCACCCTCGCGCGCCACTTCGTCGACCACACCGCTCCCGCGACCGGGGCCCGCGTCGAGGTCGAAGAGTATGCCTGGCGGCGGGCCGTCGTCAACGGTGCCGAGCACGACCACACCTGGATCCGCGCCGGCGAAGAAGTGCGCACCGCCGCCGTCACGGTCGAGGGCAAGGGCGAGGAGCAGGTCGCGCACGTGGTCGGCGGGTTCAAGGATCTCGTGCTGCTCAAGTCGACCGGGTCGGAGTTCCACGACTTCCTCACCGACGAGTACACGACCCTCGCGGCGACAAGCGACCGCGTGCTCGCGACCTCCCTCGTCGCCCGCTGGCGCTTCTCGTCGGTCGAGCCGGACTGGGAGGCGGTCATCTGGGACGACGTGTACTCGAGCGTGAAGCAGATCATCGTGACCCAGTTCGCGACCCTGCAGTCACTCGCGCTGCAGCAGACGCTATGGCACATGGGGAAGGCCGTTTTGGACGAGCATCCGGAGATCGCCGAGATCCAGTTCACGGCACCGAACAAGCACCACTTTGTCGTCGACCTCGCCCCGTTCGGACTCGACAACCCCGGCGAGGTCTTCGTTGCCGCTGACCGGCCGTACGGCCTGATCCAGGCGACGGTGACGCGGGACGACGCGTCGGATGCTGGCGGCGCGTGGGCCCCTGGGGCGGGTCTCGCATGAGCACCCCGACCGACAAGGACTGGCTCGCCCAGACCATCCAGCTCGCGATCGAGAATGTCGCGGCGGGCGGCGGACCGTTCGGCGCGCTCATCGTGCGCGACGGCACGTTGATCGCGACGGGCCAGAACCGCGTGACGCGCGACCTCGACCCGACAGCGCACGCCGAGGTCATGGCGATCCGCGCGGCCTGCCAGGCCATCGGCGACTTTTCGCTCGCCGGCGCCACCCTGTACACGTCGTGCGAACCGTGCCCGCTGTGCATCTCGGCGTCGCTCTGGGCTCGGGTGGGCCGCATTGTGTATGCGGCCGACCGCCACGATGCGGCCCGCGGTGGCTTCGATGACCTCGAGTTCTACGAGCTGTTCGCGAGGGACCGGTCGACGTGGCCGACCGCGATCGACGCCGTACGGCTCGAGACGGCGGCCCGACCCTTTGACGCGTGGCTCGACGATGCGGAGCGCACCGCGTATTGAGGATGGGTCGGCCTAGGCGGTGGTGGCGTTCGTAGGTTCTGAGTGCGACGCGGATGCCGCGATGCCGCAATGCCGCAATGCCGCGATGCCGCGATGCCGCGATGCCGCGATGCCGCGATGAGCTTGCGGGCGCAACTCAGGAGACTCTGGCGACACGCCGTGATTCCGGGCTCCGGAGCGCGGCCTGGCCCAGAATTTCCTGAGTTGCGCACGGGCTCGAGGCGGCAGCGGCAGGAGCGGCAGGAGCAGCAGCAGCAGGAGCAGCAGGAGAAGCAGCAGCAGGAGCGGCAGGAGCAGGAGCGGCAGGGGCAGCAGCAGACGTAGCGGCATCGGCAGCGGCACCAGCCGGCCACCGCATGCCTGCGCGGGAGGACCGACGAACACGAAGCATCCGACCCTGCTGGCTCCGGAGCACCGACGTAAACGAGGTGATTCGGCAACACACCCGCGATTCCGGGCACAGGGCTCGGCGTGGCGCAGAATCTCCTCCGTTACCAGCAAACGGACGCCACGTCACCCGGCGAACGGACGCCGACCAGCAAACGGACGCAGACCGCCTGCGCTCCGCGGCCGGCTCAGGTGCCGCGGTAGCTGCTGAACGCGAACGGGCTCAGCAGCAGGGGCACGTGATAATGCGACACGTCGGCGACCACGAACACGAGGGTCACCTCGGGGAAGAATCCCGTTTGCCCGGTTGCGGCGAAGTAGCTCGCCGTGTCGAAACTCAGGCGGTAGTCGCCGGGCTGGAGCGCCTCGGCGCCGATCTGGCCGACGCGGCCGTCGGCATCCGTCACGGCTTGGTCGAGGAGGGTCCACGCGCCGCTCGCGCGGTGTTCGAGCGCGACCGGAACTCCCGCGGCGGGCCGACCGAGGGCGGTGTCGAGCACATGGGTGGTGATCTGGCTCACGCTGACTCCGCTCCGACGGTCGACCCAAAGGTCTGCTCCAGGCGCAGGAGCGCGATCTCGAGCAGCTGATCACCGACGATGGCGAGCTCGGTGTGGTCGTCGAGCAGCAGCCGGCGCTCGAGCTCGGCGAGGATCTCGGCCCGGCTGCGGCCGGCGGCGCGAATCAGAAACACCCGGTCGAAGCGCTGCTCGTAGCGCCGGTTGCCGTCGGCGATGGCGGTGGCGAGCGCGCGGTCGCCGGCATCCGCCGAGGCCTGCTCGGCGCGCGAGAACTGCTGTGCGGCGCCCTCACCGACGGGCTTCTCGCCGATCCTCGGGTGGTGCCCGAGTGCCTCGTCGATCTCGGACCGTCGCAGCGGCGCCGCGGCCCTGGCTGCATCGAGCAGCGCGTCAAAGCTCGCGAAGGGGGCGTGAGAGGCGACCTCGTCGACCCAGCGGCGCACGGCGAGGGCCACGGCGAGCCCGTCGCGCAGCTCAGCGGCGGTGAGTTCGCGCATCAGTCCCCCTCGCGGCGGCCCATTACCGCTCGTATGGGTATAACTGTACTGGTGACCTCCCCCACGAATCCGACCCCGAAACCTCCCACCGGTCTCGTGCTCGCGGCGGGCGCGGGAACACGCATGGGCCTGCCGAAGGCACTTGTCGTCGACGACCGCGGCGGCTGGCTCGAGCGCGCGACGACGCTGCTGCTCGATGCTGGATGCGCGCCGGTGATCGTCGTGCTCGGCGCCGCGGCGGACGAGGCCCGAGCAATGTTGCCGGCCGACCCCCGTGTATCGGTGGTCGTCGCCGAGCAGTGGGAGCGCGGCCTCTCGGCGTCTCTCGCCGCGGGGCTCCGCGCGGCGGCGCGGACGGATGCGGTCTCCACCGCCGTCACCCTCGTCGACCTCCCGACGCTCGGCCTCGCCGCCGTCGAGCGGGTGCTGCAGCCCGAGCCCGGCGTCGATACTCTGCGACAGGCGAGCTGGGATGGCCGTCCGGGGCATCCGGTGGTTATCGGCCGAGCGCACTGGGCTGCGCTGCTCGGCGAGCTGTCTGGGGATTCGGGCGCACGGTCGTACCTGCACCGGCACGGCGCCGACATGGTCGACTGCTCCGACCTCGGCGACGGGATGGATGTGGACACGCGACCCGAGCATCCGCCCGGCTGAGCACGACCGGTACACGTCCGCCGCGGCCCCGCGCATCCGCACCCGGCGCGCCCCGCATCCGCACCCGGCGCGCCCCGCGCATCCGCGCCCGCCGCTACCGCCCCGCGGCGTACCCCTGAGCGCCCCGCGGGTTCGCGGCGGCGGAGAGGATGCCCGTGGCCGGGTCGCGGGACACCGACGACAGCCGGCCGAGGCTCCAACTGCCGGCGACGACGATGCAGTGGCCCCGCGTCTCGAGCTCGGCGATGACGTCGGCACCGAGTCGGTCCTCGACGACCGACTCCCCCGGCGCCCAGACGCGCGGCCAGAACGACGACGCGAAGGAGTTCGTGTGCATCGCGGGCGCATCGATGGCCTGTTGCGGAGAATAGCCGCCGACGATCGTGCGCAGCAGGTAGAGCAGCTGCCACTGGTCCTGCTGGTCGCCGCCGGGTGAGCCGAGCGCGGAGACCGGCTCGCCGTCGATCAGCACGAGGGTCGGGGTGAGCGTGGTGCGCGGGCGGCGTCCCGGCGTCAGGGTCGACGGCGAGCCGGGCTCGAGCCAGGTCATCTGCAGCCGAGATCCGAGGCAGAATCCCAGCTCGGGGATCGTCGGCGAGGACTGCAGCCAGCCCCCTGACGGCGTCGCCGAGACCATGTTGCCCGCGCGGTCGACGACGTCGATGTGGCAGGTGTCGCCGCGGGTCTGCCCCGCGCGGGCGACGGTCGGTTCGCCGACGCCGGCGGCGACGTATCCGGCCACCGCGTGCGGCGGGGTGTACTCGGTGCGCAGCGGCGGCGACGCCGGCTCGTGACCGGGCAGGGTTCCTGGCCGCACCTCGTGCGAGGCGCACTCCGTGATGAGGGCGCGGCGCTCGTGCGCATAGTCGGCCGAGAGCAGGTGGTCGAGCGGCACGTCGGCGTCGCCGTAGTAGGCCTCACGGTCGGCCATGACGAGCTTGATCGTCTCGAGGATCGTGTGCGCGCCGAGCGCGGTGGACGGATCGAGGTGATCGTCGTCGAACCCGTCGAGGATCATGAGGGCCTGCAGCAGCGCGGGTCCCTGCCCCCAGGCGCCGGTCTTCGCGATCTCGTGCCCGCGGAATGTGACGGTCGTCGCGGGCTCGTAGCCGGCACGGAAGCCGGCGAGGTCGTCGGCGGCGATGACCCCGGCGTGGTCGGTGCCGGACGAGTGCCGGTGCGGCTCGCGGATGAACTCGACGATCTCCCGCGCGACGAATCCCTCGGACCAGGCGATGCGCGCCGCGTCGATGCGGTGCTCCCGGGTGGGGGCGGTACCGGCGCTCGCGTTCCTCGCGCCCTGCTCGCTGGCCGCCACCGTGCCGGAGCCGTCCTCGCTCGCCGTGAGGATCCGGTCGAGGGTGCGCGCCCAGGCCTGATTCGTGATCAGCTCGCCGGGCACCGGAACCCGGCCCTGCGGCATCCACCGGTCGGCCGACGACGGCCAGTGCTCCGTGAACAGGTCGGCGACGGATGAGATCGTGGCGCACACTCTCGCGAGCACCGGATGCCCGTTGCGGGCGTAATCGATCGCGAACGCGAGCACGGGCGCGAGCTCCCAGGTGCCGTGGTCGCGCAGCAGCAGCAGCCAGGCGTCGACCGCTCCGGGGACCGCGGCCGCGAGGGCGCCGGAACCGGGAACCAGCTCGAGTCCCTCGGAGAGGTAGTGCTCGGTCGTCGCGGCGGCCGGCGCCGGCCCTTGACCGACGAGCACGATGGGCTGGCCGGGGTTCTCGGCGGTGACGAACAGCCCGGTCATATCGCCGCCGGGACCGTTGAGGTGCGGCTCGACGACGTGCAGCACGAACGCCCCCGCGACGGCAGCGTCGAAGGCGTTTCCGCCGCGCTCGAGCACCGCCTGGGCGGCTGCCGTCGCGAGCCAGTGGGTCGATGCCGTCATGCCGAAGGTACCGGCGAGGTCGGGGCGTGTCGTGAAGGGATCGGGTGCGGTGTAGCTCACGGAGTCACTTTCGGCGGGGACGGATGCTGCAGAAGCAGTCTCCCCATCATGCGTGCCCAGCGGCCCGCATCCGCAATCGTGCGGTACCGGGCACTCGTGGCCGCGGCGCCGAGGCCGCGACCTGCCCTCATATGTCCCCTTCGCACACCCAAAGGCCGCCGATTCGGGCGACTCGCGCTATCTGTCATCCGGCGTTCTGCATCCGCTGAGTCAGGGCGTTTCGATCTCCGCGAGCTCCGCGTAGCTGGCACCAATGCGGGCGATCCGCTCCCGGCCAGCGCGACCGGTGTGGGCGAGCACGGCGGCCGCCAGCAGGCTCACGACGCTCATGGCCGTGGCGTAGCTGTCGAAAGGGAGGCCCGTGTCGAGCGGACACTCGACGAAGTGGGCGGATGCGGCGTGCCGGCGGGCTCCCGCGTCCCCGATCAGCACAAGGGACGCCCCGCTCTCCCGCACGCCCGCCGCGACGCGGGCGAACGACTCAGGCCGCCGGCGGAAGCCGACGAGCACGACGGTGTCGTCGCGGCCGAGGTTCGCGAGCTCCTCACCGAGCGACTGGCCCGGCTGAGGGGCGAGCGCGACGCCGGGCCTCGCCTGGGCGAGCTGCTGGCGCAGGTGCAGCGCCACCGGATAGCTGTTGCGGAATCCGACAATGAGCACCGAGCCGGCCTCGGCGAGGAGGCGGGCGGGCTCGGTCAGGTCGACGCAGCCGAGAGTTGCCGTAAGGTTCACGAGCTCCCGCTCGAGATGGCCGGATGCCGATCCGCCGGCGATCGGCGCTCCGGCGCCCCGAGCGGCGCGCACATGCTCGCGCACCGCCCCCGAGTTCTCGAAGCCGAGCCGGCGGAACAGCCGCGACACGGTCGCCTTCGAGACGCCGCTATGGGTAGCGAGCTCGGTGGCCGTGTACACGGCGAGGTCGCTGAGGTTGGCGAGAATGAAGTCGGCCGCGCGCTTCTCCTGCGGGGTGAGGCCGGCGTAGCTCGCGTCGATCCGTTCGCCGATGCCGGGCACCGGGACGGTGCTCACGGCGCGGCCGGAGCCGCGGCGGCATGCCGCGCGGCTACTTCCAACACGGCCGATTCGAAGGCGTCGAGCGCGACGGCGACGTCGTCCTCCCGAACTTGCTCATCGGGGTGGTGGCTCACCCCCGCCGCGCAGCGAATGAAGAGCATTCCAAACTCGGTCACGGCCGACACGGCCACGCCGTCGTGCCCGGCGCGGCTGTAGAAGGCGAGCGGGTCGCCGTCCCCAGTGGAGCGGATGCCCGCGGCAATCGCCCGGCGCAGCCCGAAACCGCACCTCACGGCATCCGCCCGGTAGATCTCGGTCGCCTCGAAGCTCAGCCCGCGACGCGAACAGATCTCGGCGGCGGTCTGCTCGATCTGCTCCCAGCATCCGTCCCGCGCCTCGTCGGTCTCGGCGCGCAGGTCGAGGCTGAACTCGACCCGGCCGGGGATGACGTTGACCCCACCGGGGAAGGCCTGCAGCCGGCCGACTGTGCCGATCGTGCCGTGGGCCTTCGACAGGGCCTCGACGGCGAGCACGAGCTCGCTCGCGCCGACGAGCGCGTCGCGCCGTAGCTGAATTGGGGTGCCGCCGGCGTGGCCGGCCATACCGGTCATCTCGAGCGAGAATCGGCGTGCGCCCGCGATGGAGGTGACGACCGCGAGGGCACGGTCGGTGTCGTCGAGCACCCGTCCCTGCTCGATGTGCGCCTCGAGGTAGCCGACGAGCTGCTCGGGCCGGCGGAAGGCGCCGGGCAGGCGCGCGGGGTCGAGTCCGAAGTCGTGGAACGCCTCGAAGAGGGTGATGCCGTGGGCATCCGTCAGCTCCCACCAGGCCTCGTCCCAGGTGCCGGCAAGGGCGCGGCTGCCGAGCAGCGCCGTGCCGAACCGGGTGCCCTCCTCGTCGCTGAACGCGACGACCTCGAGGGCGAACGGCAGTGCCCGGCCGGACCCGGCGATGCGGGCGGCGACGGCGATCGCGAGAAGCACGCCGAGCATGCCGTCGTAGCGGCCGGCGTCGGGAACCGTGTCGATGTGCGAGCCGAGCAGCAGGGCGGGCAGGCCGGGGGCAGCCCCCTCGAGGCGTCCGCACTGGTTGCCGGCGGCATCTTGCCAGGTCGACAGGCCAGCCTCGGTCATCCAGCCGGCGACCGTGGCGTTGGCGGCGGCATGTTCGGGCGAGAGGTGCACTCGCTCTAGGTGCTCCGCCGAGCGGGAGAGCGTCGCGAGCTCGTCGCAGCGTTCCATGATGAGGGCGGCCTCGGTGGTGCCGATGGGCAACGGCATCGTCATGTGGCGCCACGGAGGGTGGGGGTTGCGCCGACCGCGACCGACGCGAGGTCGGCGTAGGCGTCGAGTGCCGCGCCGACTCCTCCTCCGGGCGTGACGGGGGCGCCGCCCGCGCGGAGCACCTGCTCGAGGGCGGCGAGGGTCGTGAGCACGGTGTCGCGGCGGGCGTTGTAGCCCATCGTGCCGATGCGCCAGATGCGGCCGTGCAGCGGACCGAACGACGTACCGATCTCGATTCCGAAGTCATTGAGCATTGCCGAGCGCGCCCCGTCGCCGTCGATCCCGTCGGGGATCTCGACCCCGACGACATTGTTCATACGATGGGTCTGGTCGCCGAAGAGCACGAGGCCGAGACCCGTGAGCCCCTCGACCATTGCGGTCCCGTGCACCCGGTGCCGCTCGACGGCGTTCGCCATGCCCTCCTCGACCAGCAGCCTCGCGCACTCCCGCGCGCAGTAGAGCATGCTCGTGGCCTCGGTGTGGTGGTTGAGTCGCTTCTCGCCCCAGTAGTCGAGAACCATCGCGAGGTCGAAGTAGTTCGACCGGATCGGGGACTGGCTGACCGGATCCCCAGGGGAACGGATGCCGGCCTCGATGCTCTTGCGCGCGGTGATCACCTCGACCGCACGGGGAGAGAGACTGATCGGTGCGCTGCCGGAGGGACCGGCGAGGCACTTCTGCAGCCCGGCGGTCACGGCATCCAGCCCCCACGCGTCGAGGTGGAACTTGTTGCCCGCGAGCGAGGCGGTGACGTCGGTGTAGAACAGCACGCCGTGCCGACGGCAGATCTCGCCGAGTTCGTCGAGCGGCTGAGCGAGTGTCGTCGAGGTGTCGCCGTGCACGATGGCGAGGAGCTTGGGCCGCGTCTCGGTGATCGCCGCCTCGATCTGCTCCGGGGTGAAGACGGTGCCCCACTCCGTCTCGATCACGTGTACCTCCGCGCCGCAGCGCTCGGCGATCTCGCGCAGCAGGTGGCCGAATCGGCCGAAGATCGGCACGAGCACCCGGTCGCCCGGCTCGATGAGTGAGACGAGGGCGGCCTCGATGCCCGCGCGGGAGGTCCCGTCGACAACGAAGGTCGCCTCGTTCTCGGTGTCAAAGACGCCGCGGTAGAGCGCCATCGTCTCGTTCATGTAGGCAGTCATCGCCGGGTCGTACTGCCCGATGAGCTGCGCCGACATCGCACGCAGCACCCGCGGGTCGGCGTTGATCGGGCCGGGACCCATGAGCAGTCGGGCGGGCGGGTTGATCTGCTGGCTGGCGATGTTGGCGCTCCCTCGACTTTGCCGCGTTTGTTTCAGTGCACTGAGCATACGCAACATCTGTTTCAGATGGGTTGTGTGCCGGGTTGCGTGCTCGAAGGGACCCACGTGGGCAACCCGCGGGATGGGACCCGATCCCAACCATGGTTGGCAACTCAGGCAGTGCTGGCACTTACCTGCTCGGGTGCGCCATCCGCTCGCCGACCTCGATAAGTCGGAGGTCGCTGCCGCGCGGGCCAACCAGGCACAGTCCCACCGGCCCCTCCGCAACCCTCAGCAGTGGCACCGACAGGGCGGGTGCCCCGGCGATCCCGGCGATGCAGGTGAGGCGCAGCGTGCGGGCGCGGGTCTGATCGTTCTCGGCCGCACCCATGCTGGTCTGCGGGGCGGCGGAGGATGCTGTGGGCAGCAGCAGCACGCGTCCATCGAGCGCACGCTGGATCTCGACCCTGGCGGCGAGCACGACCACGCGCGCTGCCTCCTCCTCGTCGGCGCCGAAGCCGGATGCCCACGCGAAACGCCCCGCGATGTCCGCACCTAGCGCTCCGGGGTGCGCGGAGATCCAGTCGCCGTGCACCCGCCACGCCTCGGCAGCCTGCACTGTGCGGAACGCCTCGAACAGCACGTCGCCGTCGGGCAATTCGACCCGTTCGAGATCGTCGAGCAGACCGCCGAGCCCGGCAAGCGCGTCGCCGAAGGCGGCCAGCACGTCGGCATCGGCGAGCGCAGTCACGGCGTCGCAGATTGCGAATCGCCTCAGCTGCACGGCATCCGGATCCTCCATCGGAAGACTCAGCGAGGCGGCCGCCTGGAGGGTGGCCGGGTCGCGGGTGAGCCAGCCGACGGTGTCGAACGACGGTGCGAGCGGCAGCAGACCGCCGCGGTCGACAGCGCCGTGGGTCGTGCGCAGCCCCCACAGGCCCTGGTACGACGCCGGCACCCGGATGGACCCGCCGGTGTCGGTGCCAAGGCCGATGTCGGCCTGGCCGAGCGCGACGGCGGATGCCGGACCATTCGACGATCCGCCCGGGATACCGCCGACCACGGCAGGATTGAGCGGGGTGCCGTAGTGCGGGTTGCGGCCGGCGATGCTGTACGCGAACTCGTCGGTGCGCGCGATGCCCTGCACGTCGGCGCCCGCCGCCAGCAGCGCGGCCACCGCAGGTGCGCTGGCGGTGGCGCGGGGAGACTCGGCGAGAAACGCCGGCACGCCTGCTCCGACCTCATGCCCGGCGACGTCGAACAGGTCCTTCACAGCCACACGGCGGCCGACGAGGGCGCCGCCGGGCTCGCCGGCGATCAGCGGCGTACCGACCACCCGCCATACCGACGAGTCGATCGCGCGCGCGGGCCCGCTCACGTGGGCGGCGTCGATGACCCAGCCGGACGCGTCACGCCGCCACAGCTGAGTCTGCTGCCCGCGCCCGCCAGCGAGCGGGACGAGCACCGAGACGACGAGGGCGTGATCGTCATCGATGGTGCGCACCTCGACCGACTCGATCTCCCGCTGAGGGGCACCGCCGCGGCCTCGCCGGAACCGGCTGATCCGCTCGTGCCCCACGAGCAGCCCCGCCGCATCCCCGCGCATCGTTCTGTCGCCCTCGGCGAAGAACGCGTCGAGGGCCTCGAGGTCGTTCGCCATGAGGGCAAGCTCGTATGCGTCGACCGCGTCGGCCAGCCCATCCGGAGGATGGACGCCGCCCGCCCCAGTCGAACTATCGCTCTCAACCACCGAAATCACTCACCCTGATCCGCGCGTGGACGCCCTTGACGACATCCACCACCTGCGAGATGTTGAAGTCGGTCGCGGCGCTGAGATACGCGTAGGCGAGGTGCGCCTCCATGCCGTACCGTGCCTGCAGCAGGGCGATCGCCGCCCGCACACACTGCCGCACCGCCTCGTCGAGGTCCTCGTCCATACCTGTCGGCACGAGGAACTCGGTCGTCTCGACAAGGGGACCGACAAGCTCGCCGAACGACTCGAGAGCTTCGGCACAGGTCACGACCTCGAACCGCAGGTCGGCGCGGAGCGACGCCTCCATCGCGGTCAGCGCGACTTCGCCGTCTCCCTGGGCGAAGTGCGGGTCGCCGACATACGCGAGCGCGCCGTCGACCTGCACCGGCAGGTACAGCGCCGATCCCGCGGTGAGCAGGTTGATGTCGAGGTTGCCTCCGTGTGGCCCCGGCGGCACCGAATGCGGGCGCGTGTCCCCGGCCACCGCGACGCCCATGATTCCGAGGAACGGGTTGAGCGCAAACCTCACCCGCGGCCCACCACCCTCCCGCAGCGGCAGACTACCGACCCCGTCGTCGTCGACAGACGCGAAGACGCTCACCGTGCCTTCCCCGGCCGGGTATTCTGCGGGCAGCGCGCCGCGGGCGTGCCTGTTCGAGATGACGCCGTAGGGCACCCGCGGCTGCACTCCCAGCACCGTGATCTTGAGCAGGTCGCCGGGCTGGGCGCCGCGCACCGCGATCGGTCCGCTGACCACGTGCGGCCCGTCGGTGCCGGCCTGGCTCGTCGGCCCGGCACTGCGACGATGGTCGGATGCTGCCACCACCACCGCGTCGTCGAGAACACGGTCACGGTCGATGCCGTGCCCGGCGAAGAACGCGGCGGGGTCGCGGCCCTGGTCCTCGAGGATTCCCTCGTGACTGAGGGTGTCGATCGTCACCTCCGTGCCGGAGTCGATCGTGAGCACCGGGCTGTCGGCCGCGCACGGCAGCCGGCCCCAGAGGTAGCTGCCGGGTTCGACGGGCAGGTAGTGGGGGGAGCGGATGGGGCCCTCACCCGAATTGAGAATGCCGGCGCCGAGCAACACGCCGTCGGTGATCGCGAGGTCTGGGGTCACTTCAGCCGCCTTTGGGTGTCCACTGATCGGTCACACTGCCCTCTCACAGTAGCGCCGCGACCAGCATCCGCCCGCCCGGCATCCGCCCCCGCTGCCCTCCAGCCGGTGCACGCCCGATCCTGCCAGCGTGCCCTCCAGCCGGTGCACGCCCGATCCTGCACACCCTGTCATACACTCCCAGTCCTGCTTCTGCAGCGTGCACAACTCCGGCGATTCTGCGGCACCACGCCAGGTGGGCCAGCAGTACTGGGGTGCGGATGCCGTCCGGACGGAAACAGCCTGAGTTGTGCACGGAATTCAGCCGATCCGGCAACAACCATGAAATGGGCTTCCGCCGTCGCGCGAGTGGCAGACGTGGCATCCCGACTACGAGGGGCGGCGACCGAGGCTGATGAGGACCGCAACTTGGTTCACAACTCCGGAGATCGCGGCGCCGGGCTCCGGTGTTGCCGACAATCTCGGGGCCCGGATGCCGTCTCGGCGAAATCGGCCTGAGTTGCGCACCCCGCGTGGACCCCTAACCGCCCGTGCAGGGGCGCAGTGGCACAGGCGCAGGAGCAGGCG
>Ga0105048_10013618_pt1 | contig 12705 bp, 13 predicted proteins | sample MAT05_FD_78382 | JGI IMG/M metagenome (GOLD analysis project Ga0105048, IMG submission 78382) | Freshwater microbial communities from Lake Fryxell liftoff mats and glacier meltwater in Antarctica - MAT-05 | ecosystem: Environmental > Aquatic > Freshwater > Ice > Liftoff microbial mat | place... | reverse complement strand
TAATTCGGGTATCTGGAAGGGAACTGAAAATTGCTATTTATCTTAATTCATCGATTTTCTAGAACTTTAAAATATCTAATGATTCTTCTATTTCTAAATCTAATATTATTTCTCGTGTATCTTTGAGCGCTTCTAGCTTACCTTCTTTACGATAGATGTCTGCCGCTTTTTGAAAATCTTCAATTGCTCCCTGTTTATCTGCTATTTCTAAACGGATATTGCCACGATTGTAATAAGCATCTGCATAATTTGAATTAATCTGTATTGCTTGAGTATAATCTTCAATTGCTCCTTCAAAATCTCCTAAGTCAGAACGAGCATTACCACGATTGTAATAAGCATCGGCATAATTAGGATTAATCTGTATTGCCTGAGTATAATCTTCAATTGCTCCTTCAAAATCTCCTAAATCTGAACGAGCATTACCACGTTTTTTATAAGCTATGGCATCTTTAGGATTAATTTTGATTGCTTGGGGAAATCCCGGTTGAGAGCCTAATAAATAACGAGCAATCCCACGATTTTTATAAGCATCAGCATAATGGGGGTTAATTTTAATAGCCTGTGTATAATCCTCAATTGCTCCTTGGTTATCTCCTATATGAGAACGAGCTTCAGCCCGGTTTTTATAAGCTACGGCAACATTAGGATTAATTCTGATAGCTTGAGTATAATCATTAATTGCTTCTTCTAATCGCCCCAGTTGAGACAGAGCTAAACCTCGTTTATTGTAAGATTTAGCATCATGAATATTCATCTTAATTGCCTGAGAATAATCTGCGATCGCAGCTTCATAATCTCCTACTTGATAGTGAGCCAATCCTCGTTTATAATATAAATCAATATCGCTAGATTTAACTTGTAAAGCTTGATTATAGTTAGCGATCGCATTTGTATATTCTCCTTTCTCAAAACATTCATCGCCCAATTTTACATAAATTCTATTTAAATCTTCAGTACTATATTCAGGTTGAAAAGAAGATTTCATAAGCTGATTATTAGTTGGCTTAGATAGAATTTCCTGTTTCGGGAGATATTTGTAAATTGGTAGTTGTTGTCTAGAAGAATTATTTATAGAAGATTGTAACTGTTCTAGATAGCACCATAAACCACCACCATACAGTAATTGTTCTATCCCAAATGAAATTTTACCAGTCTTCAACTTAATCATCCGGGTTGGGAGAAAGCCAGCCAAGAAAAGGTGATATTCAGATTATGCTTCACTCACATCTTCTTGAATCAAAATGCAAACTACAACTGCATTTTTTGCAACCTCTTCAGAACTAATTGACCATCTAACTCTGTCAATCCGACCATGACGAGATTTAACCTCTATACCAATAGATGGGTCAGAAGTCAAGGTAAAATCTATATTCCCATCGCCACCGAATCGCTTTTCATAATCGACTTCGGTAATAAAATCAGCTAAACGTTCTTTGACAACTTCCTCACCCAACTTCCCTTTGAGATAGCTAATAAAAACATCACGGACTGGTAAAACACGCTTATATTTCTCAGCCATCAGCCAGCAAAATTCCCGTAGTGCCCTTAACCTTTCTCCAGAGATTATAGTTAATTCACTATATTGACCTTCTGTTTCACAATGAAGCAGACAACCCGATGTTAACCTTTTAATAAAATCAGACTGTAGCGATCGCAGTAGTGTAATCCAGTCCATTTATATTTCTGCGAATCTTTTGATGAGATTATTCTATTAAAATATCCAGTCGGCGTAAACCTTTCAATTAGCTTGGCAAGATTTATATCAGTTTTTTAAGTGCGGCCATGTCTGATTATGCCAGAATTTTGACTCGTAGGCAGGGGTGTAAGAGTGCGATCGCTGGGAATAATACATGAAATATTAGCTAACCACCAATCGCGCAAATGATCCAAGATCAAAACCCCAACCCAAACCTCATCCCCGACTCCAGTCCCCCCTCATCGCTTGCGGGGAGGGGGTTAGGGGGTGGGGTTCCGGGACATATTTGGCAAACCCCACATGAACTTTGGAAAAAACTTAAACCATTGGCGCGACAGATGCGGTGTGAACCAACTCCAGCAGAAAAGTTACTTTGGCAGAAGTTGAGAGACAAGCAACTTTTGGGTTTCAAATTCCGCCGTCAGCAAACAATTGATCGTTTTATCGTCGATTTTTACTGTAATGAAGCGCGGTTAGTGGTGGAAGTGGATGGCGAAATTCATGACTACACTCAACAGGAAGATGCAATCCGTCAAGAATTTTTGGAGAGTTTGGGGTTACAGGTTGTGCGATTTAGAAATGAGGATGTTCTGGAGAGGATGGAGGGGGTGTTGCAGGATATTGGTGCTTGGTTGCAGAGATAGAACCCCACCCCCAACCCCCTCCCCGCAAGCGAGGAGGGGGCTAATTATGTGGTTTTTGGTGGTGTGTGCGATCGCTTTGCGTCATAATTTGACAATTATTTCACAGGATAGTGATTTTGAGCGCGTGAGACAAGTGAGGGAGTTGTCTTGCGAATTCTTGGCTGTCAGTTGAATATTATGGTGCTTAATATCTTCAGTTTACTGCCAAGGCATCTGCCACACTTTAACTGTTTTGTCATAACCACCACTAACAATATTTTTACCATCTGGACTAAAAGCTACTGACTCTACATAAGATTCATGCCCAAAAAGAGTGATCATTGTTAGTCCAGTCTGCACATTCCATAGTTTAATTGTTTTGTCATCACTACCACTCACAAGGGTTAGACCATCAGGGCTAAAAGCCAAGGATGTCACTGCATTAGAGTGACCTTTTAAAGTACGTATCAGCCTATTATTTTGCCAATCCCAAAGTATGATGTTATTGTCTTGACTACCACTTGCCAAAGTCTGACCATTTGGACTAAAAGCTATAGCACGAACACAGTCTTTATGTCCTTCTAGGGTATTAATTTCTTCGCCAGTATCGCCACGACAAACTAAAATTCGATAGTCACTCTGAATATCATTACCCATCATTGCCATCGCTTCACCTTTACGTAATAAATCAATTTCAACTAAATTGGTGCGACTAGCTAATACTTGTGTCCGTTTTTCCTCATAAATCTGCCGTCCTTTTCCTGTACGTTTATTCGTAGGAGATAAAATTTCAATAGTAGTAATTAATACTTCTGTTTCTACTTCTCGCACTTCTAAATATCCTTCCCTGATATTAACAGGCATAGGAATCTTTACTTTTATAGGTTCAGGCGTTGGTGCGGCTACCGCTACATTTGTATTTGTAAAATCACTTACAGTCTGCCGATTTTTCACTATCACATCAGGAATACCAACAAGCAAGGAATTTTCATCAGTTGTTTCATACATCCGCACTTCTACAGCAACTCGATATTTAGGACGCAGTTGGGGAGATAAAAACCTGGCAATTTCACTAATTAGCAAGTGATGTAATCCTGGAAATAATTCAGGATGTTCTAAATAGGGATTCATTCCAGGAAAGATATAAGGCATTGATTTGACTCCTATTGCTATATTCGGTAGTTCACGATTTATTGCTGTCTGTGAATTTTGTACTATGACATCAGGAATACCAACCAAGAGTTTATATCGCCAGTAGTTTGATAAATTCGTTCTTCAATGGCGACAAAATATTTAGGACGTAGTTGAGGAGAAAGATAATCTGCGTAGATGCGAAGCCGCTTGTCGTCAGACATCGCTACTATTAGTCTCCCATGTACTCCTGGCCATAATTCAGGATCTTCTAAATACGGGTTCATTCCTGGAAACTAATAAGTCATAACAAATATCTCAAAACCAAAATTTTAAACCTAATTCTCATAGCCCCCTCTCGAAGAGCGGGGAGAGGGGGTTGGGGGTAGGGTTATAAGAACAACTAGTAAGGGCTGCACCACATTATTTCTTCAATTTTATGGCATCAGTACTTAAGATTGGAGTGTGCTAGAAGAAGCTCTTGCTGATGCTCAAAGAGATATTTATATCAGGCTATGTTCTTCAGCTTTTTGACTCTGATATTTTGTTAATTATGGATAAGTTTGACTGATAAAAATCAGTTAAGCTGATAGCCAGCATAGATTTTTACCAGTTTCTCTCTAACACATTACCTCATATCATAACCAAACAAATTCGGATCTACTTCTCCTAACTGCAACTCTGCTAAACCATACTCCGCCCATCGTCTCTCTACCATCGCCGCCACATCTGGATCAGATTCCAAAGGCGAACCCCATTCATGGTCTGTCTCTGGCGGAATCTTTGTAGTTGCATCAATTCCCATGCGTCCACCTAAGCCAATCTTCTCACTGGCAAAATCCAAGGTATCGAAAGGTGTATTCGGCAGAATAAAGACATCCCGCACTGGGTCAACTTTGGAACTAATCGCCCACACCACTTGACGCGGATCGCGAATATTTATGTCTTTATCCACAACAATTACAAACTTGGTGTAAGTAAATTGTGGTAAAGCACTCCAAAACGCTAAAGCTGCCCGTCGCGCTTGTCCGGGATATGCTTTATCTATGGAAATAATCGCCGCTTTGTAACTCAAAGCTTCCATTGGTAGGAAGAAATCGACAATTTCTGATACTTGTTGCCGCAGTATGGGAGTATAAATGCGATTTAGTGCGATCGCCATCATCGCTTCTTCTTTAGGTGGACGACCGCTAAATGTTGTTAAATAAATCGGATTTTTGCGATGCGTCATACACTCAAAGCGAATCAACGGGGAATCTTCTACACCCCCGTAATAACCCATGTGATCACCAAAAGGCCCATCTGGCAAAACTTCCCCCGGTGTAATAGTTCCTTCCAAGACAAATTCGGAATCTGCGGGAACTTCCAAATCTACAGTTTTACACTTCGCCAACTGCACTCCAGAACCGCCGTACAGTCCAGCAAACAGCCATTCTGATAAATCTAAAGGTATGGGTGTGGCAGCTGCCATAATAATTAGAGGATCTACACCAAGTGCGATCGCAACTTCTAATTTCTTCCCACGTTCCGCCGCTTTTCGCAAATGCCTCGCCCCACCCCGCACTGATAACCAGTGAACCGTCATTGTATTTTTAGATTGTAGTTGCAAGCGATACACACCTACATTTGGAGTACCCGTCTCACAATCTCTCGTAATTACCAGTCCCAGCGTGATAATCTTGCCAGCATCACCAATATAAGGACGTATCAAGGGCAACTTGTTTAAATCTAAATCATTACCTTGAACCACAACTTGCTGACAAGCAGGGAAAAAGTCACGCCCTGGTTTCGCTTTTACCACATCAAACAGTACTTTCCCAAAATCTATCGCTTGGGAAATCTTCTTGGGCGGTTTTGGCTGTTGCAGCATACTTAGTTTTTTCCCCAGAGTTTCCAACTCCTCTGGATGCTGCATATTCATCGCCCAGCAAATCCTTTCCACAGTTCCCATCAAATTCACCGCCACCGGGAAGGAAGCGCCTTTGACGTTTTCAAACAACAACCCTGGCCCACCTTTTTGCAGCATCCGGTTGGAAATCTCAGCAATTTCTAAATTTGGGTCAACTAAAGCTGAAATTCGCCGTAATTGTCCCTTTTCTTCCAAAATTTTAATGAATCCCCGCAAGTCTCTTGCCATTGTTCTAATAAAGCTGATTATTTAAGAAGTGTGAAGCGCTTTCTTATATTATGGGGCATGAGGCATTGGGCATTGGAAAGAGGCAGAGGGGAAAGAGGTAATTTTTTTTTATTCTCCCCCTTGCCTCCTGCTCCCTCATCTCCCTATTTGGGAAATTGTTGGTTTTAATTAGAAATTAACCTATTTAGTAACTTTTCTTAACTGTGTTTTCCAAAGGATTTAGTTATTGTATCTAGGGATACGCAATTATTTTTTATAAATAAGCGCTAACCTAATCAAACATGGCCAGAATATACTATACCTTCCTGGCGGGCGGCCTTGTTATATGGCCCCTGCCGGGTTTATTTGTTACAAGCTTCGACTGTGCCTTGCTTTTGGGTTTTTCTAAATTTTTGTGAGTTTGCGTTAGCGTAGATCAACCCCGCATCGCCGCCCCTACCAATGTATATAGCAATCCTATCTGAGATTGTGAAAATTACTTTTTAATCGAACCACAGAGGCGCAGAGAACACAGAGAGAAGAATCAACAGAAACTTTCACAAATGATTTAAGACTGCTATATATAACAGGTAAGTAGGTAGGCGTAATTAAATATAAGATCAAACCTCACCCTCAATCCCTCTCCTTAGTAAGGAGAGGGAAGCCGGAGGCAGGGTGAGGTTTTATATTTAATTTGACCCACTTACTTATTTTGTTAAATGGTATAAGGAATATTTTCTAAGTTGAGCAATTAATTTGATTAATTTTCAAGATTATCAATAAAAAATATTTTATAACTAATAATTTTTTGTAACATCATTAAACTAAGAATCCTGCGCCTAAAAGGTGTAAGACTTTCAAGTAATAATGTTGACTTTACCAGTGTCAATATCGTAACAAGCGCCAACAATTTTTAGTTTCCCTTCACGGAGCAATTTAGCTAAAATTGTTGAGCTTTCCTGCAATTTTTCAGCCTGATACTGGATATTGGCTATAACTGCATTCTGCATACTATCACCCGTTCTTAACTTTACTCTTTCTATAGATGGTTTGATACCCTCAATAATCAAACCAATTCTGCCAGGAAGTGGTTCGTTTTTAATTGCTTCTGCTACTGCACCGCATCTTTTATGACCCAAAATCACAATCAACTGCGAACCCAATACTGTTGTAGAATATTCCAGACTACCTATAACCGTGTCACTGACGACATTACCAGCAACTCGCACGACAAATAAATCTCCAATTCCTTGATCGAAGACGATTTCCGTAGGTACTCTAGAATCTGCACAACCTAATATTGCGGCAAAGGGATACTGAGCTTTAGCAACTGATCGTAGACGTTCTAGTGATTGACTGGGATATTTACGTTTTTGATAGATAAATCTTTGATTACCATCCACTAAGCGTCTGATAGCTTCGTTAGGACTAACTGAATTAGGGTTATCTGGATGAATATCAGCAATAGCAGTTTGCTCTGTATTCCAAAAATTATCACCAAAAGCAGTAGCCGCAATACCTACTATACTGGCAAATTTTAAGAAATCACGTCGCCCTACAAATCCATTAATTCGACTCATGAATTTACCTGAAAACAACAAAGCTGTTCTCAGGAAGATATCAGACTTAAGCAAGATGCAAGAGTACTCTTTTATACGATTTAAGAGTCATTTAATCTTCAGATTGCAAGGTTATACCAATTCTGTATGAAGATGCGCTTATACTACAAGGACGAACCGCCAACACGGAGCGTCTCGTTAGAGAAGTACGCAGCGATCCTTAAAGTTCCATCAAGTTTTGCGCTCATAAATTTTTACAAAACTTGTATTGGAGATTGGGCATCGGGAGGCAGTTCTTGCTGTCTTGCTGAAGTTCTTTAATTTTGAATTTTGAATTGATTTCTCCCTCATCTCCCTCATCCTCCCTTGCCTCTAAAAAGGCTGTATCCGCAGCAAAGCTGGTAAATCCAGAGAGGCGAGGTGTTGATAAGCCTGATCGATAACACGCTTGCCCCTGAGAAAGCCTGTATTAGCTCCGGGACAAATGTAGCGGAGAGTTTCTGGGGTAAAATTTTCTAACAGGAATCGAAGGCTCTGAATTTGCCTGGGCCAGTGAAAGGTTTTCGCTGTCCGTAATGGTACTGCTTCACCATGCTGGTTAGGGAGTAAATGACGACCAGAAAACAATATACCTCCACGTTCACTGTAGTATAAGCAAGATGAGCCGGGAGAATGACCTGGTGTCCAAATCACTTGGGCTGCTGCATCAAGCGTAAATTCCTGCCTAAAGGTAGTTAAGGTTAAGCCTGGTAACAAATAAGCTTCTTGCTCTTGAATCAACACCTCGCAGCTAAAGATTTGCTGAAATTCAGCAGTCTTGCCAATCGCGCCTCGATGGGTGAGAAATAACCAACGCACGCCTCCATGCAATCGCAAAAAATCTTGATTTGTTTGGTCTAGGGCAGGGCAATCTATGAGGATATTGCCTTCATTTCTTACAATAAGATAAGAGGTTCCCCCTAATGTGTCCCGATTGGGTGGAAAAGCAAAAATGCTCTCTTGTGCGAAGTCCGATTGCAGGAAACCTCCGCTAGGAACTTCGTTAGGGAAGACAGCCCGTGGTGGCTTAGTTGTATGACTTGGCACTTGAGGTAAAGGGCACATGATCAAAGAACCGAAACTGAGGAGTTGTGGACAATCTGGTTACAGTGTGGAAATTCTAAAGAATTGAAACTTGAGCGTTAACCAGCACTGTTAACCGTTGTGAAATTGAGGTCTGCCTTGTAGTTAATGCTATGGTGCTGAAGCTACTGGTGAGGCGTTTTGTCAAAATTAGTGAAGATAATATGGCATTTTGGTTTCTGTTTATCCTCCTACTGGGGCTAGCTACTTATCTAATGGTGCAGCACAGCGTCGCTCAGATCACCCGGACGCCAGTATGGTTGTTGTGGCTGGTTTTAATGGCACCAGCATTTCTATTAAGTGGATGGACGCTGATGTACGGAGCGAAACAACCTCCGCCGCCAGCGCTGATTCTTTGGTCGATATTTGTCTCCACAGTATTGTACTGGACGTTGTTTCAATGGGGGCGTCGATCGCCAAGAGATACACAGGCCCAAACCCAACCCCAAGCATCAGAATCACAGCCGACTATCCAGCCTGTCGCAGAACCAATAGTGCGTCCCATTGAGCCAACGGAAGAAACTCAACTACGAAATTGTTTTCCTTGGTCTGTATACTACGTTCAAAATATTGAGTATCGACCACAAGCCGTGATTTGCCGTGGTCAGTTGCGAACTAAAGCCAGCAACGCCTACCAGCAGATTAAGACTAATATTGAAGCACAATTTGGCGATCGCTTCTTGCTGATCTTTCAAGAAGGTATGGATAGCAAACCTTTCTTTGTGCTGGTTCCCAATACTCAAGCTGCTAAAGATAGAAATACACCACCACGCGAACAGGAACGCTTAACTCGTCCAGGATTAGCACTTCTACTGCTAGCAGCTACTTTGGTAACTACTACCTTGGTGGGAGTTGAAATTGCTGGTGTTTCTCTGCCGCCTCTATGGGAAGTTGGTTCTTTGTTCAAAGTTCTATCTAACCCAGATGTTCTATTCAAGGGATTGCCTTATGCTTTAGGACTGATGACTATTTTGGGCATTCACGAACTTGGGCATTATTTGACAGCTAAATTTTACAAGATTCGCTCGACGTTGCCTTACTTTATTCCTATACCTTTCTTCTTGGGAACTTTTGGTGCATTTATTCAGATGCGTAGTCCCATTCCCAACCGCAAAGCTTTATTTGATATTAGTATCGCTGGGCCAATTGCAGGCTTTGTGGTGACTGTGCCATTACTAATATGGGGCTTGGCTCATTCTGATGTGGTTTCCATTACTGAAAAAACCCGACTTTTAAATCCTGATGCCCTTAATCCCAAGTATTCCATTTTAGTAGCGATACTCTCGAAGTTAGCCTTGGGAAGTCAGTTAACAGCAAAATCAGCCCTTGATTTGCATCCAGTTGCAGTAGCTGGTTTTTTGGGACTAATTGTCACAGCCTTAAATTTAATGCCTGTAGGACAGCTAGATGGAGGCCACATTGTCCATGCGATGTTTGGACAACGAACTGCGCTCATTATTGGTCAAATTGCTCGCGTGTTGTTGCTATTACTGGCTTTAGTAAGAGAAGAATTTTTGGTGTGGGCGATTATCTTATTATTTATGCCATTGATTGATGAACCTGCACTGAATGATGTCAGTGAATTGGATAACCAACGTGACGTTTGGGGATTACTGGCAATGGCCTTGTTGATTGTAATTATTTTGCCATTACCGCAGGCGATCGCTAATTTTTTGCAAATTTAAAAAGTTTCAACGCCAAGAGAAATATATCTAAGTTTTTTCCCCACTATGGAATCAACCACAGCTTGGTATTTTGTTATTTGGATTTCTTCTCATATAAAAATGTGCGTTATAGACATTAGTCCTAACGCACTGAAAAACGCACTAAAAATTTAGGATGGTGCGTAAGAGAGCGGCATAACACACCCTACAAAACTAACTCGATACTGAATTAGCCGCCTCAGAAGCCTTCGCAGCTGGTGGAAAGCCACCCATGCGAATCTCAGAAGTAAAGGAAGCGATACTAAATCCATCAAAACTCTTGAGGACATTTACCCGCATTCGCAAATTGGGACTAGCAAACCACAGGCGCTCCTCTAATGACATGGTTTCATCCTCTATAGTTAGGATTAAAGCACCATCACTGTCAAATTTATAGTGTCCGGCAACTGGAGTTTTATCGGTATCAACCACTTCCCGCAGTAACTTACCTTGGCCCGGTTTATCTGCATCAGTTACAGAAACTAACACAGTTGAACCACTGTGTTTTGCTTGATCTTTTTCTATTGTGCCGTTCCAGGTAATTTTGGTAGCACAAGAGGCGGAACTAGGATTAATTTCGTACTGTTGACACAGTTTTATCACTTGTGGATCATCTAGTGCCAGCGTCTCAATAATGATGTCTGACTTACTCTCTTCAGATTGGTTAAACGCCAAATGTTGACTAGTCCGATGAGAAAACCATTTACCAGTACTTAACTGAAAAAACTCTTCAATATTCATGAATAAAATTACCCTACATCAAAATCCTAAAATTCCCACTTAATTATTATTAAAAGGTAGCAGGAAACTTTAATATTAAGCTTTATTGCCTATTTCCTCAAGCTTCTTGAGGCCAATCCTGGCTGCCTCAGCAACGTTGAAATGATTGTCTTTTTCCAGGTATTTTAAAGCTGAGATACTCTTGGGAGTAGCAAGATTACCCAAAGCTTCTGCCAAACGCTGCCTTACTAACCAATCATCTGATTGGGCGAAGCGCAGAATCTGATCGACTGACTCAATGTCTTGAATTTCTCCCAGTGCAGAGATTGCAGCTTGTTGCAATACTACTTCTTTACTATCCAATGCCTGAATAAGTATTTGATGGGCCCGAGGATCTTTAATGTTACCAAGAGAAACGGCTGCACTAAAGCGTACTAGCCAATCAGTATCTTCATAAAATGCGCGTGAAAGCACTTCAAAGGCTCTAGCATCACCCAAATATCCTAAAGCACCGGCGGCATCAGCGCGTATCCCATAATCGGGGTCATTTTCGAGAATTCTGACCAAAATTGAATAACATTCTGGTGTCGGCTTGATTCCAAGAGCAAAAATTGCCATCGATCGCAGTTGCAAAGATTCGTCATCTAGTACCTTTTTAATCAAAGGAACTGCATCTTCAGGCGACGCATGACGCAGATTGGCTAGGGCTACCATGCGATCGCGTAAATTCGGACTTTCTAACTGAGTAGAAATTTCTTGTAAGCTTAGAGTTGCCATTTAGTTTACAACGTTTTCTTTACTTATCTTAATTTACTTGATCCGTTTATCAGGCTGTAGCTACAGCGAAGTAGGAGTTTGTCCACTTGACAAAATGGCTCAATTATGAGTAAAAAATAAACAAATGTTACTTGCTGTTAGATTGTGCTGGTGCTAATAGGTTTCGTTAATCCTATGTAATAGGATTAACGAAATGCTGAGAATATATTTGGCAATATTATGTTTTTTACAGAACCCGACTAATTGTAGAAATCTGGTTCAAACTATATATTTAGACTAGGTTTGAGAACGGAGAGGGAGAGATTCGAACTCTCGTAGACGTTTCCACCTAACAGACTTTCCAGGTCTGCGCCTTAAACCACTCGGCCACCTCTCCAGGTGCCACAAGTTACGATCATACTATAGAATCCTAGAAAATGCAAAGATAAAGAAAGATATTTTAAATTGAACCTGAAAGTCCCAATTCCAAAACGCAAATCCAGATGTCCCGTACATACACAATTAGAGTTCGCGATCGCGCCACTGGCAAAACCCACACCCTAGAAGTCCCAGAAGACCGCTACATCCTGCACACTGCCGAAAAACAAGGGGTGGAACTACCGTTTTCCTGCCGCAACGGGGCTTGCACCGCTTGTGCTGTGAGGGTGTTGTCTGGAGAAATTTATCAACCAGAGGCGATCGGATTATCGCCAGATTTACGTCGGCAAGGTTATGCCTTGTTATGTGTGAGTTACCCGCGTTCTGACTTGGAGGTGGAGACACAAGACGAAGATGAAGTCTACGAACTCCAGTTTGGCCGGTATTTTGCAAGGGGGAAAGTAAAAGCGGGTTTACCCTTAGATGAGGAATAAACATAAACAATTCAAAATCACCGAATTTTTAATGCCTATGCGTCTTGGTGATTGGGTGCGAAAAATAGCGATTTTGGCTTGCTTGTTGCTTTTGGTGAGTTGCCAAGGTAAAAACCAGCTACCAAACAATGAGGCTCAAGTAAAAGTAGCGCGGGTAGTTAGTGGGCAAAGTTTGGAAGTGATAGGCATGGCTGAACAACCAAATTTAATTTCCCAAGTGCGGTTAGTTGGCATTGATGCACCAGATTTGCGACAGCGCCCTTGGGGGTACGCAGCAAAAGAACAGTTAGAAAATCTAATTGGAGGTGCAGAACAATCGGTAACGCTGGAGTTTGATTTAGAAACAAAAGACAAAATCGGGCGAACTCTAGCTTATGTATGGAAAAATAAGGTGTTGTTGAATG
>Ga0105048_10013616_pt1 | contig 12706 bp, 8 predicted proteins | sample MAT05_FD_78382 | JGI IMG/M metagenome (GOLD analysis project Ga0105048, IMG submission 78382) | Freshwater microbial communities from Lake Fryxell liftoff mats and glacier meltwater in Antarctica - MAT-05 | ecosystem: Environmental > Aquatic > Freshwater > Ice > Liftoff microbial mat | place... | reverse complement strand
CCGCCGGGGAAATCAACGGTGTGCACGTTGACGTAGAAGTCATCCTGCAACAGGAAGCTGACCTGTTGCGCGGTCAGGGTGACAACGCCGCTCAGCCCGACCCCGGGGTTCAACACGCCACCGTCGGGTCCCATCAGATCGATGATCACCGGCCCATTCACCCTGGGCAATCCCAAATGGATATGCGCCATCGTCGCGGTCAGGTTGGCGGTCACGCTGAATGCCAGTTGCTGGGTGGCCGGGTCATAGCTCATGCTCGCGGCACCTGTTGCGGTGGAGGTGTTTGTCGGCACCTCGTTGGCACTGGACAACGCGGCTTCAAAGCGCAGGTTATTGGGAATCAACACCAGGTTGCCGCTCTCCTCGCTCAGGAAATGGCGCGGCAGCCCAACCGTGGTTCCGGGAACGCCGGGGTCGCGGGTGCGCGCCATCTGGGCCGGATCTGCCGTCATGGTCACGCTGATCAACGCGCTGCTCAGCGCAGGCAGGCTTAGCGCGGTGGAGGGCGAAAAGGTATATACGACGCCGGGGACATCGCCCTGGCTGGTGTATGACAGGGTGTAGTTCAAAGCGAACGCGCCTTTGTTCTCCACCAGAATGGTTTTGGTGGCGCTGATGGGTGTGGCCACTTCCAGCGCGCCAAAGGACACGCTGACCAGCCCCTTATCCACGTTGTTAAAGGCGATGCCGTTGGTGGCCGTGGCGTTCACCAGATCGATCCGGCCCGCACCCGCCCGGTTGAGACTTTGCGAGGTTGATGTCAGCGAATTGCTTGTGCGCACATCGTGCCAGGCCGTGTTCATGGCCAGCGCCTTCAACTCTTCAACGGTCCAGATGGGATACAACTGCCGCAGCAGGGCCATGGCCCCGGCCACATGCGGGGCCGCCATCGAGGTGCCGCTCAGTCCCTTGCCCTCGGTGCCACTGCCATGCTCCACCGAGTAGATGGTGTCGCCGGGCGCGCTGATGTCGGGCTTGAGCGAGGAGTCAGGCCGGCGTGGGCCGCGCGAACTGAACGATGACAGCGTGTCCACCCGCGCTGGATCAATCAGCCGAATCTGGCCCTGATAGTCCGTGGTCAACACCACTGTAATCGTCTCGCTCGCGCTCAAGGTGTTGGACAGCAGATTGCGGGTGGCCAGATTGGTGGAGATGGAGGGAATCGTGAGGGTGGTTGCGGGCGTGCCGCCCATGCCGGGTGGATCGTTGGGGCTGCCGCTGCCGGCGACATTGCCAATCAACACACCTGCGGCACCGGCCGTTTGCGCATGGGCCACCTTAACCACGAAATCGCAACTGCCGCGGTCGATCAACGCGATATTGCCGCTGATGGCCTCCGTGTTTTGGATGGTGCTACAGCCGTCCAGATCGCTGGGGCCATTGGCGTTGGCGGCATCAATGGCGCGAACTAACGTGCCGGTGAGGGGGCTGGTTTCGGCCAGGCTGGGTCCAAAATCGGCACCGCCGGCCGGGTAGATCCCGGCAATGGCCGTGGGTGTCAGCACGACGAACCCATTGGCATAGGCGGTTGAATCCACACTCGACGCCACCGACAGGACCCGGTCGGCCGTGCCAGGGCTGCCGGTGATGTAATAGGCATCGGCCTCATTGCCGGCCGAAGCCACCACCACCACGCCGGCCTTGGCTGCGTTGTCACTGGCGATGTCGGTGGGATCACCTGTGCCAGCCACGCCGAGCGGCGAACCCAGCGACATATTTACGACGCTGAGGTGGTCGGAGAAGTCGCCATCACCGTTGGGGTCGGTGGCCCATTCCAATGCCGTCGCCACCACATCGCTGCTGCCATCGCAACCAAACACGCGCAGGGCATACAACTGCGCGCCGGGAGCCACGCCCGGTCCCACCTTGAAGTGATCAAAGTTGAGCGAGGCGTCGTATGGCCCCGTATAGGTGGTGCCATCGGCATTCACACCCAGGCCCCCCGCAATGCCGGCCACATGCGAGCCGTGGCCGCTGCCCTGGTTGGGACCGCAGTCCATCGGATCGGGGTCGGGCTGTGGGATGGGTTGATAGCCGGCCGAGTCGGGATCTGCGTCGTAGCTATCGCCCACGAAGTCGTAGCCGCCAGCCACCTTGGGCCCCGGGAAACCCGGCACATCGCCCACCACATTGGTGATATTTTGGGTATATAGCGCCGGGTTCAAACCACCCTGCCCGCCAAAGCCTGCATGAAGGTAGTCGATGCCGGAGTCGATGATGCCGATGGTCACACCCTGACCGGTGACACCGGCCAGCCCGTTCCACACCGCCGGTGTGCCAATCAGCGGCACACTGCTGGCCAGATCAAGTTGATGGGTCACCAGCGGCCGAATGGCCTTTACGCCCGGCAGTCTCTCGATGGCATTCAATTGGCTGGCATCAACCAGCACGGCGATGCCGTTAAAGACGCGCTGGGTCCGGTAGATGACTGTCGCGTTCAGCTGAGCCAGCGGCCGCAACAGCGTTTGCTGGGCGCGCTCGATGCGATTGAGTTGGGCGACTGCCGCGGCCTGAGCCGCACCGGCTGCTCGCACCCCCTTCACCTCGTCGGTGCGCACTTCGGCAAAAACCTCGGCCGTGGCCGGGTCTGTCAGCTCGATCACAATCTTGACCTTGCCATCGCGCAAAACGGGGATTTGTGCGCGTGAAGACCGTCTAGCGGTCTTGTTGAACGAGGGTGCTGAACTGCTGGAGGAAACGGTATCGGTGTGGTCGTTGGACGGAACAGGGATGGGTCGGCCTGCGATGGGCGAAGTGCCGCCGGGACGAATTGCGGCGGGTGGAGCAGCCAACGCCGGGGGAGGAGTCACCATGCCAACTGTGGTGAACACAGCTGTGGTGAGCACCGAAATTACACGATACGCCTTATTCATTTGTGAACCTCCGGAAACCAGAAAGCGACAAGAGGAAGCGACAAGAGAAAGTGACAAAAGCAGTGTACGGATGTCCTGAAGTTTTTGAGGTTGTGCCGAGATGGAGGCTTCCCGGCACAGGGCCGCGCCGACTCGACTTCGGCGCGGACAAACTCTTCAGGACATTAAAGCCACATGCATCTGTCTAGAAAACTTTCACCAGTGATCCTTCTGTGCGGGCTGATGTGAACACAGCTGCCTCATCAAATGCATTGGGCAAGGTCCAACGATACACCCACTGCGCATCCTCGGGCAGCATATTGACACATCCACGACTGCGCGGCGCGCCGTAGTCGTTGTGCCAATAGGTCGCGTGAAAGGCGATCCGGCTGCGGGTGAAATAGGACACCCAGCCGATTCCCGGCAAATCGTAGTAGCCGCGCCCCGAGCCGCCAATCATCCGCCGCGATGGCCGCTTCTCGAAGATGAGGTGCTGGCCGGCCGTGGTGTTGAACCCGCCCAAACCGGTGGCCACCCGCGCGGTGAACACGGCCTTGTCGCCCTCGAATGCGGTGGCAATCTGCTGCTTCAGGTCCACCTCAATGTGCTTGTCTGAGAGTGGTACTTCGGGTGAAATGGGCGCAAACTCTGCGGCAGCCATCGGCCGGAAGGCATCGGCACGGGCGAACAGATTGTTGTTGGCGCCGTCGCTCAGGTGATACCAGGCCGTTTTGTCGGCCCCCTCGCGCAGTTCGGTGATGCGAAAGATGCAGCCGTAGTGGCTGGTGTAGCTCAGTCCTGCTGCGGGGTCGGCCGCGCGGCGCATCTCCACATTCGGCACCGTCACCTCACCCCAGAAGCCGGCCGCGTCCACCTGGGTGACTGGCTTGTTGGGCAGGTTCTCGGACGGCTGCACCAGCGAGGAGTGCACAAACCCATCGACCGTTTTGTACCAAATCTTGTTGTGTTTGGACGGGCTATCGTCGGATTCGATCTGGCCCGAGATGGCAATGACCTCATTCAGCGCCAGACTGCGCACCAACTCGGCCTGGGTGCCAGGGGCGGCGCGCACGGCTGCGTTGTTGATCATGGCCCGACCAAATGGCCGGCGGGTGGCGCTGAGTCCGGGCAGGGCCGAGGTGGATGCCGAGGCTGAGATGGATGTGGTGGCTGAAATGGATGCCGAGGCCGTTGTGACCACGGTGGATGAGATGCTGGCCGGTGCCGAGATCACCGGGGCTGGCGGTGCCACAGGCGTCTCGCTCTGGGCCAGGCCGGTTGCGGCGGCCGAAGACGTTTTGAGGAAGGCGGGTGCAACCACCATGGCCGCCCCCAGCTTGAGCAGTGTGCGGCGGGCAAAGGGTGATAAGGCGCCGGGTGTAGGGGGATTGGATTGCATGTGGTTCATAAGCTTGGTTAATTTACCAGCAACTATAACTTTGCCGCAACCCAACAGGCTTAATTTCAGCTAAGCGCTCTTATACTGATTCGACGTAAACAGATCAGGTCTCATCTTTGAAGGAAAGTCTTTACATAGCAACGTCATTCTCACGAATGCGGGAATCCAGATACTTGACAGTCGTTAAAAACGGGCGGCAGAATCAGAACGGATTTTGGACAGAATGACAGAATAAACAAAATGGGACACGGATTTTCCAGCCCTTTTGATGTGCATTCTGTCATTCTGTCCAAAGTTCCGATTTCACGATCTAGATCATCTCTACAAATTTTTTAACAACTGACTTGATCAAGTATTGCAGCGAGGTTGCGCTTGGATTCCCGCGTTCGCGGGAATGACGTGGTTAAGCAATTTGCTTTGACAAATGCATTGTCGTGCTGGGAGCACACGCCTAATCTCGCCGGAGGATCGCCATGCTACAGTCGCAGACTCAATTGACCCCGCACCCCCACGACGGGACCAGCGCCGAACCCAATGCTGTAAACCCTATTGAGCAACTGACCCAACAACTCGGCCAGCAACTGCTCCATGCACTCAAGCGCAACAGCCACACCGGCATCGCCGACGCGCTCTACGAGCAGATGCTCAAGCTGGCCACCCATGATGACAAGCTCAAAGTGGAGCTATTTCGATTTGTGGATGTGTTGCCGAGCCTGCAATCGTCCACGGCCGTGGCCCGCCATCTGAGCGAATATCTCACCCAGCCCGGCGTGCGGTTGCCGGCTGGCGCAGGCTCGCTGATGTCGCTGGTGCAGAAGTTGCCCTTCGGCGACAAGCTCATGTCGACCGCCGCGCACTGGGGCGCGCGGCTGATGAGCGAGCGCTTCATCGCCGGCAGCAACCTGGCCGAGACCACCCGCGCAGTGGAACGGCTGCGCGAGCGCAACATGGCTTTCACCCTGGATTTGCTGGGCGAGGCCGTCATCAGTGAGCGCGAGGCCGAGCTCTATCAGCGCAAATATCTGGACATGCTGCGCGGCATGGGCGATCTACAAGGTCGTTGGCCGGCGAATCCCCAAATCGACACAGCCCCGTATGGCATCACGTTGGGTGCCACGGCGTTGCCGCGCGTAAATGTGTCGGTCAAGCTGTCATCGCTGTATGCCAGGTTCGACCCGATGGCGGCCGAGGCCACCAGCGAGGCCGTCAAAGCCCGCCTGCGGCCGATCCTGGCCCTGGCCCGCCAGACCGGCGCTCAGGTCCACATCGACATGGAGCAGTATGACTACCGCAGCATGACCGTGCGCATCTTCAAAGAAATTTTGATGGAGCCGGCCTATCGCGACTGGGAACACATCGGCATCGTGGTGCAGGCGTATTTGCGCGACAGCGAGCAGGATCTGCGCGGTTTGCTGGCCTTTGCCCAGCAGCGCGGCACACCGTTCACCATTCGGCTGGTCAAGGGGGCTTACTGGGACTTCGAGACCATGCTGGCGGCCCAGCGCGACTATACCGCGCCGGTGTTTGCCCACAAATGGGAGACCGACGCCAACTACGAGGCGCTCACTCAATTCTTAATTCTCAATTCTCAATTTCTGCATCCGGCCATTGCCTCGCACAATGTGCGCTCGGTCGCGCACGCTCAGGCCATCAGCCAGCAACTGGGTCTGCCGCCGCGCACGGTGGAGTATCAGGTGCTGTTTGGCATGGGCGAGAGCATTGGCCGGGCGCTGGCCTCGCAGGGCGAGCGGGTGCGGGTGTATGTGCCGTTCGGCGAAACCCTGCCTGGCATGGCCTATCTAGTGCGCCGTCTGTTGGAAAACACCAGCAACGACTCGTTCATTCGCCAGGTCGAGTTGAACGCCAGCGCCCAGGCGGAGTTGTTGATGAAGCCGGCCGCAAGACGCTTGACGCTTGACTCTGGAGTCAAGCGTCAAGCGTCTTCAGTCTCGCGCCCGATCTTCCAAAACGAGCCGGTGGTCGACTTCGCTATCGCGGCCAACCAACAGCACATGGCCGATGCATTAAAACAGGTGCGCGGCGAGTTTGGCTTTGCGGTGCCGGTGGTGATCGGCGGGCGGCGCGAGGAGAGTTTGAACGTGGTGGCGCGCGAGAATCCCTCCTGCAAAAACGAGGTGGTGAGCCGGACCCACTTTGCCACGCTGGAACAGGCCGAGCGTGCGCTGAATCTGGCCGAGCGTATGTTTCCGATCTGGCGCGATGTGGACGTGGCGGCGCGCGCGCATGTGTTGCGCCGCACGGCTGATTATTTCAGGCAGCACCGCCACGAGATCAATGCCTGGCAGGTCTACGAGGCTGGCAAGCCGTGGCGCGATGCCGACGGCGATGTGGCCGAGGCAATTGACTTTTGCGACTTTTATGCCGCTGAGATGGAACGGCTGAGCCCGGCGCAGGGTGCGCGCCGCAAGCGCAATGTGCCAGGTGAGTGGAACGAGTATTTTTACGATGCGCGCGGGCCGGCCGTGATCATTGCGCCGTGGAATTTCCCGCTGGCGATTCTGACCGGCATGACGGTGGCGGCATTGGTGGCCGGCAACACCGTCGTCATCAAGCCCAGCGAGCAGACCTCGCGAGTGGCCTACTTCCTCATGCAGGCGTTGGAGGCAGCGGGATTGCCGCCCGGTGTTGCGGCATTTTTACCGGGCGAGGGCGAAAGCGTTGGCGCGGCCTTGGTGGCCGACCGGCGCACGGCCGTGATCGCGTTCACCGGCAGCAAGGCTGTGGGCCTGCACATTTTGAAGGAAGCGGCGGATGTGAAGCCGGGCCAGCGCGAGATCAAGCACGTGGTGGCCGAGTTAGGCGGCAAAAACGCCATCATCGTCGATGAAGATGCCGATCTGGACGAGGCGGCGAGTGGCACGGTGCACAGCACCATCGGCTACAGCGGCCAGAAGTGCAGCGCTGCCTCGCGCGTCATCGTGATTGGTTCGGCCTACGACACTTTTTGCAAGCGGCTGAAGGACACCCTGGAGAGCATTTGCATCGGCGATGCCCAGGACCCGGCCACGACGCTGGGGCCACTGATCGACGCCGATTCACAGCGGCGCATTTTGAACTACATCGAGATTGGCCGGCAGGAGGGCCGCTTGTTGGCGATGCAAACGCCATCACCTGAGCAGCAGGCCAAAGGCTGGTTTGTGCCGGCGGCGGCGTTTGTGGATGCGCCAGCGGAGGGGCGGTTGTGTCAGGAGGAGATCTTTGGGCCGGTGTTGGCCGTGTTGCGGGCGAATACGCTTGATGAGGCCTTGAAGATCGCCGATGGCACCTTATACGCGCTGACCGGCGGCTTTTACTCGCGCTCGCCGGCCAATATTGCGCGGGTTCGCCGCGAGTTCCGGGTGGGCAATTTATATATCAATCGCAAGATTACCGGCGCGCTGGTGGATCGGCAGCCGTTCGGCGGCGGACGCATGAGTGGCGTGGGCAGCAAGGCGGGCGGGCCGGACTACCTGCATCACTTTTTGTTGCCGCGCACCACCACGGAGCTGGTCATGCGGCGCGGGTTTGCGCCGGTGGAGGAATAGGTGGAGTCCACCTTGCTTTTTTAGGCTTTGGACAGAATCAGTCGTTAAAAATCCTAGTCAAACACAGCGGCCCAGTCGTCGGAACGGATTTGGACAGAATGACAAAATGAACAAAATACACTGATTTTCAGTGCGTCTAATTCTGTAAATTCTGTCATTCTGTCCAAAATCCGTTCCGATTCTGCTGTCCATTTTTAACTACTGAGAATAGAGAAGTTGCTGATGAACTTGTCATTCCGGGTAAAACGAGGAATGACGGGTCAGAAAATAAATGATCCAACACGATGAACACACCTGTAGATCACACCCATCGGCACCTCGACTTTCCTGCGTTGCTCAATGCTCGCGATCTAGGCTATTTGCCGACGGCGAGTGGCCGGCTGACGCGATCCGGCTCGCTGGTGCGCAGCGAGTATCTGGGGTTTTTGGATGAGGCGGGGCGGCAGGCCTTGCTGGACTACGGCGTGCGCACCATCATCGACCTGCGCTTTGCGCGCGAGCTGGCCATGGACGGCCATCACTTTCAGCTCAACCCTGCGGCTGGGATCGGCTACACCAACATCTCACTGTGCGGCGAGGCCGGCGACCCGCACTATGCGCCGTTGCAGCAACTGGGCGACTCGCCCACAGCCTGGATCGAGCCGCAACTGGAGTTGGGCCGGCTGCAAATTGGGCGCATTTTGCGGACGATTGCAAATGCGCCAGAGGGCGGCGTGTTGTTCCATTGCTACGCCGGCAAGGACCGCACCGGCCTCATCACCGAGCTGTTGCTCTCGCTGGTGGGCGTGCCGGTCGAGGTGATTGCCGAGGATTACGTGCTGAGCAACGACCGGCTGGCCGTACGCTACTTTCCCGAGCTGGCCAAGATTGAAGATCCGGCGCAGCGCGAGCACACGCGGGTGGAGTGGACGGTGCAGGCCGAGACCGTCTACAAGACGCTGGGGTTTGTTGAGCAGCGCTATGGCGGCACCGAGGCTTATTTGCAGCACGCCGGCCTTACGGATGCCGAGATCGAGCAATTGCGGCAGCGTTTACTGGGCTAGCGATTGCAGCTGCGCCAGCACGGTTTTGAACTTCGCCTCGGTTTCGGCCGGCTGATCGCAATTCCACAAATCGTCAAAGTTTGGCATGGAGGCTCCAATTGAGAATGATGCTGGAAACGGATCTATTCTGCAAGTTTTTAATTCGCCAGCTATATCCACCACGCGGCAACCTAGCCAGCTTAGAATAGGCTTAGGGGTTGCGCGGCAGATTCACTACACTTGGGTCCTATCTAGAACCAATGACGATTTTTGAAACGGATTCGCGGCACGCCTTCACCTCCGGGGTGTTGGTGATTGCGGCGTGTGTGATTGCGGCGCTTGGGCTTGCAGCCGGCGTCGTTCTCCTGCCCGTGTCACTGCTGAGCTTTGTGCTGGGCACGGCCGCGCTGGCGTTGCTGGTGCTGGCGGCGTGGCTGGGCTATCAGCTCTACGGGCTCACCCACATCACCTATGCCGTGGACCGCAACGCGTTTGTGATTCGGATTGGGCCTGTGCGCCACATTGTGCCGATGGACTCGGTGGTTCGGCTGGCGCGAGGGAATGGACTCAAGGATGTCAAGGTCAGCCGGCCCCCGCTCAGTGGCTGGTGGGTGGGCAAGGGCTTCCAATCCGAGGTGGGGCCGATTCAGTTCTACGCCACTGCGCCGACCGAAACTCAATACGTGCTCATCACCGAACGCGGTAGCTTTGGCCTGTCGCCGTATGACGCCGAGTTGTTCGAGCAGACGTTTAATGCGCAGATGGCTTTGGGTGCCACCCAGAAAGTGGCCGCATCATCCTTGGCGCCGCTGTTTCTCGATCAACAGTTTTGGAGTGACAGTGCGGCTAAAGTCTTGCTTATTCTCGGGCTTGCGATAAACTTGCTTGGGTTTGGGATTAGCGCGGCGCGCTATCCGGTTGTTCCATCGCAGATTGTTTTGCACTTTAATGCCGCCGGCATTGCAGATCGTTTTGGCTCCACTGCACAAATTTTTGCGCCGCCGGCCATAGCCTTGTTGCTGTTCGCAGTCAATCTGATCATTGGTTTTGTCGCTCATCGGCGTGGCGAACCACTGGCAGGATATCTCGTGTGGGGGGGCAATGTCGTGGTGCAAGTGGCTTTTTTGGTCGCTGTCATCACGATCGGGTTTACATCCGGATTAACCTCCTAGGCATGTGCGAAAAATGCTAGCAGGACAACGGGGTCAACGCAGAATATGATCTTAGTCACAGGAGCAACAGGCTGCATCGGTCGTGCAGTCGTTGATCGCTTAACATCCTCCGGGCATGCTGTTAAATGCCTGTTTCACTGGGGCAACGAACGCCCCGCTCCTCGCCGCGTTGTCATCACGGGCGGCGACGTTCGCAATGTCGATTCGCTGGTCGAAGCGATGACTGAGGGCGGCGAATGCGATACGGTGATTCATCTGGCCTCGATCCGTCGTGAAACCAAACACGACACCTACGAAGAAGTCAATCAGATCGGCAGCAACAACATGATCATGGCCTGCAGAGCGGCCAAGATTCAGCGCCTGATCACCGTGAGTTGCCTCGGCGCAGAAACCCGCTCGGCCTACCCTTTCCTGCGCAGCAGCGGCAAAGCAGAGGAAATCATTCGCGCCAGCGGCCTCAACTTCACCATTCTTAAATCGGCCGCTGTATTTGGGCCCGAAGACTGGCTCACCAACTGGCTGGCTGGCATTGAGTCGGGCCTGCCATTTGTGGTGCCGATGCCGCACGCCGGGCAGACCAAGCTGCAACCGATCTGGGTGGGCGATGTGGCCGCGTGTGTGGAACGGTGCCTGAAAGTGCGCTCGACCTTCCGGCAGGTGGTGCCGATTGGTGGCCCGCAATCGCTCACGATCAAGGATATTACCGAGCTGACCTTGAAAGTGAGCGAGAAGAAGCGTCGGCTGATCAAGGTGCCGAGCGCGCTCACCCGCCAGCTCACGCGGTTTCTGGAGCGCTACCACGGCGCGCTCAATGAGCCAGAGATGGATGCGTTGAGCTACAACCGCACCACCGAGATCGGCGGCGTGCACCGGGTGTTCGGCTTTGCGCCGGCCAAGATGCAGACCAAGCTCAACTACCTCAGCCCGCGCTACGACCCGCCAGCCCAGCCGGTGCGGTTTGCGTACGGCTAAGAGAGAAGTCAGATATCAGACTTCAGATGTCAGAAGAACTGTGCTGAGTACGCGCACCAATCTGACTTCTGATATCTGACCTCTAAAATCTTCCCCCTCAAATTTTCCCCGCCCGAATCAACACGGCATCGCTGGGGTAATCGCCGGCATGTTTGCTGTAGTAGGCAAAACGCACGCGGCCCACGGGAGTGCCTGAATCAGCGGTGGGGTTGCTGTCTTTGGCGATGACGAATACGCCCGGCATTTGCCACGGATCGCCGATGGGCTTGCCAATCGGTAACCCTTCAAACTGGCCCTCCGCCGTGGCCAGGGCACCTTGTAGCCAGACCGAGGGGCCAAACAGTTGAGAAGCGTTGCCGCGAGCCAGCCCATAGGCTTTGTAGGCCTCGGCACTGGGGTTGGCAAAGCAATCGACTCCGGGTGCGCGCGCTCCACAGAAGTCCCGGGTTTCCTCGGGCTTCCCCAGGGTTAGCACGACAATTCGAGCCCCACTCGCTTCAATTTCAGGTTTCAGTTTGGCCAGCCTGGCCAATTCGCTTCGGCAGAACACTCAGCCAAAGTGACGCAGAAACGACAGTAGCACAGGCCGCTCGCGCCATAGATCGCTCAGACACACCTGCTCACCGGCACCGGTCTGGATCATCAGATCGGGCGCAACATCCCTCACACTCAATCGACTCAAGACTTACCTCCTGACATATCAGTTCGTTACTGGTTGCAAGTCGAACCCACCAGTTTGCTGGTGGGAGATTGCGTGATCTTGTAGGTCGCATCCACCTGGACAACGATGTAGCGGTAATCGCGCGTCTCGCACACCAGATTTGTCGCCGTGGCCTGATAGGTCCAATATTCGCGCGTGTCCACGACAAAGGTGGTGGGATTGCGCTGCGAGATGAGCACCGGCCGGCGCAGATATGACACGGTGGATGCCAATGACGGGCGTTCGGCCTCGGTCACCTTGAGCCGCCGCAGCAAAGCACCCTTCGAGAATGCGATCACATCCTGCAACGCGACACCCTGCCAGGCGGTCAGGCTGGCCTGATCGGCCTTGCCCTGGAAATAGGGCACCAGTTGCGCATTGGCATCCGACACGGCCAGCGCAGCCGGGTGGGTTTCACTCACCGTCGGCGTCGGCGTGGGAGTCGGAGGCTGTGCGGGCGTGGGTGCCTCAACGGTCGGCGCGGGTTCTGCTGGAACCTCGGCTGAGGTTGTTGCCGCCGTTGCCACCACCACCATGGTCGGAACCAGCTCGCCCTCGGCCGGCGCAGTGTCGGTCACCACGGCCCCTTCCACCGCGCTTGTGTCGGTGAGGGGACTGCTGGCCGGTGCGGCAGTTTCCTGGGCGCTGGCGCTATCCAGCGTTGGCGCAACGGTGGCTGCGGGCGTGGCGGGCGTGCCACCGGGCCGTAGCAAAAACGTCAGCACGCACACCACCACCAGCACGCCAACCAGACCCAGCACCAGCCATGCCAGCGGAATGGGCAGCCGGCGCGCATTTTCCGGCGCAGGGGCTACGAGGTTCAAGCCAGCCGCATCGTAGGCTGCGGGCCGTAGAGCCCGCAGGCGCGACTTTAGCGCCTGCGGCCGGTCCTGCTCGCGCAGGATCAAAAACATTTCGCGCGTTTTGCCAAACTGACCCTAGCCGGGCAAGGCCGCGTAGTCCAGCCCCAGCTCGGCACTAAACGCCGCCAGCTCCGCCTCACTGAACTCATTCAGCAAAATCTCGCGCAGTTTTAGGATTTGT
>Ga0105048_10013612_pt1 | contig 12707 bp, 8 predicted proteins | sample MAT05_FD_78382 | JGI IMG/M metagenome (GOLD analysis project Ga0105048, IMG submission 78382) | Freshwater microbial communities from Lake Fryxell liftoff mats and glacier meltwater in Antarctica - MAT-05 | ecosystem: Environmental > Aquatic > Freshwater > Ice > Liftoff microbial mat | place... | reverse complement strand
GTGGCCGACCTGGATGGTCACCCCATCGGCAAGCCGGGCACCCACGAACGTGCGGTGGCACAACTGCAGCGCATGCGCGGCCGCCGGGTCGTCTTCCAGACCGCCGTGGCCGTGGTGCGGGCCGACAGTGCCTACGCGCAGACCCTGCTGGCGCCGGTGGCCGTGACCTTCCGCGACCTGTCTGACGCCGAGATCGATCACTACCTGCGCACCGAGGCGCCCTACGACTGCGCCGGCAGTGCCAAGTGCGAAACGTTGGGCATCGCGCTGGTGGACGCCATCGACAGCGACGACCCGACGGCCTTGGTCGGCCTGCCCCTGATCCGCACCTGCCGCCTGCTGCGCGCGGCCGGTCTCGATCCGCTGCTGCCATGACTGGCACCCTGCTGCTGGTGCCCAACACGCTGGACCTGGGTGCGGCCGAGGTCGATCTGCGCGACGTGCTGCCGCATGCGGTGATTCGCCGCGCGGCAACCTTGCAGCATTGGGTGGCCGAGGATGCTCGCAGCACTCGCGCATTCCTGAAGCGCGTCGCCGCCATCGAGCCGCTGGTGGCGCCGCTGCAGGCGCTGGATATCCGCGAGCTGCCACGCCCGCGCAAGGGTAGCCGCGAAGGCGTGCCGGCGCAGGACTGGCAAGCGCTGCTGCAGCCGGCGCTGCAGGGCCATGACCTGGGCTTGATCTCTGAAGCCGGCCTGCCGGCTGTGGCCGACCCTGGCTCGCTGCTGGTGGCTGCGGCCCATGCGGCGGGCTTGCGGGTATTGCCGCTGGCCGGCGCCAGTTCACTGTTGCTGGCCTTGGCGGCCAGCGGTCTGAACGGGCAGAGCTTTGCCTTTGTCGGCTACCTGCCGCAAGAGGCCGCAGCGCGCCTGTCGCGCATCAAGGAATTGGAGGCGCTGTCACGTCGCGCGATGCAGACCCAGCTGCTGATCGAAACGCCCTACCGCAACGCCACGCTGCTGGCGGCGCTGCTGGATGGACTGTCAGCCACCACGACGCTCAGTGTGAGTTGCGGCCTGACCTTGCCCGAAGGTTGGACGCGGTCAGCGCCCGTCGCGGCCTGGCGCAAACAAACGTTGCAGATGCCCGACCGCCTGCCCGCTGTTTTCGCTCTGCTGGCCGCGTGAGCGGCCAGCCACAGGTTCAGCAGGTTCAGCTGCCGCCACCCAGCAGCGAGGCCACCTTGCGCTTGGGCTTGATGTTGGGCGACAGTCCGCGTGACGCAGGCGCTGAGGCCGAACTGGCCTTGCTGGCAGCTTCCCAAGACGCGCCGCCTGCGCCCGTGGCCTCGTAGGGCCGGTCGAAAAACGGGTCCCCGCTGGCCGCGGCACGACGCGGGCGCTCGGCGGCTGCGGGCACATAGGCCGCATCGGGTTCGGCACGCGGGGCAGCAAAACGCTCCACCTCTTCATCCTCACGCCGACGCGGCGCCCGGCGCGGCGGGCGGTCGTCTTCCAACTCGATGGGTTCGAGCTCGATCTTTTTCTTGATGAGCTTTTCGATGTCGCCCACCAGGCGGACATCGTCACGCGTGACCAGTGTCACCGCCAGCCCCGAGGCACCGGCGCGGCCGGTACGGCCGATGCGATGCACATAGTCTTCGGCATTGAACGGCACGTCGAAGTTGAAAACCGCCGGCAGGTCGACGATGTCCAGCCCGCGCGCGGCCACGTCGGTGGCCACCAGCAGGTCCACTTCGCCGGCCTTGAACGCGGCCAGCGCCTTCAGGCGTTCGTCCTGGCTCTTGTCACCGTGCAGCGCCTGCGTCTTCAGGCCGTCGCGTTCAAAAGAACGGGCCAGGCGCGCAGCACCCAGCTTGCTGTTGACGAAGATGATGGCCTGCGACAACTCGCGCGTGCGCAGCAACTGCCGCACCACGGCACGTTTGTCGTCGTCGGTGACACTGAAAAAGCGCTGCTCGACATTGGTGGCCGTGGCGTTGGGCCGCGCCACTTCCACCAGCACCGGGTCTTGCAGATAGCTGTTGGCCAGCTTCCTGATCTCGGGCGAAAACGTGGCCGAAAACAGCAGCGTCTGCCGCGTCTTGGGCAAGAAGGCCAGGATGCGCTGCAGGTCCGGCAGGAAGCCGATGTCCAGCATGCGGTCGGCTTCGTCCAGCACCACGTATTCGACCTGGTTGAGCACCGCGTTCTTGGCTTCGATGTGGTCCAGCAGGCGGCCGGGCGTGGCAATCAGCACCTCGACGCCGGCCTTGAGCGCCAGCGTCTGCGGCTTCATGTCGATGCCGCCAAAGACCACCGCCGAACGCAACTGGGTGTGCTTGGCGTACTTCTTGACACTTTCGGCCACCTGGTCGGCCAACTCGCGCGTCGGCGCCAGCACCAACGCGCGCACAGGGTGGCGGGCGGGCGATACGCTGGCGCTCTCGTGGCGCATCATCTTCTGCAGCAAAGGCAGCGTGAAGGCGGCCGTCTTGCCGGTGCCGGTCTGCGCAGCACCCATCACATCCCGACCCTCCAGCACGATGGGGATCGCCTTAGCCTGGATCGGCGTCATGGCCGTGTAGCCAGAGTCGATCACGGCCCGCAGGAGCTTGGGGTCTAGAGGGAGGGTGTTGAAGAGGGGGGCGGCAGGCGCGGGCTCTTCGGGGTTGCCAGGAGCAACGGTGTACAGATCAGTCATTTGCCAACATTATCGCTGCTGCCCAGTTGCCGGCCGGAAGCGACTCCTGGCAAACGCAACCAGCGCGGCGACTTGAAGCGGACGATGCGCCAATAGAGAACCACGTAAGTGAAAGCAAAAAGGCCCAGTGCCACTTCAAGAACCAAGGTGTTGTCCCAGAAAAGCACGGCCGGGATCACCGATAGCATGCAGAGCACCCAAAGATAGGGTGAGGTCATCGAGTTTCGACGCGTCAGCGCCTTGGCGCTTCGGTTGCCCACCGCCCACCGGATGACACGGCGGTAGATCAGCGAATGCAGATGAATGCCGTCGGGCAGGCTAGGCGGCACGGCGCGAAGGAACTGCCTTCTGTAAACTGAAAAGAGCGTCTCGAACACCGGGTAGATGCAAACCAGCAGAGGGAAGAGGGGCGAGACCTCAGGGTTGCGTGCGAGCAACAGTATGGACAACTCCGCGACGTAAAAACCCAGGAAATAGGCACCACCGTCGCCCAAGAAGATGAGTCCGGCCGGAAAGTTCCAGACAAAGAAGCCCATCACGGCGCCAATCCCGGCCAGCGCAAGCAGCGCAATCAGGCGGTCTTCGACCTGGTAGCCCACGTACGCCAGCGCCGCGAGCATGATGACCACGCACATCGAGGCCAGTCCGTTGAAGCCATCGATGATGTTGACGGCGTTGGCAATGCCCGCCACCGCCAGCACGGTCAAGAACAACGACCCTGCGGTGAAACCCACCAGCCAGTCGAAACCCGGCAGGTCGGTTCGGGTGATGGCCGCATCGCTGAAGAAAAAGGCGGCCATAGCGGCCAAAGCGGTGCTCACCAGACGACCGCGCGGTGTCAGCGCCTCGGTGAAGTCCTGGACGATTCCCGCCAGAAAAGCCGGTACTGCACAGGCCATCAACACCAAAGAGAATTGGGCGGCCTCAGCGCCCATAAGCCAGGCGATGACTGCAATGCCACTGAAAAGCCCCAGCACGATGCCCAGGCCGCCAATGCGCGGCACTGCCACGGTGTGAAATTTCTGCGGCTTTGAGAAGTCCCGGTCGGCCGAATGATGTGCATGCATCTTCGCCGAACGAACGATGAGCAACGTCAAAACGACGGAAACCGCAAATGCAGCTAGGAAGGTAAGCACCCGCCGATTCTAGGTGCCGGATCTGCTTCGAAAGGAAACTGCCCCGGCGCCTTTGACCATGAGCACCCGGCGCCCCGCCAGACCCGCTGGGTTAAATTACGAGGCTGACTTCGACTCACCCACCCGCCTGTGTGCGACTTTGAAGAGCTTGATGACCGCCACTGCTGAACGTTCACGATCCAGCTTTGCCGTGCTGGTGCTGGTGCTGGTGCTGGCATCGACCCTGGCAGCCTGCAGCCAAATGCCCACCACCGGCCCCAGCCAGGAGGAGATTGAGCGCACGCTGGTCGATGGCGGAGCGCCCAGAGTGCAACTGGTGGAGGTGGACCAGTCGGTGGTGCGCGCACTGGCAGCCAGCCGCAAGGTGCAACTCTTCTCCGACTCACTGGGCACGCGCGTCCAGGAAAGCCAGGGGCGACTGGGAACAGGCGACACGGTCGAGGTTCACATCTGGGAAGCGCCTCCCGCCACTCTGTTTGGAGCGGGCACTTCCGAAAACCGTGTTGGCGTGGCCACCAGCCGGCCGACAACCTTGCCCGAACAGGTGGTCGATCGCGAGGGATTCATCGTCGTGCCCTTCGTTGGCAGGTTGCGCGTGGCAGGCCAGATGCCACAGGCCGTTGAGGCCGAAATCGCCCAGCGCCTGAAGGGCAAGGCCAACCAGCCCGAGGCGATCATCCGCGTGACGAAAAACGTGTCCTCGATGGTCACCGTGGTCGGCGAAGTCACAAACAGCCTGCGAATGCCCCTGACCGCCGGCGGTGAGCGGCTTCTGGATGCGCTGGCCGCAGCAGGTGGCGTGCGGCAGCCGGTGACCAAGATGACCTTGCAGGTTACTCGGGGCACGGAAGCGCACGCATTGCCGCTGGACTTGGTGATCCGCGACCCGCGTCAGAACGTGCCCTTGTTGGCAGGCGACGTGATCACGGCCCTGTTCCAACCGCTCAGCTTCACGGCACTCGGTGCCACGGGCAAGAATGAAGAGGTCAGCTTCGAGACCCAAGGTATTTCGCTGGCTCAGGCCATTGCCCGAGCTGGCGGTCTGGTGGACTCGCGCTCCAGCCCCCAGGGTGTGTTTGTCTTCCGCATGGAGCCGATGTCGGCACTCGCATGGCCCAAGCAGCCTGTGGAGGTCAGCCCTGACGGCCTGGTCCCGGTCGTGTACCGGATCGATTTGCGCCGGGCCAACAGTTTCTTCGTGATGCAGAGCTTTCAGATGCACAACAAGGACGTGGTCTACGTCAGCAACGCGCCTGCCGCGGAACTGCAGAAATTCCTGAACCTTGTCTTCTCGATTTTCTATCCAGTGGCCAACGCGATCAGCCTCACGCGCTGAGCCTCGGCCAGACACGCTTCGCGCACTGCCGCACCACTTGTCCCCCTATCACCCGAAGCCGCCCATGCCCGTTCGCCCCATCGACATCATCGTGCCGATCTACAAGAACGCAGACCTGGTGCGGGTCTGCGTCGACTCGCTGCTGGACCACCTGAATGAGATCGTCGCCCACCAGCCGCGGCTGCTGCTCATCAACGACTCGCCGGGTGACGAAGGCGTCGAGGCGCTGCTGCAGGGCTACCAGGGACGCGGCGCTGCGGTTTCGGTGCTGCGCAATGAAGAAAACCTGGGCTTCGTGCGGACCGTCAACCTGGGTCTGGCGCAAGCCAAGGCAGACGGCCACGACGTGCTGCTGGTCAACTCCGACACCCAGACTTTTCCCGGCACGCTGGCCGAACTGCTGAAGGCCGCGCACGCCGACCCCCAGATCGGATTTGCCTGCCCACGTTCCAACAACGCGTCGATCTGTTCGCTGCCGCACTTTTTCGGCGGCACCCTGCCCACGCCCGCCGAGGCGCACGCGCGCTGGGCGGCGCTGAGCCGCACGATGCCGGCCTTCCACTTCTCACCCACGGCGGTGGGCTTCTACCTGTTCATCGCCTACCAGGTGCTGGCCAACCACGAGGGCCTTCGCGAGGACTTCGGCCTCGGCTACGAGGAAGAAAACGACCTCGTCATGCGCGCGGGCAAGGTCGGCACTCGCGCGGTGATCGCCAATCATGCGTTTGCATACCACGCCGGGTCGGCTTCCTTCAGCCTCACTGAGCTGGACCTGGGTGCGCACAAACACAGCAACCTGCAGAAGCTGACGGGGTTCCACCCCGAGTTCCTGCCGCTGGTGCGGCGCTACGAAGCGTCAGCCACTTTTCGCGCCGAACGGCTGATGGCAGGCTTGCTTGTCGGCGACGAGGGCCGCCTGAAGGTCGTATTCGATCTCACGGGCATGGGTCAGCACCACAACGGCACCAACGAACAGGCGGTGGCTGTTCTGAAGTCGATGGCATCACGCCAGGGTCATCGAATCCGGCTGTCCGGCATGGCTTTCGCCGAGTCCTTCCGCTTCCATGGCCTCGATCAGATCCAGGGTCTGCACCGCGTGGAGCCTGGCGCGCCCGGACTGCACGGCGTTGCCGTCCGCATGGCGCAGCCTTTCGATCTGCATCATGTGAACGTGCTGGAGTCGGTTGCTCCGGTGAATCTCTTCGCGATGCTCGACACCATTGCCGAGGATTGCGGTCCCCTGGCGACCGACGGCGGCTTCATCGAGCTCTGGGATCACGTGGCCCGCCACGCCAACGGTCTGTTCTTTATCAGCCAGTTTTCGGAACAGACCTTCTGCAACCGGCACCCTGCAGCACGGGGTCTGCCCCGATGGCGCAGCCTGCTGCCCACGAAACTGGCCAGCTACGCCAAGCCGCGCGCCGCATCGACCGCCAGCCACATCCTTGTGCTGGGGAATCACTTTCCGCACAAGGGCTCCGACACCGCTGCCAGAACCCTGGCGGCCGCGTTGCCGACCATCCAGATCGTGGTTCTCGGGTCGGAGACCGCCCAGTCCGGCAACCTGACGAGCTACCGGTCCGGCCTGCTGGAGCCCGAGTTGCTTGACCGCCTGTTCGGTGATGCGTCGGTGGTCGTGTTGCCCTCGCATGAGGAGGGTTTCGGCTTCGGCTTCATGCATGCCCTGGCGGCCGGCCGGCCGGTTGTGGCTCGCAGAATCCACGCCACCGAGGAGATCCTGGCGACGCTGGACGATGTGAAGGGCGTCTTTCTCTTCGACCACGATCCCGATCTGGCATCGGCATGCAAGATGGCTCTACAAGCCGGGACCAGCCATGCCAGAGACGATCGGGGAGGCAACTGGGACGACTGGGCCGACGGCCTGGCGGACTTTTGCTGCTCGCTCGCGGAGCGAGCGGACCTGTTCGACCGTCTGGTGGAGCGGATCGCGGCCGGCGATCTCATGCGCCGAGCCCGGCGCGGCGATCTGCGCACGGAACAAGGCGACAGCCCTGCACCACCGGCACCCTCACCAGACCCGACGGGGCCGCTGAGCGACGCCAAGCCGACCGATCTCTCGACGTTGCTGACGATGGACGGGCGCCGCTTCGTCGAGCACGGCTATGCCACGCTGCTGCTGCGGCCGGCGGACGAAAGCGGCCTGCGAACCTACCTGACGGAGCTCGAGGCCGGCGCGCACAAGGTCGACATCCTTGAGGCGCTGTCGCATTCGCCCGAGGGGCGCTCCCGAGACGTGAAGCTGGTCGGGCTCGAAAGTGCCTTCTTCGAACGACGGCGCACACGCAAGCCGCTGCTCAAGCGCATGTTCGGGCGCTAGGGGGGCGACGGGATGAACACGCCTCACTACAAGATCTCTTACGCGCAGAACTTCGAGGACCTGCTGCTCGCGGGCATCCTGAAGCGCGTGGAGCGCGGCTTCTACGTCGATGTCGGCGCCAACCACCCAGAGAACGATTCCGTCACACGGATCTTCTACGACAAGGGCTGGTCGGGCGTGAACATCGAGCCCAATGCCGCCCTGCACGCGCTCTTGAACGCCCGCAGACCCCGTGACATCAACCTGGCGCTGGGTCTGTCTTCACAGGCCGGCAGGCTCAGCTTTCGCAACTACGAAGCGGTGGACGGGCACTCGACCTTTGCGCGCGACACTAAGCAGAACCTGCAGGTTCTGCCTTCGGGTGCGCACTATGCCGACATCGAAGTCGCCGTCAGCTCCTTGAGTGCAGTGCTGCAGGTGCATCGTCCGAAGGGTGATATCCATTTCATCAAGATCGATGTCGAGGGCCTCGAACTCGAGGTGCTGCTGGGCAACGACTGGAAGCGCTTCAGGCCGTGGGTGCTGTGCATCGAGCGCAACCTCGACCTAGCACGCCAGGCGGCCATCGTCGCCTTGCTGGTTGCCCGGGCCTACAAGCCCGTTTTCTTTGATGGCATCAACGACTTTGTGATCGCCGAAGAACGCTTGGACCTGTGGGCCAACTTTTCATACCCTGGCGACGTGGTGTTCAACGGGGTACCCGTCAATCGCATCTTCGCGCCGCAGCACAGACCACTGAACGAATTGATGGCGCTCGACGGCCAGGCCTTTGTCGAGCACGCATACGCCACCCTGCTGCTCCGCTCACCTGACCCTTCCGGTGGCGCTTTCTATCTCGGCGAACTGCGGCGCGGCGTGCCCAAACAGGAAATCCTGCGCGCGCTGGCGAGCTCGGACGAAGGCCGGGCATGCGGTGCCGACCTGCCGGGCCTGAAAGAGCTGCCGCGACCACAAGAAAAACCACGGCGAAACCTGTTCGCCAAGCTGCTGCGCGGCTGAAGACGATTGGAGACAAGACATGGCCATTCCCCACTACAAGATTTCCTACGCGCAGAACTTCGAAGACCTGGTGCTGGCGGGCTTGCTGAAGAGCGTGACGCGCGGCTTCTACGTCGACGTCGGTGCGAACCATCCCGAACTCGACTCGGTAACCAAGATCTTCTACGACAAGGGCTGGTCGGGTATCAATGTCGAGCCCAACGAGGTGCTGCATCGGCAATTGACTGCGGAGCGCCCGCGTGACATCAACGTCAAGGCAGGCCTGTCTTCCCAGCCCGGCGTGCTCACGCTCCGCGTCTATGAGGGTCTGGACGGACTGTCCACGATGAGCCATGAAACCCAGTCGGCTCATGCCACCAGCCGCCCGGACGCGGCATTCCAGGACATCGAGATAGAGGTCACCTGCCTGGCCGACCTGCTGGCGGCGTACCGCAGCACGGGCGACATCCATATGCTGAAAGTCGACGTAGAAGGTCTGGAACTTGAGGTGCTGCTCGGGAACGACTGGCGCCGCTTCAGGCCATGGGTGCTGTGCCTAGAACGAAACCAGGACCATGCCCGGCACGACGCCATCATCAGCTTCCTTCAAATCCACCGATACATCGCCGTGTACTTCGACGGTATCAATGACTTCATGGTCGCTCAGGAACAGCTGCGCATCTGGAACGAGTTTTCGTACGCCCGGGACGTGATCCTGGACGGTGTCCCGGTCAACTACATATTTGTAAAAGCCATGACTGACCTGGCTGCGGCCGCGGCCAAGTGACTGCCTTGGTGACCACCCTCGGCCAAGCTCAGGCGCCCGACATGAGCACTGACATCGAATGGGAAAAGTGGGGCCGCCAAGACCCTTACTTCGGGGTCATCACTTGGGACATGTTCCGGAACAGCAAGCTCGACGAACAATCAATCGCCGCATTCTTCGATTCAGGGCAGATGCATGTGGACTACGTCCTGCGCTCCTGCCGCCACTACTTCGATCCGACTTTCTCTCCGCGCCGGGTGCTCGACTTTGGCTGCGGCGTCGGGCGCCTGCTCATTCCATTCGCTGCGGTCAGCCAGCAGGTCGTCGGGGTCGACGTTTCGCCTTCGATGCTGGCGGAAGCCCAGCGCAACTGCGAGTCACGGCAGATCGGCAATGTCGTGCTCACTGGATCCGACGATCAGCTCTCGCAGGTCGAGGGTGTGTTTGACCTGGTACACAGCGCCATCGTGCTCCAGCACATCCCGGTAACGCGCGGCAGGGTCATCTTCCAGCGCCTGATGGAACTGGTCGCGCCTGGCGGTGTGGCGGCTTTGCACCTTACATTTGGCAAAATGTATCATGCACAGACCCTGGGTCAGCCCCCGGTGGCCGAGCCTTCACAGGCAAGCGCGGCTGGCCCTCTAAGCAGGTTGTTCCGCAAGTCCGGTTCGCCAAGTGCAGAAGATCCCAAGTCGGTTGGCGATCCCGTGATGCTCATGAACGCCTACAACCTGAGCGAGATCGCGTTCATGATGCAGACCTCGGGCATTGCGCAGTTCCACAGCGAGTTCACGGATCACGGCGGTGAACTTGGTGTTTTTCTTTACTTCCAGCGGCCCGTCGGCGCAGCCTGAACTTCACCGTCGCAGCCGGCGCCAGCCATTGCCTCAGCGCAATCCCGGCCACGACCCAACCTCCTGAACAGCCAAAGAGATGTTGACACCTTCAGCCACGGATTCCAAAGACGCCCATGACAAGGAGATGCCCGCGCTGCACGGGCGGGTGGATCGATGCGAATCCGGAGTGGTCGTCGGATGGGCGGTCTGGCCCGATGAACTGGAACTGCACCCTGGTGTTGAATTGCTTGTTGACGGCATATCGGTCTGTCGCAGCGTGGCCGACGAATTCCGTGCCGACATCGAATCGGCGGGATATGGCGATGGCCGATTCGGCTTTGCCTTGGCGTTACCGTCGATGTTCATGGACGGTCAGGCGAGGCGGCTGGAAGTGCGAGAGGCCGACAACGGCAGACTGCTGGAAGGCGGGCCCTTCGATTTCACCTCCGGCACGCCGTCTGCACTTCCCGCTGCACCGCAGCAGGCCGAGCCTGTTTCGCTGTTGCCGGAACCCCAGGCACCATCCGATCCAGCACCCAGGGCTGCGCACAGTATCGTCGGCTGCTTGGACCACTTCCTGCCCACAGGTATCGTGGGCTGGGCAGCGCGTGCCGAAGCCACACGATTCGTGGTGGAGGTGGAGTTGCTGGTTGACGGCGAGGCCACCGCACGCACCGTTGCCGATCTGCATCGTGCTGACCTGGCGGCAGCGTCCATCGGCAGTGGCCACCACGGCTTCAGGCTGCCATTGCCGGACAAGGCCTTCGACGACCGCGACCATGTGATCGAGGTGCGCGAGACGAGTACGGGCACCCTGATCGAGGGCAGTCCGCACACCATCCGATTCAATGCCTGCCACCGCTGGGACAGTTCCGGCGAAGACGACAACCTGAGCCGCCGTGCATTCGCTGACCGAGCCCTGTCCTATTTCGAAGCGGCAGCCGATGTCGAACTCAACGACGAGTTGCACGAAATCCTTCTGCGCATGCACGCCTGGCTGCTGCGCCAGCCTTCCGAGCGCAGCCAGCGCCGCGTGAGTGCCCTGCTCGACCGCCTGACCCTGCGGCGCTGTGACCTCGTGCTGCGCGGCTTGGTGAGTGCGCGCGAGATTGGCGGCAACCTGGTCGACCGCTGGTCCCCGCAGGACGCCCTGGCCCTTGAACTGGTGGAAGGCACCGAGGTGGTATCTGTTGCCCGCTGCGATCCGCAGGACGAACATGCCTTCTTGTTCACACTGCCCGAGTTGCTGCTCGACGGCGACGTACACCGACTGGCGCTGCGCGTCCCTGCCTTCGGCGGAGCACTGGGCCCCTGGAGCTTCCTTGTGCCCACCGCCGGAAGTGTGCCTGTCAGTGCCGCCACGGTGATTGAACCCGAGTGGGACACCCTGCCGGCAGTGCAAGCCGCACGCAAGACCCGCAAGGCGAAAGCGGCAGCCACGCCAATCCAGTTGGCGCAGTTGGCTCTGGAAGAAGCACTGGCCGACCAGGCCGGCCATGCCAGCACGACCACCGACGACGACATGGCCGTCGGCGACAACGAGACCATCGTGCGCTTGAGCTGCGAACTGGGGAAGGCTTTCCTGGATGTCGGCAAGGCTGCACAGGCCCTGGATGCTTTCGACCAGGCTGCCACGCTGTCCTCTGACTCCGTTCAGGCACGTGTGGGCGCGGTGCGCGCCCTGCTGGACGGAGGTGATGAGGTGCAAGCCCAACAGCGCCTGGACCTGGCGCTGCAGGACTTCCCCGATGACCGCGATCTGCACCAGCGGGTTGACGAATTGGCAGCGCGCCGCAAGCCACGCAGTGTGCGCACAGTCGCCTTCTACCTGCCTCAGTTCCATCCCACGCCCGAGAACGACCTGTGGTGGGGCAAAGGCTTCACCGAATGGGCCAACGTCGGAGGGGCCACGCCACTGTTTGACGGTCACCTGCAACCACGGCGACCCACCAGCCTGGGCTACTACGATCTGCGGCTGCCAGAGTCGGTGAATGCGCAGTTCGACTTGGCTCGCCTATACGGCATCGACGGTTTCTGCTACTACTACTATTGGTTCAACGGCCGCCGTATCCTGGAGCGTCCGCTGCTGGACCTGGCCGCAGGCCGCACAGGCCCGTTTCCGTTCTGCGTCTGCTGGGCCAATGAACCCTGGACACGCAGCTGGGACGGCACTTCCGGCGATGTGCTGTTGGCGCAGAACCACACGGTGGAGTCTGACCTCGACTTCATCAAGGACCTGGGGCCGCTGCTGCGACACAAGGACTACATCCGCGTCAATGGCAAGCCCCTGGTCATGGTCTACCGGGCCGAGCAACTGGCCGAACCGAAACAGACCGTGCAACGTTGGCGCGAATGGTGCCGTGCCGAGGGCATAGGCGAGTTGCACCTTTGTGTGGTGCAGTCCTTCGGTTTCTATGACCCCCGCCCCTTTGGTTTCGACGCTGCGGTGGAGTTTCCGCCGCACAGCCCGTCCACTGTCTACCCGGACTGGGAGTTTCACCAGGAGATCCAGAACCTGTCCGGCCGCGTGTCCGGCTTCCAGGGCAAGGTTTTCGACTACCAGGTGTTCGCCAAGGGCAGCATCAAGCGTCCGCGCGAACCGTTCGCGCTGCACCGCACGGCCATGGTGGCCTGGGACAACACGGCGCGCCGCGGCAAGACTGCGCATGTCTTC